>Ga0209467_1001735_pt1 | contig 17750 bp, 16 predicted proteins | sample Higcelwee11metaG_FD_187175 | JGI IMG/M metagenome (GOLD analysis project Ga0209467, IMG submission 187175) | Freshwater pond sediment microbial communities from the University of Edinburgh, under environmental carbon perturbations - High... | ecosystem: Environmental > Aquatic > Freshwater >...
TCTGATTTTAAAGTTGGACCTGTCTATAATTTTAGTCTTTATCATTTAATAGAAGTCATTGATCCGATTGGTATGTTTAAACAAACCATTGTGGAATTGTGAGGAACTTATGAAACGAAAACTAATTGATATGGCGAAAGTCATACGCTCAAAGAATTCAGGACCTTACGAAATTACATTTGATATTATCTTAAAAGATGAAGAAACCTTCAAACTGATGTGTGAGAATAAGTGTATAAATACTCAGTTAATTGCGAGTTTGTATCATATAAAAGAAGAAGACGTTATCAATATTATTGAATTCATCCCAGCACGTGCGATTAAGGCAACCATTGTTCGTCCAATGTGTAGTGGAGATATCCGTGAGACAGATGTCTATGGTGCTCAACAACATGCGCCTTTACTCGATTTAGAATTCGATATCTAACCGTCCATTTGGATGGTTTTTATTTACAATAGTGTTTACAATGTTAATCCAAATGTATTTACAATAGTGTTTACAATAATACTTTACTTTGTTTACAAAAGTGTTTACAATAATAATTAAGGTGAAACAAATGATAAATGATTATCTTGAGAAAGTTAAACAACAAGAATATCCATCTAAAAAAGAGTGGTTTTATAAATATAGGAAACATGGAAATGATTACTCAAAACTTTTAGAATATAAAAAAGAAAAATTGATAAAAATTGATTTGTTTACGACAGAGGGAAGCTTATATTTTAATGGCGATATAATCCAGCCTATAATGAAACGGTACTATCAAGTTCAAGATCTTGGGATAGAATCATTAACTCATTTTTCTGAGACTTTTGAAGATATTTTGATTTTTAGTGAAGTTGAAGGGACGCTTGAAATTGAAGGTGTAAAAACTTCAAGTAAAAAAATCGAAGAAACAATAAAGAAAAAAAGTGTTGATGAGAAAGAACAGATAATCCTTAACATGAAGAATGGTATTGATTATATTTTTACACATGAAATTGATGAGGAGAATATCTACGAACTTTATAACATTCTTTCTAAAGAAAGCCTGAATGAAGATGAAAAAATAGTTAGTGGGTTTTATCGAAATAGTGGTGTAGATATAATTGGTAAATATGGAGAAATAAGTGATACTGGTGTCGACGCAAAAAATCTAGGTACTTGGATGAAACACTTTGTTTATTTCATACAAAAATCGATGTTAGAGCTTAATCAACTAACGTACTTAATGCCGCATATTATCCATTATTATGTTATTTATTTACATCCTTATTACGACTTTAATGGTAGAATGGCTCGAATGCTAGCCTATTGGTATATTGTTAAATGTCCTTATATAAAGGAAAAGATACCTGTTTTTAGTGAAGCGATTAATTATAATGCTCAAACAAAGGCGATATACTATAAAGCAATAGAAAGTTCTAGAGAAGATGATAATGATTTAACTTACTTTATAGAAGCGATGTTTAATTTAGGGATGAGGTTCATTGATGTTTATATCAAACTAAATAATATAGAGATTAGAAGCAGAAGAATTATGCAAGTCATGACTAAGAGTGAGCTAAATACTCTAAAGTCAATTTTACTCTATATTAAAAAAGAAGAATATTTTACATGGGAGGATGTTTATGCATATGATAAAGAACAATATTCAAAACAGTATTATTTAAGATTATTGAGTTCATTAACAGATAAAAATATTCTCACAAAAACACAAAAAGGCAAAGCATATCACTTCCAAATTAATGTTTAGCTTGGCATAGTCTTTCAATAGTTATTCTAATTATGTGGATACTAATTATATGTATGAAAAAGGTGAGGGTAGATAATGAAAATCGCATTTGTTGATATTGATGGAACAATCTTAGATTACTCTAAAGGAATTAATTATCCGAGTGAGATCTGTATCGAAATGTTTCGGCAATTTCGAGCGCAAGGCAATATCTTAATAATTGCGACATCTCGCTCACATTTACCAGATGGGCTTAATAAAGAAATGTTTGATGGATTTATCTTTAGTAATGGACAATACATTGAATATCATAATCAGATATTATTAAATAATTGTTTCTCAAAGGAACAAATACTTTTTCAACAGTCTATTTACAATAAGCATAATGCAGGTTCATTTTATTCTGGTGTTATCGGTCAATGGATTAGTCCATTTCGTAAAGACTTAGCGGTAGACCATATGGTTTATTTTGGGTTAGACAGAACTAAGGTAGATGAAATATTCTTGCCTTTTGATATTGATCTAATAGAATGCACTGCAGTTACAGCCGCATTTGAGAATAATGAAGATATGTGGCTCGCAAAAGCTGAGTTACCTGAGGATTGGATTATTCATGCGTATGATGAAGAATCGATTCGAATGGATGTACATCTTCCTGGAATCACAAAAGGAAGTTCATGCGTTTTTCTAACCAATCATATAGGATTAAATCGTGAAGATTCTTATGCGTTTGGGGATGGATTAAATGACATTGAAATGTTAGAACTTGTTGGATATGGAGTAGCGTTGGGAAATGCGAATGATCGAGTTAAAGAAAGTGCAGATTATGTAGCGTTATCGATAGAAGAAGATGGATTAGCACATGCTTTTAAGTCAATATTTAAACTTTGATATTTTATAAATGTTTTTATACGTTAAAATAGAAGTAACCAATACTAAAGAGGTACATCATGAATAAAGACGAAAGTTTGTATATTGCAGGGCCACTCTGTTTCTATAAAAATGGCTATGGGATGTGGAATGCTCTACGTAAAGAAGCTGAATTTAATGGTTTTAAAGTAGCGTTACCGAATGATAATGTTTTAGATTACGAAGAAGGTAATAAACGTCAGTTCAGTGCTGCGATATTTAAGAATTGCAGGGATTCAATGAATCAAACAACCTGTATTATTGCGAACTTAGAAAATTATCGTGGTATGGTTCCGGATGGTGGAACGGTTTATGAAATGGGTATGGCTTATGGAAAAGGGGCTAAGCTTTATGGGTTTACCCGCGATAAACGTCCTGCTCGAATGAAGTTTGGTTTAGGACAATACAAAGGGAATGAGATTTATGATTTAGATGGTAGAGTCCTAGCACATAAAGAAATACCTTTCGGACCATGTATTGTCGGTTCTACAAAGATAATTGAAGGTAATTTTACAGATGCACTAAAATCATTTATGACGGATATCGAAGAAGAATCGAAACTTAAGTCAAATCGTAATGTATTTATCATGGATGCGGATCCTCAAGCTACTGTGTTACCAGCAGATAAGCCAAGAGTCTATCTATCAAGTTTTGAACGATATGACAATGACGCAAAAGAAAAATTTGAAGTCATGAAGAAGATTTGCGATAAGTATGGATTAATTGCGATTTCTCCATTAGATGATGCGCCAATGGTAGAAAAAGTAGAAAGTGATGATGTTTATGAAATGGCTTATAATCAATTCGATCATTACCAACAACATGTTCGTAATTGTGATTTAATTCTAGCTAATCTTAATGACTATCATGGGTATGAACCTAATGATGATGTATCGTTTGAATGTGGTATGGCATTTCAATTAGGAAAGAAATGTTTTGGGTATTTAAAAGAAGTGAAACCAATGATTGAGTTAGTACCGAATAAAGGTAAAGACTTAGAATATAGAGATGTAAATGATATGAATGTGGAAGACTTTGATAATCCACTTAACTTAATGTTTGGGGCTTCTTTTACCTTATTTGATGGTTCATTTGAAGAGGTTGTTAAGAAGGTTTCAGAGGCTTTAGTTGACTTTAAACTCGCAGATGATTTAGTTCCTGCAATAATGGAGTAAAGACCACTTAGGTGGTCTTTATTTTAGTGGTATGATGAAAGGGATAGTGAGGATGTAATATGTTAAATAGAATGAAACATGCCCTTATAGATAGTCTTAAACGTAAAGATAAATTACAGTTTGAGACACTAGCCAAAGAGTTATATCCAATTGATGTTGCAGAAGCACTGACTAAATGTAGTGAAAAGGAACTAAAGACATTTGTGTCGTTTTCTACACCAGAGTTTCATGCGAAAGTCCTTGAACAAGCATCAGATCGCCTTCAGTTACGTTTAATTCGTATACTGGATTATTCTGAGATTGTTCATCTATTTACACATATGTCTAGGGATGATGTGGCAGATGCATTAGGTAATTTGCCAATTAATCTTAGAAAAGATTTATTAAATGAGATGAAGGATTCTGAACTAGCAACGCTTGAAGAACTCTTAGGTTATTCTAGAGATAGTGCTGGGGGAATCATGACGACTGAATACATTGCCTTGAGTCATGAATTAAGCATCAAAGAGGCACTTGATAAAATACGTGAAATTGGTCCTAAAACAGAAGTCATAGAAACAATATTTATTTTAAATCAAAAGAATGAATTGATTGGCACAGCAGACTTAAGGGATATCCTTACAACAGATGATACAAAAAGTTTATCTCAGATTACCAATGAGAATCTTGTGACAGTCTTTCCGGAAACGGATCAAGAAAAAGTATCGTTACTTGTATCTAGATATGATTTAAAGGCTATCGCGGTTGTGAGTCAGAGTAATCGTTTGTTGGGGATAATAACGGTTGACGACATTATTGATGTCATAGTGGAAGAACAAACAGAGGATATTTTACGTTTAGGGGGAGTCAGTGGTCAAGAAACAACAGATGGAACCATCTTTCATTCAATTCGAAGACGTATACCTTGGTTATTGATTAATCTTGGTACAGCCTTCTTAGCTGCATTTACTGTCACGATGTTTGAGAGTGTTATAGCACAAGTCGTCGCATTAGCATCTTCAATGTCTATTGTGACAGGAATGGGTGGAAATGCAGGTAATCAAACATTATCAGTTGTGATTAGAAGTATCGCACTAGGTGAGTTAGAGTTAAGTAAGAATTGGCATAGAGTGTTTAGGGAAATCACAATTGGTCTAATCCAAGGAGCAATTGTTGGATTCTTAGCGGGTGTCATTCTTTACTTCAAAGTAGGCAATCCTATGATAGGAGTTATCATATTTCTAGCAATGATTGGCAATATGATTGTGGCAAGTACATCAGGGTTCTTAATTCCATTAGTATTAAAACGATTCAATTTTGATCCAGCGTTAGGTTCATCCATATTCCTAACTGCGACAACAGATATCTTAGGCTTTTTCTTCTTTCTAGGTTTAGCAACACTATTCCTACCATGGTTAATATAAAGAATAAATAAGGAAGGTAAAATAATGAAACGTAAAGTTATATTTGATTGTGATCCTGGTTTAGATGATGCCCTCGCATTGTTGTTAGCACTTTCATCCGATGAATTAGATGTTTTAGCTATTACTACGATTGCAGGCAATTCAACAATTGAGAATACAACACAGAATGCGCTTAATCTTTTAGAGTTCTATGGTAAGTCAAACATACCAGTCTCAAAGGGTTCATCTAATCCTATGCTGGGGCGTTTCAATTCTGGTTCACATGTTCATGGTTCAACCGGTATTGGAGGAGTCGATTTACCCAAGGCCAAAGCACACTGTGATAATCGTCGAGCACATGAATTAATTGCGCAGGAAATATTAAAAAGTAATGAGAAGGTTACACTTATTGCGACAGGACCACTTACGAACATCGGTATGGCAATTAGCTTATATCCAGAAATTATCGAGAAGATTGAAATGATATCCTTAATGGGTGGCTCAATTAATGTGGGAAATGTAAGTGCAGTCGCAGAGGCAAATTGTAAGAATGATCCTGAGGCAGCCCATATTGTGTTTAATTCGGGATTAAAAATAGCGATGTTTGGATTAAATGTGACTTATCAAACATATATAACCCCAAGTGAAATGCAAGAAATCCGTGAAATTGGTGGGAAGTATGCTCAAGTAGCTGCAGACTTCTTAGAGTATCACTTTGAGAGTTATAAAGTATTACCTTATTTTAAAGGTGATCCTTCACATGATTCTTGTGCTGTCGCATACTTACTTAAACCAGAACTCTTTGAAATGGAAATGTTAAATGTTGTGGTAGATTTATCGGGTCAATACAGTCGTGGTCAAACGATTGTGGATTTACATAAAGTTACAGGGCGACAAGAAAATGCATTAGTCGCACTCAAAAGTAATCGCGAAGGGTTTGTACAATTGTTAAAAGATTCTATAAAGAAATTATCGATAAGATAGGGAAACCTATCTTTTCATCTGTCCAATCTAGGATTAAATCGTATAATATAACTATGGTTTCAAGGAGTTTATAGTGATCGAATTAAGAAACATTATTAAAAATTACACAACACGTTTAGGAGTCATCACAAAAGCACTAGACGATATAAGTTTAACATTACCGAATAAAGGGCTTGTTTTTGTGTTAGGGAAAAGTGGTAGTGGGAAATCAACATTACTCAATATTATTGGTGGACTGGATACTGCAAATTCTGGTGAAGTGCGTGTGAATGGAGAAAGTATTCATGGATTCAATCAGAAAGAACTAGACTATTATCGTAATGCACATGTTGGTTTTGTATTTCAAGACTTTAACTTAATTGATTCGTTTACTGTCGAAGAAAATGTAGGTTTAACTCTTGAACTTCAAGGAAGAAAAGTGAATTCACAAGAACTTCATGAAATTCTAGAATATGTAGATTTATCAGGCTTCGAATCAAGAAAAGGCAATGAAGTATCGGGTGGGCAGAAACAGCGCATTGCGATTGCGCGTGCTTTGATTAAAAAACCAACGATCATCCTAGCAGATGAACCAACCGGAAATTTAGATACTGCGACTTCTAGACAAATTATGGAACTACTTAAGAAAGTCTCAAAGGATAACTTAGTTGTAGTTGTATCACATGATCCTGAAGAAGCAGAACTCTATGCGGATCGAGTTATACACATTAAGGATGGGAAAATTTTTAATGATAAACTGTTGAAAGAAGATAGTAGTGAAATGAAACCATTTGCGTTATTTCACCCTAAACTTAGTTTCTTATCAAGTTGGAAATATGGTGTACACAGTTTATCAAACAAACGTGGTCAACTAATGATTACTAATTTTATCGTCTCTATATGCTTATTATTTACGTTACTCATAGGATCCTATTTATATTTCTTGTCTGTATCATCCTTTAACTTCTATCGTCTATATGGACAAGAAAAAATAGAATTGTTAACACAAGACTTACAAGGATACTTATCATTAAACAATGCAGAGATTCTATTCTTTGGAATGTATCTAGGTTTGATTAGTATCTTATATGTATTCCTTTCGATGAGTATTTCATCAAAGCGTAAACAAATAGGTATCTTTAAGGCATTAGGCGCAAGTACACGTGATATTTTACGTATTTTTGTATGGGAAGGACTTATGATTGGTTTCATATCCTTTGCCTTATCTACATTAATGGGTATAGCTTATATCATAGATATAAATCAAAAATTCTTTGATGGGATTAAACTGTTTGAACTTAATATACTACAACTAGGATTTAATCTTGGTTTACTCATCTTAGTACCTACTTTACTTACGATTGGCTTAACCCTATATTCAATAAAGAAAAATAGTGTTATCTCCATCTTGAAGGAGATATAACATGATTGAATTATTAAAGGTAAATAAAACATATACCAGTAAATCAAAAATACAGGTTAAGGCTTTAGATAATATCAATCTACAGTTTAACTCTAAAGGATTGGTGTTTATCTTAGGTAAAAGTGGAAGTGGAAAGACAAGCTTGTTAAATATAATTGGTGGTTTAGATTCTGCCAATACGAGTAAAATATTGATCAATGGAAAAGAACTTAAACGCTTTGATGAAAGAACATGTGCAGAGTATCGCAATTCATATATAGGCTTTGTGTTTCAAGAATACAATTTAATGAATAACTTAAATGTTTATGACAACATAGCACTTTCTTTGCGTCTTCAGAAAAAAATTGTTAGTGATGAAATGATTTTTAAAGTGCTTGAAGATGTAGAACTTGTTGGTTTAGAAAACAGACAACTCGATGAACTATCGGGTGGGCAGAAACAACGTGTTGCGATAGCTCGAGCGCTTATTAAAGATCCTGTAATTCTATTAGCGGATGAACCTACAGGGAATTTAGACAGTGAAACCTCAGTTCAAATATTCGAGTTATTTAAGAAGCTAAGCAAGACTAAATGTGTAATTGTAGTAAGTCATGATGCGGAGTATGCTCATCAGTATGCGGATCGAATTATTGAATTATCAGATGGTCATGTGGTTAAGGATACGAATACGATTGTGATTGATGAGCCAATATTGATTCCAAATAAAATAAGAGCTAAACTCCCATTTTCACTTATTTGGAAAGTGAGTTTTGGTAATATATTAAACAATAAACTTAGACTATTAGTAACTTGTGTTATCGTTTCTTTTCTAGTCGCAGTATTATCCACTGTATATACATCTCTTTATGTAAGTGATGATGTAACAATTGACTTATTAGAATTAAGTAAACAAGACCATTTATTAGTTGTCGAGCCTGTCCCTTATCAATCGAATATCATAATTACGCCAAACGAGGCATATAATTATTCGCGAAAATTAACGACTGATGTATTGATTAAAGTTAAACAAATAAGTGAAGATAATCATGCATACTTATACCCTAAATCACAGATAAAAATTAATGATGAATGGTTAAGAATAAGTCATATGAGTATCCAATGGTCTGATACTAGTTTATTAGAGTCTAAGTTAATCCCTAAACCTAATAATGAATTATTAAAAGAAATACAAGATTCGTACTTAAGTTTCGTATCCGTTAAAGAGAATAGTATTCTACTTGATAATTTAGTGGGTAGAGCTCCAGTTAATCGATTTGAAGTGGTTATATCAAATTATTTAGCACAAATATTATTGGAGTATAATTATCCAGAAATTGACTCATTTGAATCATTAATTGAACAAAATATATGGATTACTATTTCGGATAGCTTGAAGTTGAATTTAGTAGGGATTGTAAAAAGTGAAACACCACTCTTAAGATCAGATACTACCATCTTGAATACATCTTTTACCAATCTTTATGTGCATTCAAGTTTTACTCGCACAAATCCATTTCCAACATCACTTGTTAGCTATGGTGTAAAAATGAGTGAACAAACAGATATAAAGAGTTTGGTTTTAAGCTTGAAGAAAATAGGTACTTTTACAGTATTACCAAGATATACCGATGCGCTTAATCGATACACTCGATATGAATTAACACTCATAATGGGACTACTCGTTCCACTTATCGGATACTTTATGATTATATTCTTAGGTAACTATATTGCGTCTAGTATTCTATTTAGAAAGAAACAATTAGGAATACTAAGAGCTTTAGGTTGTGAGGTAGGTGAAATGAATAAAATATTCTTAATAGAAGCCATGTTTATTGGACTATTTATAATGACACTAGTTTTACTAATGGTTCCATTTATGATAGATATTTTAAATTTTGCGTTTATGATTCATTTCTTTGATACGTATATTTCTTACTTCCATTATCCTATCTTTCATTTAGGTGTTGGGCATTTTATCGAAGTATTTACACTCATTATTCTTGTGTTCACAGTTCTAATTATCGTACTAACGTATCATATTAATTTACTTGATCCAGTCGATGTGATTAGTGGTCGATAAAAAATCCTTTTCAGGATTTAGATATCTTTTTCGTTGAGTAATCCATAAATATAATGATCTTCCCAATGTCCATTAATATGGACGTTTTTTCTTAGGAGTCCTTCTCTAACAAAACCACATCGTTCGAGTACTTTATAGGATGCATGATTACTTGGCATTACACCCGCTTCTAATCGATGAAGTTTTAAATCATTGAAAGAGTAATCGATTATGAGCGATAGAGCTTCAAACATATATCCTTGATGCGTAAATTTATGATCAAGCGAATAACCAACATACGATGTTTTTAGTGACCATAGAATATCATTCAATGCGATCATTCCAATAAACTGGTGATTAGAATTCAAGAATATACCAAATCGATAACTTGATTTTTCATTGATCTCTTTTTGGTAATGTTCAATGTTTTTGCGTATATTATCTAGATTGTAATAAGCATCATTCCGTGTAAAAGAAGTCGGTGTAAAGAATTCTCTATTCTTTAGCTCATACTCAAATAATCGATTTACATCGTGTGTGTTTAAGTGCCTTAAATAGATTTGCTTACCCTGTATCATGAAATTATAATAACATAATAACAGTTGCATATTACTATTAAAAAGTAAGTTTATAGGATAAATTAAAGATGAGGTAAAATAAATGAAAATTGAAATATGGGCTGATTATGCTTGTCCGTTTTGTTATATAGGGAAGGTGACACTTGATCAAGCAATTGAACAATTAAAACTACAAGATGAAGTTGAAATCGTTTATAAAGCGTTTCAACTTGACCCTAATGCGCCAAAGGAATCGAATGAAAATACGATTGAGCATTTAGCAAATAAGTATAGAGTATCTTTAAGTGATGCGGAGCAGATGGTAAACAATGTCGTTCAACATGCGAATAGAGTTGGATTAAATATGCGATTCGATCTTGTTAAGCAGACGAATACCTTTGATGCACATCGAATGACTAAACTTGCTAGAACATTAAAGATTGATCATGAATTAAGCAATAATTTATATGAAGCTTATTTTGAAAATGGTAAAAATCTTGCGGATCTAGATACATTAAATGAACTAGGAAAACGGGTAGGAATAGAGAGTAATGACTTAGAAGAAATGTTAAACTCAAGCTTATATGAATTTGAAGTAAAGCGAGATATTGAAGAGGCTAATCGTAAAAATATTCATGGAGTACCCTATTTTCTTATTGATGGTAAAAGAAGTATTAAAGGTGCTCAATCACTAGATACTTTTATTCAAATGCTTCAAGAATCAAAACAGGGATAATAGTATTGTGAAATATTTGTGAAATTTACACTTTTTTGTACATGGTTTTTCATTTAGGGATGTAACTAATATCATTGGGTAAATCAGTTGAAGTATTGATTCTTAAGTGGTATATTCTAAATGTAAACACTTACATAGTGTTTAGATAGGGAGGAATATAATGAAGAAGTTATTATTAGCTATGTTAATGCTTCTTATGACTCTTTCTTTAGTTGCATGTCAAGCTGAAGAACCAGTTGAAGAAGTGAAAGATGTTACCTTAAAAGTTTGGGGTGCTCAAGAAGACCAAGAAATGCTAACTGGCATGATTGAAGAATTCAAAGCAGCTAACCCTGGAACAAATTGGACTATTGAATTAGGAGTAGTTGGTGAACCAGATGCTCGTACTAAGTATTTAGAAGATCCTGAGGCTGCTGCAGACGTATTTGCATTCCCTAATGACCAAGTTATGGACTTAGTTAATGCTGGTGCTCTATATGAAGTCACAATCAACAAGGATGCTATCGTTGCTGCAAACATTCAATCCGCAGTTGATTCAGCTACAGTTGATGGAAAACTTTATGGTTTCCCAATGACTGCTGACAATGGATATTTCATGTACTATGACAAATCCGTTTTCACAGAAGAAGATGTTAAATCTTTAGACAAGATGTTAGAAGTTGCTGGCGCAGCTGGCAAATCAGTATTCTTTGACGTTTCAAATGGTTGGTACATTGCATCATTCTTTATCGGTGCTGGTAACAAGTTTGAAATGGTTGATGGAAAACAAGTATTAGATTTCAATAATGAAACAGGCGTTAAAGTTGGGGAAGCTATTAAAGCATTCACAGCTAATCCAGCATTCTTAACTGGTGATGATAACGTTCTAAAAGCTGGCTTTGGTACAACTATCGCAGCTGGTGTTTCAGGAACTTGGAATGCAGGCGATATTTCAACAATCTTAGGCGCAAATTATGGCGCTACTAAACTTCCAGAATATACTCTAGGTGGCGTTGCTACTCAATTGGGAAGTTTTGCTGGATTTAAATTAATGGGTGTTAATAGCTTAACAATGTATCCTGAAGAAGCATTTGCATTAGCTGAATTCTTAACAAACGAAGCAAATCAAATCAAACGTTTCGAAGTACGTAAATTAGGTCCTGCTAACAAAAATGCAGCATCTAACGAAGCTGTATTAGCTGACGTAGCATTATCCGCATTAGCTCAACAAGCACCATTCGCAATGAGTCAAAACAGCGTAGCTGGAACTTATTGGGGTCCTGCAGAAGCATTCGGTTTAGCACTTGAAAATAAAGACTACACTATGTCCATTCAAGAAATGCTTGATGCTTTAGTTTCTCAAGCAGCTGGTGAATAATCTAGTTTGTAATTAGAGATTAATAAAGGGCAATATGATTCATATTGCCCTTATTCTTCATGGAGGAGACAAGTATGAAGAATACACAAAAATTTAAAAGTTTAGTAAATAAAGTATTAAATAGAATGAGTGATTTCTTTAAAGGTTTTAAGGAAGGCAATAGTGTTACTAAAGGTTCCTATTTTATACTAGGACTGGGTCAATTACTAAGAGGTCAAATCTTTAAAGGAAGTGTCTATTTAGTTACGCAGATAGTCTTTATTTATTTCATGATTACGAGCGGTGTTAGTAATATCTTAGGGTTAAGAACCTTAGGAACACAAATGCAAGAACGTGTCTGGAGTGAGGAGAGAGGCATATTTGTCGTATCTAAAGGTGATAACTCAATGCTTATGTTATTGTTTGGGGTTGCCACAATCTTTATTGTTATTGGGTTTATTATCACCTATGTCATGAGTGTTCATGGATCAATTCAAAATGAAAAATTGATAATCTCTGGTAAGAAACCTAACAATTTAAAACAAGACATCCAGTTATACTTAAATGATAAATATCATGTTACGGTATTAACACTTCCAGTGTTTCTAACTTTCTTATTTACGATTGTACCGTTGGTATTTATGATTTTAATCGCATTTACAAACTTTGATAGAAATCATCAACCTCCAGGTAATCTATTTACTTGGGTAGGATTTGAGAATTTTTCTGCTGTATTGTGGAATGATCCATTAAAGTCAAAGACATTCGTTGATTTACTCATCTGGACATTAGTTTGGGCTGTTCTAGCAACTGTACTTAACTATATCTTTGGAATGATATTAGCTTTAATGATTAATAAGAAAGGCATTAAGATTAAGAAATTCTGGCGTACTATTTTCGTAATTACGATTGCAGTTCCACAGTTTGTTAGTCTACTTCTAATGTCTCAATTATTAGCTGATTTAGGTACATTGAATGTTATCCTAAGAGAGTTTGGATTCATTGAAACATTCTTACCATTCTTATCCGATCCAAACTGGGCTAAGGCAACTGTCATTATTGTTAACCTCTGGGTTGGTGTTCCTTATACTATGTTAATTACTTCGGGTATTTTAATGAATATTCCTACTGACTTATATGAAAGTGCTAAGATTGATGGCGCAAACGCATGGGTACAATTCTGGAAGATTACACTTCCTTATATGTTATTTGTGACGGGGCCATACTTAATTACTCAATTCATTGGTAATATTAATAACTTCAATGTAATTTATTTGTTAACGCGTGGTGGTCCATTATCGCTAGAGTACTTCCAAGCAGGTAAGACTGACTTGCTCGTTACATGGTTATATAAACTAACAGTTAATGAACAAAACTACTCATTTGCGTCTACGATTGGTATCTTTATATTCTTAATTAGTGCGTTCTTCTCACTGATTGTCTTTAATAAGACGGCCGCAACTCAGAAGGAGGAAGATTTCCAATGATGAAAAATATGAAATCAAGAGAAAGATTTAGTAATGGAATTATCTATGCGATATTAAGTTTTCTATCATTTGTTTGGATCCTTCCAATCGTTTGGTTAATATTAGTCTCATTCAGAGAAGAACCAGGAGCTTATACAGCGTATATCTTTCCTAAGTCGTACACACTAAACAACTATTTACTATTATTTACAGACACTAAGTTATTTAACTATCCAAGATGGTTTATGAATACATTAATTGTGGCTATTGTGACATGTGCAGTCTCAACAATTATCGTATTATTAACAAGTTATGCCTTAAGTCGTTTACGTTTCAAATTACGTAAACCTATGATGAATGTAGCATTAGTCTTAGGGATGTTTCCAGGCTTTATGTCTATGATTGCGGTCTATCACATTCTTAAAGCATTTAGCTTAACACAATCTTTATTCGCTTTAGTACTTGTCTATTCTGGCGGAGCCGCATTAGGTTACTACATCTCGAAGGGATTCTTTGATACGATTCCAAAATCAATTGATGAATCTGCGATGTTGGATGGAGCTAGTAAGAATACTATTTTCTGGAAGATTACACTACCACTCTCTAAACCAATTGTAGTCTATACGATATTGACTTCATTTATTGCACCATGGATGGACTTCATATTTGTGAGTGTTATTATGAAAGACAATTATGAAAACTACACGGTAGCTTTAGGTTTATTCCAAATGTTATCACGTGAGAATATCTATCAATACTTTACTCGTTTTGCGGCAGGTGCTGTACTTATTGCGATACCAATTACATTACTCTTCATTTATATGCAGAAGTATTACATTAGTGGTATCACTGGTGGATCTGTAAAGGGTTAATATGTTCAAAAAAGCAATTGTTGTTTTAGTCGCTTTATTATTAAGTTCTTGTTCAGCTGAAATGATTCGTTCAGATAAGAACTATGTTTACTACGAAATATTTGTTGGTTCATTCTATGATACGAATGATGATGGAATGGGTGATTTAGATGGCGTTACTGAGAAGTTAGAGTATTTAAATGATTTGGGGATTGGTGGACTATGGTTAATGCCTATTCATCCTTCTCCTACCTACCATAAGTATGATGTGATAGATTATGAAGCAATCGATCCAAAATATGGAACTATGCAAGACTTTGAAGAGCTTATCGCAAAAGCAGATGAATACAATATCGAAATTATTATTGATTTAGTGCTTAACCATTCGTCAAGCGAACATCCTTGGTTTATAGAAGCGAAGAAGAATGTATTAAATGGTACTTGTGAGAATGAGAATTCTTACTGTGATTATTATGTATTCACGACTACGCCTCAAGGTAAATATTATGCGATTGGTAAAGGATTTTATTATGAAGCACTATTTTGGGATAAGATGCCTGACTTAAATTTAGATAATCCTGAAGTAAGAAATGAAATAAAGGATATCTTACAATTCTGGTTAGATAAAGGTGTTAAAGGATTTAGACTGGATGCGGTTACTTCCTTCTACAATCAAAATGTCACTAAGAATACAGAATTTCTTGAATGGTTAGATGAGACAATCGAATCAATCGATCCTGAAGCTTATGTGGTTGGGGAAGCTTGGACAACGAATAGTTCAATTACTGCTTTATATCAGAGTGGAATCGATAGCTTATTCCAATTTAGTTTATCTCAAGCGGATGGGTTAATCGCAAGTTCTATTCGAGCTAAATCTGGGAATAAACTGGCTAATGAAGTTATTAAATACAATGACATGATTAAATCCGCAAATCCAGAATCATTGAATGCGGTATTTATATCAAATCATGATCAAGGAAGAAGTGCTGGTTACTTCAAGAGTTCACAAGTAGAGTTTCAGAAGCTAATGGCATCGATTTACATCTTAATGCCAGGTCGATCATTTGTATATTATGGCGAAGAAATTGCGCTACGTGGAAGTGGTAAAGATGAGAATAAGCGCTTGCCTATGATTTGGGATAATGAAGATAATACAGGTAAAACACTTGGCCCTTCTGCGGCAGATTATGTAGGTGAAGAAGCAATCGGTGTTAAGCAACAAATCGCTGATAAGAATTCACTCTATAACCACTATAAACAATTAATAAGAATAAAGAATAAGTATGATGTCATAACAGATGGTAACTTAGAATCACTTGATTTGAATGATAATGTTTACGCATTAAGATCTTATAGTGATACAGAAGAAGTTATTGTTATCCATAATTTAAGTGATACAGAGATTACAATAGAATATGATTTTGCGGAATATAAAATAGATGAACAAGTTTTTAATCTTAGTCAAACTAAGGCAAAGATTACATCATCAAGTCTAGTCATATCACCGTATAATACAGTTGTACTAATCAAAAAATAACATAATGAATGTTATTTTTTTTAATATCACTTGCATCTAGTTATGATAATCATATAATATAGTTATTGAAATAGATATGAGGTAAATATGCCAACAATACAAATACCACGATGGGAAGAGTTACCGAATATTGAACTCTATAAGGAACAGGTGTTAGAACTACTAGAACAGTATCTAAAGCCACTTGGGATTAGACCTATTACTGCGTCAATGATTAATAATTATACGAAACTCAATTTAATTCCTGCACCTGTTAAAAAGAAGTATTCACGTAAGCATTTTGCGCATATATTTATCATCGCTTTATTAAAGGATGTGTTTGAGATTTCTGAGATTGTTCGTGGGATCAATCTAGAAAAAGGTGTTTTAGGAAGAGATGTAGCGTACAACATTTTTGTGAAAGAAGTTGAAGACTCAATAGATTGTATGATGAATAAGAAGACGATTGCGGCATTTATAGATACAAATGAATTGGAAAAAGAAAGAAATGTAATGCGTTATGCGGCACTTTCGTTTGCGATTCATCGATATACTCGTAACCTAATAAATGATAAAGGAGAAATCAATGGTTAAGCAAAAAATAGCGATTCTTACTGATTCTGGAAGTGATGTACCTTATGATTTAGCAAAGAAGAATAATATATTTGTAGTGCCTCTACAAGTGAACTATAAAGATAGAAGCTATCGAGATGGGATTGATATTGATGCGGATACCATGTATCAACGTTTAAAAGAAGAAATTCCTACAACTTCACTTCCAGTTGGCGAGGATATTGATAAAGTTCTACAAGATATCGAAGCACAAGGTTATACACATATACTTGGTGTTGTTTTATCCAGTGGTTTATCAGGCACATGTAATGTATTAAAACTAGTGGCAAAGGACTCTAAACTTCCAATGGAAGTTATTGATACTAAGAACATTGGAATAGGTAGTGGATTATCTGTTTTAAAAGCAGCAGAATTTGTTAGACAAGGATTATCATGGGATGAATTAATCGTTAAAGTAAACGAAACAATTCAAAAGACACGAGTATTCTTTGTTTTAGATACTCTTGAGTACTTACAAAAGGGTGGAAGAATTGGTAAAGTAACTGCACTCATTGGATATGCATTAGACTTAAGACCAATTATTACATGTGATTCAGAAGGAATCTATACAACCATTGCGAAAGCACGTGGACGTAAAGTGTCAATTAACCGATGCTTAGAACTCGCATTAGAGTTTGCAGGTGATTCTAATTCGATTACAGTTGGATTAGCGCATGGGAATGCATTAGAAGAAGTATTAAAATTAAAGGAACTAATAACACAAAAGCTTGGTAATCGAGCAAATATATTTATTGGACAAGTATCTCCTGCGTTAGGTGTACATACAGGTCCTGGATTGATTGGAATGGGTATACAAGTCGACTAATTATTGACAACACTATTCTACTAGCTTACGATTAATTTAATATGAACCAAGTCGATGATTGGTTAAATAATTCAGATCCATCCGTAAAATATCTCTATTATAGAGATATTTTGAATGCGCAGACAGAGGATTTAGATCTAATTCAAAAAGAAATGTTAGTCTCTGGATGGGGATATGAGTTAATGTCTCACCAGAAAAGTGATGGATACTGGGAAAAGTATTATTCACCTAAATGGATATCAACG
>Ga0209467_1001737_pt1 | contig 17735 bp, 15 predicted proteins | sample Higcelwee11metaG_FD_187175 | JGI IMG/M metagenome (GOLD analysis project Ga0209467, IMG submission 187175) | Freshwater pond sediment microbial communities from the University of Edinburgh, under environmental carbon perturbations - High... | ecosystem: Environmental > Aquatic > Freshwater >...
AGGGCCCGCCTCCGCCGTGGGTCCAGTTGAGCACCACGAGCCCGGCCAGGCGCGCGGCCAGGCGGAAGCGGCCCGGCCCGAAGCAGGCGTCGATCCTCGCGTCGAACTTGTCCTCCACCGCGCGCAGCGCCTCGGGCGCGAGGCCGCCATAGGCCCGGCGCGAGGCCTCCGGCAGGGCCGCGGCAAGCGGTCCGGCAAGCTCCGGGTTGCCCAGGGCGGTGCCGGGGTTCACGCGCGGGTGCTTGGGGATGCCGTGCAGCACGGGCAGGCAGCCGCCCGCCGCGGCGGGTTCGATGAGCGCCCGGTCGTTGCTCACGAAGTCCAGGCCGCGCGCGAGCAGGTGCAGGGCCAGGGTGGACTTGCCCATGCCGGCGAAGCCGCACAGGGCCACCGCCCGGCCCTCCCGCGCCACCCCGGCCGCGTGGCCCAGGGTCCAGCCCGCGGCCAGCCTGCGCTCCATGTAGCGCGCGCAGAGAAAATTCACCAGCTGGTTGCGGTTGTTCGCGCAGGGGCCGACGGCGATGTTCCAGCCCCCGCCGCCGAAAAGAAAGAGCATGCCCGTGGCCTGCTTGCGGACGATTCGACCGGCGGGGCGCCCGCCCGGCCCAGGCCGGTCCGCCCCCCCGGGCAGGTCGGCCCAGCGCTCCTTGTCCGGCCGCTTGCCCGGCGCGCTCGGCCGCACGCGCAGCTCCACCGGCGGCGTCTCCACCGGTCCGTCCAAAAACAGGAAGGACAACTCCGCCGCGCCGGGCGCGCGCTCCCCGGCGAAGGTGGCGAGCACCGCGAATTCCGCGAAGTACCCGCGCAGGTCGTCCACCACGGCGGCGGAATTGCTGCGCACGTCGAGGCTGAGCTCCTCCAGGCGCAGGCGCAGGCCGAAGGGGGCGGCGGCGTCCAGGCCGCGCGCGGCGAAACCGCCGGCCAGAGCCTCGAAAGACGGCAGGCTCATCCGGACAGCTCCTTCAGGCAATGCTCCGTGAACCGCCGGGCCACGTCCAGCCCGCGCGCGGCCAAGAGGCCCTTGAACCCGCCGAAGGCCGAGACCTCGAAGACAAACGGGCCGTCGGCGGTCAGCGCCACGTCCACGCAGGTGAAGTCCAGCCCGAAGGGCGCTTGCGCGCGCCGCGCCAGCTCGATGACCTCCCGCGAGGGGTCGAAGGGCGCGTAGCGGCCGCCAGTGGCCGTGCTGGTGCTCCAGCCCGCGCCGTCCTCGGCCTTGCAGCGGGCGTAGGTGGACAGGTACTCGCCGCCCAGGAAGCACACGCCCAGGTCCTGGCCGCGCAGATCCAGCGCCTGCTGGATGTACATCACCGGGTTGGCGCAGCGGAACTCCGCCAGGACCAGGACCAGCTCGCCGGGGGTGAGCGCCTCGCCGTCCACAAGGGCCATGCCGCGCGCCTTGGAGGTGAACAGCGGCTTGAGCACCGCGCGACCGTAGGAGCGCACCGCGTCCAGGGCCTCGTCCACGTCCTCGGTGATGGTGGTGGGCGGCAGGGGCGCGCCGGCGCCCGCCAGGGTCACGCTGCAGGCCAGCCGGTCCACCAGGCGCAGGATCCGGGAGGGGTCGGAGAAACAGCGGACCCCGCGCGCGGCCGCGAAGCGCAGCAGCTCCAGCCGGTCGATCATCTGCGGCGCGTAGGCCGCCGAGACCTTCTTGATGAACAGGGCGTCCAGCGCCACGAGGTCCACCGGCTCCCCGGTCCGGCCATCCAGGTTGGGGCAGAAGAGCCGGCCCGCGCCGAGGTCGAGCCGGGCCCGCGAGAGGTCCACGAGCAGGCGCTCGCCCGTGGCCGCCGCCGCCGCGTCGGCCAGGGCCTCCGAGGACCAGCCTCCGCCTATGCCCACCACTGCGATGCGCATTCCCCCGCCCCCCTAGTGGAACAGCACCGGCCTGGGCAGGCGGTACGCCGTCCAGGGCCTCCCCCGGTGGGCGATGAGGCCCTCCATGAGGTAGTGCGCGCGCAGGGTCATCTCCCGCGCGAAGTCGTAGTTGAGTTCAAAGCGCGTGCTGGTGAGCAGCGAGCGCGCCAGGCCCAGCGCCAGCCGCGCCTGCCAGGTCTCGTCCCCCGCGTCGTCGGCGAAGGCCCCCGCGTAGTCGAAAAACGAGGCGATCATGTGGTTGATGCGGCCGCGCAGGCCGGAGTCGAAGATGGGCATGCGGAAGAAGGACACCAGGAACACGGACACGTCCTGGATGAAGTCGCCGCGGCGGGTGCGGTGCAGGTCCACGTAGTGCACGCGCGGCGCGGCCTGGTCGAAGACGATGTTGTTGGCGTTGAAGTCGCCGTGCAGCAGCACGGTCATGGGCGCGGGCAGCTCGTGCTCCACGCCCCGGCACTGCCCGAGCAGCTCCTCGGTGGAGGAGATGCGCACGCCGCCCAGGCCGCGGCCTTCGCGAAAGCACTCCGGGTGCACGTGGCGCACCGACGACAGCCGGTTGTCCAGCTGGCGCATGTAGTCCACGCTCGCCTCGCCGCGCTCCAGCGTGCCCCGCCAGATGTCGCCCACGGTCTGCTCGAACACGAAGATGGCGTCCTCCAGCACGTTCCGCTCGGCGGTCAGGACTACCTCGGTCCAGGTGCAGCCCGGCAGAAACTCCACGAGCATGGACGCGCTGTCGCCGTCCTCGTGGTAGCTGAAGATGCGCGGGCCCGTGCCCGGCGCGACCTTGGCCCAGAGCTCGATGTTCTCGCGCTCGCGCCGGATCTTGCGGATGTTGCCCTCCTTGAAGATGCCGCCCTGGGTGGGGTCCGGCGGGGCGTCGGCCTGGGCGCTGGCGTCCCTGGGGCTCACCCGGCCGATGCGGCAGCCCGAGCGCGTGCCCCAGATGGAGCGGAAGTCGATGTCGCCCAGGTCGCCCTCGAAGCCGGCGGTGGAAAGCGTCTGCTGCAGGGCCTGGAACTGCTCGATCTTGATCTTCTCGCCGATGACCGAGAAGAGCAGCGCCTCGCCGATGTTCAAGAGCGAGTCGCCGATGCGCTCCAGGTAGCGGAAGATGAAGATGGCCGTGACCAGGTTCTCCACCTCGCGCCCCAGGCGCGTCTCGGCCATGATGGTGTCGAAGGTGTCCTTGTACAGCCGGTCGAGCTCGAACTCCGCGCGGCAGATGCCGAGCGCCCCGCCCACCTCGGCCCGGGAGCGCACCTCCAGGATGCGCGAGAGGCTCTCCTCGATGATGTCGAACATCGGGCCGGTCTGGTAGCGCTCCAGCACGCCCATGTCCTTCAGGTAGCGCATCTGCCCGGCGATGTTCACGCAGTAGTCGGCGATGCGCTCAAGATTGGCGCTGATGATCTGCAGGCCGCGGATGCGGTCGATGTCGCGCTTGGACAGGCCGCGCCCGGTGTGGATCTTGGCGTAGCAGCTGTCCTCCACGATGTTCTTCAGGTTGTCGATGTAGTCGTCGCGCGAGACGATCTTGTCGTAGCCCTCGTGGGAGGGCGCGGCCACGAAGGCGCGCGTGGCGCTCGCCTGGCTGGTGACCTCCAGCACCAGGAAGCGGAAGTTCTCCTCCAGGCCTTCGAGCGCGATCATGGGCTAGCCCTCGATGCTCAGGGTCTCGCCGGGTTTGGGGCTCTCCTCCACCGGGCAGCGCCAGGAGATGGTGAGCGACAGCCGGCCCTCGCCGCCGCGCTTGCGCGCCTTCACCGTGAAGGTGAGAAGCTCGCGCGGCTCCAGGGTGAACTGCTGCTCCCCGGCCGAAACCGTGAGCCGGCCCTTCTCCAGCCCGGACATCACCGCCTCCAGATACTGCCGGATGCTCTTCGCGTCCTGCATGGACTCGAAAACGAACTTCTGGTCATAGCCCATCTTTCGCGCGCCTCCTTGCCTGTCAGCCGTCGAGCCGGGCCCGGTATTCGCCGATGACCCGGGCGCGGTCCATGTCCGCCACGATGAGCTTCTTGCCGATGGCGAGGTCGTCCCAGGCCGGCTGCAGGCCGATCTCGCGCCGGGCCTTGTCGCCGTTGCCGCCGTTGCCCCCGTTGCCGCCGTTGCCCTTGGCCATGAACGGCAGCAGCGTCTTCTCGCCCATGTGCGTGTCGTCGCCCATGAACACGAGCATCCGCCTGGCGCCGGCGCCGCGCCGCCGGTTCTTCTCGTACAGCACCTGGATCAGGAACTCCGTGTAGCGCTGCGACTGCGGGTTCCAGACCTCGTAGCCGTCCACGTCGTACTCGGCCAAGAGGATCGGCCAGAACTGCTCCGGGTGCGGGATCACCACACCCCCGCCAAGCCCCCGCGTCTCCTCGATGATCTCCGTGGTGCGGTAGAAATAGGTCAGCGGGAAGCGCGCCTTGACCACGGCCTTCACCGCGCGCAGGAACACCTGGATCCGGTTGGCCAGGGCCTGGCCCAGCTGCGGCCGGAGCCCCTCCACGAAGTTGCGCACCAGCTTGTTCTTGATGGCGTCCACGGGCATGTCGCCGGCGTGGCGCTCCAGCAGCGCCTCCAGCTTGAGGCAGCAGGCCCGCGCCGCGGCCACCACGCCCTCGTCCGAGCCGGCGTCGCGCGCGGCCACGTTCAGGCGCTCCTCGTCGGGTTTCGTCACCGTGGTCAGGAAGTCGAAAAGCTGGCTCTGGCGATAGGCGTGGGTGTGCGCCAGCATGCTCCGCAGCACCGCGGCGTCCTTGAGCCGCTCGCTTTTGAAGTGCAGCAGGAGCTGGACCTTCTGGTTGAACCCGCGCGAGTAGCAGTCCACCTCCACCCCGGTGTAGCCGTCGTACTCCAAAAGCTCGTTGTGCTGCGTGGGGATGATCAGCTTCTCGGTCGCCGCCGGGTAGGAGGCGTCGATGCGCTGGCGGATCAGCTCCAGCGGCACGTGCTCCGGGTGCCAGTGCACGGCCAGAACCGACTCCTGCAGGGGCTGGACCACGGCCGGCGTGGCGATGCGCTGGCGCATGGCCTCGTCCAGGCGCATGTCGATGAGCTGGACGAAAAGCCGCTCGTCGCTCTCGGCGACCTCGTGCGAAACCTGCGCGGCCCCTTCCGGACACTGGTCGCGGTGCATGGACGCTCCCTCTCGGCCAAGGACTCCTGTCCGGGCCGTCATTTGAACGTGGCGTGGCACTCGGCCTTGCGGCGCTCCAGGCGCTCCAGCACGGCCGCCAGGGCGCCGGGGTCGCGCCGGGCCGCACGCACGGCCCGGCAGTCCTCCAGAAATTCGCGGTTGGCCACCCGATAGGTCTCCAGCCCCGCCCCGCTCACGCTGGACTCGTCCGCCGCGGCCATCTCCGCCAGCGCCAGGAAGGACTCCACCTGCTCCGGCCTGGGCGGGCGGCCGTCCCGAGCCGCGGCGCACAGCGCCTTGAACTCGGCCTGCAGGGCCTTCTTCAGCTGGCGGTATTTTTCGCGGACCTTCGCCTGCGCGGACTCGCCGCCCTCGCCGTGCCTGCCGCCCATCCGGCCTCCCCAGCGCGCCTGCGCAACGTTACGGGATTCATTCACGCCTGGCAACGCCGCCGCCTTCGGCGGTCATTTGGCCCGTGCCGCCGGCTTCGCCGGTCATTTGGCCCGTGCCGCCGCCTTCGCCGGTCATTTGGCCTGTGGCCGGGCGTGGGTCAGCGCACGGCCTTGGCGGCCCGGCCCTCGATGCCCACGATCTCGGCCAGGGCGCGTTCGGCCAGGGCCTCCACGCAGGCGTCGCAGCGGATCACCAGCCGCGCCAGCGCGCGATACAGCGGCTCGCGCTCGGCCTGCACCGCGCGCACCTCCTCCGCGATGCCCGCGCCCGTGAGCGAGGGCCGCTGCGCGTTCTCCGGGTTGCGCATGAGCCGCGCGGCCAGCTCCTCCACAGGCACGTCGAGGTACAGCACCAGCCCGCGCGCCAGCAGCTCGCGGTTGTCCTGGCGCAGCACGATGCCGCCGCCGCAGGACACCACCTGGCCGCTGAACACCGACACCTCGGCCAGCACCAGGGCCTCGGCCTCGCGAAAGGCCGCCCAGCCGCCCTCGGCCACGATCTCCGCCACGGTCCTGCCCGTGCGCAGGCGGATGCGCGCGTCCGTGTCCACGAAGGGCCGCCTGAGCTTCGCCGCCAGCCGGCGGCCCAGCGTGGTCTTGCCGCTGGCCCGCGGCCCGATGAGATAGATGTTCGCCTCGCCCGACATGCGCGCCTCCAGGCTTTGCTCCGGCCACACTACGGCAAATCCGCCCGGGGCACAAACCGCCCCATCGGGGTTCAGGGGGGATGCGGCGCATCCGCACGCCGCACCCCCGCCGCCGTGTTTTCCTCAGGTTCAGCGTCGCAGACCCTTCTTGACCGCCTTCACCAGCTTGCCGAAGTCTTTGTCCTTCCGCCGCCGTTCCAGTTGCGACATGGCCAGGAACTCGGCCTCCCGGCGCAGCTTCATATAGTTGGCGAAACGCTCCTCCGGCAGCTCGCCCCGCTCGATGGCCGCCCGGACCGCGCAGCCGGGCTCGCCCTGGTGCCCGCAATCGGTGTAGCGGCACTGCGCGGCCAGCGCGGCGATCTCCGCGAAGCCCGCCGCGAGCCCCTCCTCCGCGCCCGCCACGCCGAGCTCGCGCATGCCCGGCGTGTCCACCAGCAGCGCGCCCTGCTCCAGCGCCACGAGCTGCCGCCGCGTGGTGGTGTGCCTGCCCTCGCCCGTGCCGCTGACGGCCCCGGTGGCAAGCGCCTCCCGGCCCAGCAGGCGGTTGAGGAGCGTGGTCTTGCCCACGCCGGAGGAGCCCAGCAGGCAGAAGGTCCGGCCCGGAACCAGCGCCTGCCGAAGTTCCGCAAGCCCCTCGCCGCTGGCGCAGCTCAGCGCCATGACCCTGGCCGACGTGGCCGAGCGGAGCGCCGCGAACAGGCCCCCCAGCTCCCCCGGGGCGGCCAGGTCCGTCTTGGTCAGCAGCACCACCGGCTCCACGCCCCCCTCCGCCGCCAGCACCAGGGAGCGCTCCAGGCGGTTCAGGTTGAAGTCGAAGCCGCAGGCCTGGACCAGGAAGGCCGTGTCGATGTTGGCCGCGATGATCTGCAAAGCGCACGCCGCGCCCGGCGCGGTCCGCCGCAGCAGCGTCCGGCGCGGCAGCACGAGGTGGATGACCGCCATGCCGTCGTCGTACCGCCGCGCCGCCACCCAGTCCCCCACGCAGGGCAGGTCGGCGGGGCTGTCCGCCTGGAACAGCAGCCGGCCGGCCAGCTCCGCCTGCGCCTCCCCGGACTCGTCCCGGATGCCGCACGAGCCGCGGGCCACCGCGATGACGCGCGCCACGCCGCAGCCTTCCGGGCACAGCCCGGCGGCCGCCGCCTCAAACCACTCGTCGAAACCCAATTCCCGTCGTGTCATGATTCCTCTCGCAAGAGGCCGCCTGCGCGGCAGCCCCGGTCCTCGTGTCGCGACCTTCCGGCGTCGCGCGGGGCGGGCGCAAGGCCAGGCCCCGGCGGCGCGCATGGCCGATAAACGCCATGGGAACGCCAGGAAGGCGGCTGCCGGACGAGAGCGAAGACCGGCCCGCGGACGCGGGCGGGATCAGGACGGGCGGAATGGGCCGCTCCGCTTCGCATGCCGCCTGAAATCAGGCGGCCGGAACTCGGGAGCGGCTCCCGGCCGCGGCTTTCGCCGGCAGCCTAGGCGACAGGATCCAGTGTGTCGATGCGCAAAAAAACCTCGCTGGAACAGGGTGTGGTGACGGGGTGATATCCAGCGCGCGACGCCGCGTCAAGCTCGCCCTCCGGATCGGGGCGCAGCCGCGAGCCGCCGCTTGCCTCCGGCGCGGTTCGTGCCTACACTGGCGTCCTGCACCAAACAGCACTCTGCAAAGGATCACGAATGAAAACAGCCATCTTCGGCTTTTCCGGCGCCGGCAAGACCGACATGTTCGCCGCCCTGGCCGGCGAAAAGGCCGCGGCCGCGGGCAACCGCGCCATGGTCAAGGTGCCCGAGCCCCGCCTGGACCCGCTCGTCAAGCTCTTCACCCCCAAGAAGGTCACGCTCTCGGAGATCGAGTACCTCGACGTGCCCGGCGGCGGCGGCAAGGGACACGGCCTGGGCGAACGCGTGCTCAACGACATCCGCCCCTACGACTGCCTCTTGTGCGTGCTCGACGCCTTCTCCGGCCTGGCCGACCCCAAGCAGCAGCACGGCGCGGTTGAGGCCGACCTGCTGGTCTCCGACCTGGCCGTGGTCGAAAAGCGCCAGGAGCGCATGGCGCTGGACAAAAAGAAGAACGCCAGCCTGGTGGACGCGCGCGAGGAGGACTGCCTGGCCCGCGCCCGCGCCCTGCTGGAGGCCGAGCAGCCCCTGCGCGTGGACGCGGCCCTGTGCTCCGAGCCGGCCATGCGCGGCTTCCGCTTCCTCACGGCCAAGCCCATCCTCTACGTCTGGAACGTGGCCGAGACGGCCATGGACTCCTTCGAGGCCCCGGCCGGCGCGCCCGGCCAGATGCACATGAGCGTGTCAGCCCGCCTGGAGCGCGAACTCGCCGCCATCAGCGACCCCGAGGAGCGCGCCATGTTCCTCACCGACCTCGGCCTCACCGAATCCGCCCTGGACAAGGTCATCTCCCGCACCTACACGCTCCTCGGCCTCATGAGCTTCCTCACCGCCGGGGACAAGGAGGTGCGCTCCTGGCCTGTTCGCGTGGGCTCCACCGCCCCCGAGGCCGCCGGCGTCATCCACACGGACTTCCAGAAGGGCTTCATCCGCGCCGAGGTCATCGGCTACCAGGACTTCCTCAAGGCCGGGGACTTCAAGCGCGCCAAGGAGCTGGGCCTTGCCCGCCTGGAAGGCAAGGACTACATTGTACAGGACGGGGACATCATCGAGTTCCGCTTCAACGTCTAGCGCCCCGGCACAAGCAAGGAGGCCCGCCATGCCCGGCGACACGCTCCACGAGGTGCTGCTCGACCGTTCGCGCTGCAACGCCTGCACCGGCTGCTCCGAGGTCTGCCCGGAGATCTTCGGCTGGGACGATGACCTGGGCCAGCCCTACCTGAGGCGGCACTTCGCCACGCACGACGAGGTGCGCGAGGCCATCGCCCTGTGCCCCAAGCGCTGCATCACCGCCGAGGGCTGGGAAGAGGAAGACTACTAGGCGCTGCGTTGTGCCTGATTATGCCTCCGGCGGCCAGGGGAGGGGCTGCGCGCCCCTCCCCTGGACCCCACCCCGCGGCCCCTTCGGGGCGTTCATTGTGACCTCAGGCCCGGACAGGGTGCTCTTGACCGCCCGGCCACCTGTCAGCCGGAAGGGCCGCATGGCGGACGCCATGCGGCCCTTTCGCGTGATACTGGGTGTCCGCGTCAGCCGTTAGGCGAGCGGTCCTCCGCGAACCTTGCGTGAGCCGTTCGTGAGCGCGCTCGCGCGAACGTTACGGATCACGACAGCAGAGATACGGATGACGACAGCAACGATAGAGGGTCGAAGACCCTTTGGCGGAGAGTCCAGGGAGGCGGCGCCCCTGGCCGCCGGAGGCATGAACCCAAACCACCACACCCCGCCCAAAAAAGCGGGCAAGTGCTCACGCCTTGACCTGTGGCACGCCGGAGACTAGGCGCAGGGCCATGACGCCGCGCCCGCCATTGTTGACCTTCCGCTTCCTCGCCATCTGCCTGTTCATGCTTTTGGCCTATTGCAACATCGCGGTGTTCTACGGCCTGTACCCGTATCTGGAGTCCATCGGCGTTCCGCAGCCCTGGCGCGGACCCATCATCAGCGCCTCGTCGCTGGCCACCATCGCCGGCTTCCTGCTGTTCACGCCCAGGCTGACGGTCCTGAGCGCCCCGAGGGCGATTTTCGTCGGCATCGGCCTGCTCATCGCCTGCGGCGTGGGCTACCTGTTTGTGCGCGACGTGCCGGGCCTCTTCGTCCTGCGCCTGGTCAACGGCGTGGCCATCGCGCTGCTCACTGCCTCGGCCACCACGCTGCTCGTGGCGCACATCGCGCCCAGCCGCAGCGGCCAGGCCTTTGGCGTGTACTCCCTGGCCGGGCTCATCCCCTACTCCATCGTGCCCTCGGCCTACGACCACCTGGGCTGGCTCTTTCCCACGGCGGCGCACGGCTACGCGGCGATGTCGCTCATGCTCGTTCCGGCGGCGCTGGTGAACCTGGCGCTGCTGCGCGAGCGCGGCGCGGACGCATGCCGGCATGAGGAATGCGCGGACGCGCGGGCGGCCGGGGCGCGGACCATGCTGGACAGCCTGCGCACGCCCAAGACCGGTTTGATGCTCCTCATCAACACCGTGTACTACCTGAACTTCTCCGCGCTGTTCTTTCTGTCCAAGAGCCTCTTCGCCAGCCGGGGCCTGGGCGGCGTGGGCCTGTTCTTCAGTATCCAAACCGCGCTGATGATCCTCATCCGCCTGTTCGCCTCGCGCCTGTTCGACGAGGTCAAGAAAACCCTGCTCATCCTCTGGTGCTACGCGCTGACCTCGGCCGGGTTCGGGCTGCTGTTCCTGGCCCACGGCCCGGCGCTGGAGATCGCCTCGGCCCTGGTGCTCGGCCTGGGCATGGGCGTGGGCCCGCCGGCGCTCAACGCGCTCATGTACGCGCTCTCCGAGCCGCCCCTGAAGGCCGTGAACTCCAACCTCATGGTCATGGCGCTGCAGGCCGGCAACTTCCTGGGGCCGATCCTGGGCGGCCTGGCCGTGGGCCTGCTCGGCTATTCCGGCTTTCTGGCCGTGGGCGCGGCCGCCAGCCTGGGCGGCATGGCCCTGGTGGGGCTGTTCCTGCGCCGAGGCTGGGCGGCCGGCGACCAGCCGCGACCCTTTTCATGAGCGCCCGGCGGGGGTACAGGGACGCATGAGCGACGCCCCGCCGCACGCGCAGCTGTTCCGCAGGATCGACCTCCGGCTGTTGCCCTACCTGTTTGTGCTCTACGTGGTGGCCTACCTGGACCGCGTCAACGTGTCCTTCGCCGCGCCCGGGCTGGTGCGCACGCTGGGCTTCTCCAGCTCGGTGTTCGGCCTGGGAGCGGGCATGTTCTTCGCGGGCTACGTGCTCTGCGAGGTGCCCAGCAACCTCATCTTGCGCCGCGTGGGCGCGCGGCTGTGGATCGCCCGGATCATGCTCTCCTGGGGCCTGGTGGCCTGCTCCATGGCCTTTGTGCACGCGTCCTGGTCCTTCTACTGCCTGCGCTTCCTGCTCGGCGTGGCCGAGGCGGGCTTTCTGCCCGGCATCATCTACACCCTGACCCTGTGGTACCCGCCGGCCCGCCGCGCCCGCGTGGTCGCCCTGTTCATGGCCGCCACCTCCGTGGCCGGGCTCATCGGCGCGCCGCTCTCCGGCCTGCTGCTTGAACTCGACGGCGCGCTGGGCCTGTTCGGCTGGCAGTGGATGTTCGTGCTCGAAGGCCTGCCCGCCGTGCTCCTCGGCCTCTCGGTCCTGCGCCTCCTGCCCGACGGCCCCGGCGACGCGCCCTGGCTCTCGCCTGCCGAGCGCGCCGAGCTGGCCCAGGCCCTGGCCCAGGGCCCGGACGACGCCACGCCGACCAGCCCGGGCCCGGACGCGCACCAGGCCCTGCGCCCGGCCCTGGCCGCCCTTGCCCGCGATCCGCGCGTCTGGCTGCTCAGCTTCGCCTATTTCGCCCTGTGCCTGGGCATGTACGGCCTGGTCATGTGGATGCCCACGCTGCTGGGCGAGCTGCTCGGGCCCTCCGCCACGCCGGAGCGCGTGGGCCTGCTCGCGGCCGTGCCCTACCTGGGCGGGGCCGTGGGCATGGTGCTGGTGGGCCGGCACTCCGACCGCACGGGCGAGCGCCGCTGGCACACGGCCGGACCGCTCTTCGCCAGCAGCGCCGGGTTCCTCCTCAGCCTCTGGCCGGGCGGGGCGGCGCTGCTCGGCCTGTCCGGCCCGTGGTGGAGCCTTTGCTGCTTCACGCTCGCCACCATCGGCGTGTGGGGCCTGCTCGGACCGTTCTGGACCCTGCCGACCAGCTTCCTCACGGGCACGGCCGCGGCCGCGGGCGTCGCCCTGGTCAACTCCATCGGCAACACCGGCGGCTTCGTGGGTCCGGCGCTGGTGGGCATTGTGCGCGACGCCACGGGCAGCCACGTTGCCGGCTTCGCGGGCATCGCCGCGTTCATGCTGCTGGGCGGCGTCGCCGTGCTCGCGGCCACGAGGGAAAAGCACTGAAAGTGAGGAGTTACGTGTTCCGCAGGCCAGGAACTCTGCCCCTGGACCCTCCGCCAGAGGGCCACGGGCCCTCTATCGATGCTGTCGTCATCCGTATCTCTGCTGTCGTGATCCGTAACGTTCGCGCGAGCGCGCTCACGAACGGCTCACGCGGACACCCAGTATCAGCCGAAAGGGCCGCATGGCGGACGCCATGCGGCCCTTTCGGCTGACAGGTGGTCAGCCTGGGTATCGCCCGTCAGCACGCCACGGGACAATGGAACTCCCGAAGGGAGCGCCAGGGGAGTCCAGAGGGGGGCGCGCAGCCCCCCTCTGGCCGCCGGAGGCATACCCCCTTACAGTCCGCCCACGAGGATCTGCCGGTTCTTTGCGTCCCAGGAGAAGGTGCAGCGTTCCATCTGCCGTTCCAGGTACAGCGACGCGCCGCCCATCTTGATGGCCACGCCGGGGTAGGCGATGCCGCGGATGACGATGCGCGCCGCGGCCACGCGCTCCAGGTGTTCGCGGGCCATGTCGGCCAGGGTGCGCTGGATCTGCCGCAGTCGCGACTCGACGCCTTCGCGTTTGGCGAGGAGCTCCTCGGCCTCGGCGCGGCGTTCGTCGGACATGCGGGCCAGCGCGGCCGCGCCGTCGCCCTCGCCCAGCACGAACAGGGCGCGCTGGCGCAGGCTCTTGAGTTCGCGCATCTCCTGCACCAGGGCCGAGGTCTCGGGGGTCTCGTGGCTCAGGGCGAGGGTTGTGGGCATGTCGCGGTCGGACCCGGCCTGGAAGACCTCCAGTCCGCGCGCGCAGACCACCGTGCCGCCCATGATGCGGCCCTTGGGGTCGCTGACGCGCACCACGCCGCCGGAGGACACGCGCGAGCCCTTGTTGGCCTTGCTGCCGATGATCGCCAGCTTCACGCTGACGTCGCCGCCGGCTTCCACGTGGGCGTTGTGGGTGTAGTTTGCGCTGAACGAGCCGCCCGCATGGACAAAGGCCGCCTCGTCGCCGGACATGAACACCCCGCCGCGCACGAGCACGTCGCCGCCGGCCACCACGCGCGCGCTCTCCACCATGCCCTCCACGAGCACCGAGCCCGGGGACTCCACGCTGAAGCCCGAGCGCACCGTGCCGCCCACGCGCACCGAGCCCTGGCCGAGCAGCAGGTTGCCGATGGAGTAGTCCACGTCGCCGGGCACGCTCAAGAGTTCGGACACGTCCAGGCTGGCCTTGCCCGCCAGCACCACGCCGTCCAGGCGCGCGCGGAAGGTCACGACGCCGCGCTCGTCCGGCGGCAGGGCCTCCACGCCCTTGCCCAGGGTCAGGCGCAGGGGCTGGCCGTCGCGCGCCGTCATGACGCGGTTCTGCACGTCGCGGCCGGGCGCGCCCTTGGTGGGCGGGTGCAGGAGCGCGATGTCCTGGCCCCTGGGCGCCACGGGAAACTGCCCGCGGTCGCGGTAGTCGATGCGCGCGTTCTCGTCGGGCGGTTCGGCGCAGGCCTGGCCCTCGCACAACAGCTCCAGCCGGCCGTGGACGCCGTGGACCGGGGCCTGGCCGCGCGCAACGACGATGTCCGTGACCGGGCGGGCGGTGGCGCGCGCCTCGGCCAGGCCGCGCACGATGGCGTCCAGGTCCATGCCGAAGCTGACGCCCTGGCCGGACAGGGCCAGCACCACGGCCTCTGGCGCGATCTCGTTGCCCAGGGCGTCCTTGGGGGGCAGGTCGCACACGGCCTGCAAACGGTCGCCGGAGATGCGCGCCAGCGGCTCCAGGCGCACAAGCTGGCCGCCCTCCCTGGCCTCGATGCGCAGCACGCCGGCAGTCTGCGCATCGAGCAGGCCGTCGGGGTCGCGGGCGACGCCGCTGCCCAGCGCGATCTCGCGCGCGGGGCGCGCTTCCCTGGGCGGAACCGGAGCGCCGGCCACGTCGCGGCCCTCGCGCGGCTGCACCGCGGGGAAGAGCCGGCCGAGGGCCTGGCCCGGAAACACGGGGAGGTTGGGCGCGGCCAGGGGTTCGAAGCGCGCGTCCTGCGGCTCCTGGGGCCTGGTCCCGCGCGCGATGACGAGCTGCCGGGCGTCCTGGCCGGCCAGCAGCAGGCGCACGGCGTCGCTGGCGTTGTCCTCGTCCAGGGGCGCGCTCACGCCGGCGTCATGGAGCGCCTGGCGCAGCAGCTCCAGCGACAGCGGCCGGCCCTTGCCCGTGGCCGGGGTGTAGCGGGCGATGCCCACCTTCATGCGGTCCGGCGTGCCGCCGAAGCGCAGCTGCGCGTCGGCCCCTTCGGCCCCTTCGGCCCCTTCGGGGATTATTGGCGTTTTGCCGCCTGCTTCGTCCTTCATGCCGGCCACCTACCCGTCGCCCTTGGCCGGGTCTTTTGCCGGATCTTTGGCCGGGCCCTTGGGCCCCTTGGGCGGCACGCGGCAGGACTCGCTGCAGCACGTGCCGTAGAGGAAGCCGCTGTAGGCGTGCAGGATGCGCTCCTCCTTGCGGCGGCGCTCCTCGGAAAGCGGGACGCGGGGGGTGGCGGCGCTCTTGGCCAGCACCTCGGCCCAGGCGGGAATGCTCCGCGCGCCGGTGGACAGGCACGCGCCCGTGGCCGTGTCCAGCACGCTCGCGCCGATGGAGTCCGTGGCGATGGCCAGCGGCGCCGGGCCGCCGGGAAGAAGCCGTGCCGCGCTCACGGTCTCGCGCTCGAAGCTGCCCACGTCGCCGGCGCAGAAGAGCAGCAGCAGCACCGGCGCGCCGTCATGGTAGGCCACGAGGTCGATGACCCGGCCGGTGTCCTCGCCGTCGATCCGGAACACCAGCGGAACCTTGGCGCGCAGGCTGTCCTTCGGAAAGCCCTTCTCCTCCACGAGGAGGCGGGCAAGCGCCTGGCGGAACTCCTCGTAGGTGGTCTCCGCGATGCTCTCGCCGGAGAGGTAGTCGGTGAGCATGCCGCCAAGGCTGACTTCGTGCATGGTGGCCTCCTGACTGAATGCAGAGGCTAACGGCTCGCGCCAGGAAGTCAAGGCCGCGGCGACTGCGCCGCACAAAAAGGAAGGCCCGCTTGCGCGGGCCTTCGTGGAGGACGGGGGGCTGGCGGGCGATCAGGGCAAAAGCTGCTTTCCGGCCAGGATGGCGAAGTCGAACACGCGGGCGGGCACCAATCCGAGCACCAGCACCACGGCGGCGAGCATGCCCGCGCCGCAGAGGCTGAAGGCGCTGTTGTCGGGCACGGGCGCGTCCTCGCCGGCCTCGTGGGTGTAGGCGTGGCGCACCAGGCTCAAGTAGTAGTAGATGGCGATGGCGCTGTTCAGGACGAGCGTGATCACCAGCCAGTTGTAGCCGTGGTCCCAGGCGCTGGCGATGAGGAAGAACTTGCCCATGAACCCCATGGTGGGCGGCAGGCCGACCAGGGCGAAGGCGCCCACGCCCAGCGCGAAGGCCAGGCCGGGCGAGCGCTTGTACAGGCCGTTGAGGTCGTCGAGCTGGAGGTTGCGGCCGTCGGAGGCCACGCGGCTGATGACCCAGAAGCAGAGCAGGTTCATGGCCACGTAGGCCAGCGCATAGAAGGCCGCGGCCGACAGGCCCATGGCCGTGCCCGAGACCAGGCCGACCATCATGTAGCCGGCGTGGGCCACGGAGGAGAAGCCGAGCAGACGCTTGATGTCCTTCTGCGCCAGGGCGCAGAGGTTGCCGAAGGTCATGGACAGCGCGCCGAGCACGGCCAGGAGCGTGGTGATCTCCAGACCGGGCTTCAAAAGCACGGCCAGGCGCACGAGCACCACGGCCGCGCCCAGCTTGGGCAGGGTGGCGGCGAAGCCGGCGGTCTCGTTGCTCGCGCCCTGGTACACGTCCGGGCACCAGAAGTGGAAGGGGAACAGCGCCAGCTTGAAGAACATGCCGCCCATGAACAGCGACAGGCCGACCACGGCCATGGGCTGGCCGTCCCAGGTCCAGGAGCGCTGCGCCAGCTGGGCGATGTAGCTCGTGTGCTGGCTGGCCAGGATGTACGAGAAGCCGTAGAGCGCCAGCGCCGTGGCCACCGCGCCGAAGAGGATGTACTTGATGCCGGCCTCGGCCGCGCCCTTCTCCTTGCCGCGCAGCGGGATCACCGCATACAGGCTGTAGGAGGAGATCTCCAGCGCGATGTAGATGGTGATGAGCTCCACGGCGGAGGAGAGCAGCATCAGTCCCCAGGCCGAGAGCGCCAGGAACATGAAGTAGTCCGGGCGCTTGCGCTCCTCAAGGCTGGGCTGGCGCGCGGCGTTCAGCACGGCCACGTAGAACCCGGCCGAGATGGCCAGCTTGAAGAACTGCGAGAGCGCGTCGATCTTGTACGCCCCGCCGAAGATGAGCCCCTGCGCGCCGAAGGCGGCGATGCTCACGAACACCCCGAAGCCCGCGAAGAACGGGAGCCAGCGTTCGGCCGGCGGGGTGTCGGACCCGTCGCCCAGGCTCTGGCAGAACAGGGCCACGATGAGCAGGAGCTGATACAGTTCCGGGACGATGTGCATGGGATTGAACTCCACGGCTGCCTCTCCCTAGTTGTTGACCGGTTGGGCGGGGGCGGACGCATCCGCCGGGGCGGCGTGCGCCTCGGGCGCGGCGGCCACGACTGCTTCGGCGACGGCGGCGGGCGCGGGCTGCGCCGTGACCACCTGCTCCACCTTGCTGCGCGCCTTGAAGTCGCCCACCAGCTTCTCCACGGACGGGTCGATGAGATCGAAGAAGACCTTGGGGGCCAGGCCGATGTAGAACACGAACACGGCCGGGACGAGCAGGTACGCCCACTCGCGGGTGTTCAGGTCGCGCCAGCCCTTGGCCGTGCCGGGGCGTCCCCAGGCCATCTTCAGGCTCACGCGGAACATGTACGCCGCGCCGAGGAGCGCGCCGGGCACGAGCAGCGCGCCGACGATGTAGCTCTTCTGGAACGCGCCGGTGAACACCAGCATCTCGCCCACGAAGCCGTTGGTTCCGGGGAAGCCGAGGCTGGCGAGCGCGTACAGGCCCCAGAAGCCCATGAACGCGGGCAGGTACTTGCCCAGGCCCATGTTGTCCGAGATGGCGCGGCTGTGGCTGCGCTCATACACGCAGCCGATCATCATGAACAGCGCGCCGGTGATGATGCCGTGGTTGAGCATCTGGAACAGCGCGCCCTCGACGCCGCGGACGTTGAACAGGAAGATGCCCAAGGTCACGAAGCCCATGTGGCCCACGGACGAGTACGCCACCAGCTTCTTGATGTCCTCCTGGCCCAGGGCGATGGCCCCGCCGTAGAGGATGGACGCGATGGAGATGGCCACCATGAGCGGCGCGAAGTACTCCGACGCCGCCGGGGTGAGCGGCAGGCAGAAGCGCAGGAAGCCGTAGGTGCCCATCTTGAGCAGCACCGCGGCCAGGATCACCGAGCCGGCGCTGGGCGCCTGCACGTGGGCGGCCGGGAGCCAGGTGTGGAACGGGAACATGGGCACCTTGATGGCGAAGGCGAGCGCCATGGCCAAAAACGCCCAGAACTGGAAGCGGAAGCTGAAGCTCTGCTGCATGAGCTGCGGGATGGAGAAGGTGCCGCCGGTGATGCGGAAGGCCACGATGGCGGCCAAAAGCAGCGTGCTGCCCGCCAGCGTGAACAGGAAGAACTTCAGCGAGGCGTACCGGCGCTGGTCGCCGCCCCAGACCGCGATCAAGAGGTACATGGGGAT
>Ga0209467_1001740_pt1 | contig 17702 bp, 12 predicted proteins | sample Higcelwee11metaG_FD_187175 | JGI IMG/M metagenome (GOLD analysis project Ga0209467, IMG submission 187175) | Freshwater pond sediment microbial communities from the University of Edinburgh, under environmental carbon perturbations - High... | ecosystem: Environmental > Aquatic > Freshwater >...
CCATCATCGAAAAGGTGGTGGACGCGGCGCGCGCGCGTGAGGCCGCCCGCAAGGCCCGCGATCTTGTCCGCCGCAAGGGCGCCCTTTCCGACAACGCCCTGCCGGGCAAATTGGCTGATTGCCAGAGCAAGGACCCCAGCGAGTCTGAAATATTCATAGTCGAGGGCGACTCCGCAGGAGGTTCGGCCAAACAGGGCCGCAACCCGCGCATCCAGGCCATTTTGCCCCTGCGCGGCAAGATTCTGAACGTGGAGAAGACCAGATACGACAAGATGCTGGGCAACAAGGAAATCCGCAATCTCATCACCGCCATGGGCGTGGGCGTGCCGGGCAATGGCCTGGACGACGACCAGGTGCCGGACTTTGACCGCCTGCGCTACCACAAGATCGTCATAATGACCGACGCAGACGTGGACGGCAGCCACATCCGCACCCTTCTGCTGACTTTCTTCTATCGCCAGTATCAGGAGCTCATCACCCAGGGGAACATATACATCGCCCAGCCGCCGCTGTTCCGCGCGCACAAGGGCAAGTTCGAAAAGTACATCAAGGACGAAAAGGAACTGCACGCCTTCCTGCTCACCCAGGCGGAGAAAGACCTCACCGTTACCGCGCTGAACGCCGTGGACGAAAACGGCCAGCCCCGCGTTTTCAGCGGCAAGGCGCTGCGCAAGCAGCTCGACGCCATCCGCATGTTGAAGGACCGCGTGCGCGAGGCCCTGCACATGGGCGTGGAAGAACCGTTGTTCCTGGCGCTGATCAAGATCATGCAGCTGACTCCTGAAGCCTTCGAGACCACCCCGGTGGAGGAATTGCTGGCCGGAGTTTTGCGCGCGGGCTACGGCGTGCATATGGACATAGAGCAGGGCGAGGACGAGACCGAGCGCCGCAGCTTCGTGGTCTTCACCAGCGTAAACGGGCACCGCACCCGCCTGGGATTGGAGTTCTTCAACGCCAAGACCTACCGCAAAGCCCAGGACATCTATCAGCAGCTCCTGGTGGAAAGCATCGGCGAGGATTTCAGCCTGGTGCGGTCGGAGAACATTCCGCAGCGGCTCAACGGCTTCTTCAACCTGCTGGAGGCCGTGCTTGAGGAATCGCGCAAGGGCTACACCGTGCAGCGGTACAAGGGTCTGGGTGAAATGAACCCGGAGCAGTTGTGGGAAACCACAATGGACCCGGACAAGCGCACCCTGTTGCAGGTGAAGATCGACGATGCCGAAACCGCCGACCGCATCTTCAGCGAACTCATGGGCGACTCTGTCACCCCCCGGCGCGAGTTCATAGAAAGAAACGCCATGACCGTGGAAGACTTGGATATTTAGAAGGGAATCCCGGCGGGATGCGCCCAGGGGCACTGCCCCCGGACCCCCGCAAAGGGCCGACGCGTTGTCGTGTTCCCTTTGGAATCCCCGAGTTATTGGAGTCTGTTGGATTCTGCTTAAGGAAACCGTACAGGAGCCATATGAGTTGGTTTCTCTTTTTAGATGAAAGTGGGCATGACCGCAAAAAAGCACCTTATGAGGTTCTGGCAGGAGTTGCGATTGAAGATCGTGAGCTTTGGAATCTTATCCAAAGAATTCGCGATGCGGAGCGGTTATTCTTTGGGACGAGAATTTCCGAAGGTCCGCTTGAATTAAAGGGTAAAAAATTACTGAAGAAAAAGACGTTTAAGCTTGCGGCAAAATATCCTCAGATACAAGCTGAAGAACGCCGAGAGTTAGCCTTAGCACTTATTCGCAATGGAGCTGACTCCAGCAATGAGAAGCTCGCAGCTCTTGCGCAAGCTAAAATCGCATTTGTCGAGCACATTCTTGAATTATGTGCGCAGCATAGAGTTAAAGTGTTTGGGAGTATCTTAGATTGTGAAACCGAAAAAGCAGCAAATGCAAACTACTTGCGAAAGGACTATGCTTTCCTGTTTGAGAGGTTTTATTACTTTCTTGAGGACTGCGGGACCAGTTGCATGGGAAATATAGTCTTTGACGAGCAGGAAAAATCTCAAAGCCATCTGCTACTTAATCAGATGGAGGAATATTTCCTCAAAACAGGGAACGGTAGAACGCGCGCGTCGCGAATATTGCCCGAGCCGTTTTTCGTTCATAGCGACTTAACAACAGCAATACAGCTTGCTGATATAGTTGCTTATGTTGTTTCCTGGGGAGTGCGATTCAAACGGATGTCACGGCCAAAACGCGAAGAGCTTTCCCCTTTTGTGGATAAAATTATGCCGTTGCGGCACATGACAAGACGAGAATTTGGTGAGGATGGAGAAAAAACCGTGTGGAGCCTAACATTTGTGGATGGGTTGGGTCCTAAGGTTGGACATTAAAAAAGGCAATGCCAGCTTGCGCCAACAAAGCCTCCAGTGCAGATGTAATTAGTCTGCGGTCTATTGTCAACAAATGCCCTGTCTCAGGGCTGTAACTTGTCGGAGTGTTAAATGAGTCAGAACGTCACCATTGAACGCGAGATGCAGAAATCCTATCTGGAGTACTCGCTGTCCGTCATTGTGGGCCGCGCCATTCCCGATGTGCGCGATGGCCTCAAACCCGTGCACAGGCGCATTTTGTTCGCCATGCACGAGCTGGGCAACGCCTATAACCGCGCCTACAAGAAGTCCGCGCGCGTTGTCGGCGATGTCATCGGCAAATACCACCCGCACGGCGACACGGCCGTCTACGATGCGCTTGTGCGCATGGCCCAGCAGTTTTCCATGCGCGACCCGCTGGTCGACGGCCAGGGCAACTTCGGTTCCATCGACGGCGACTCCGCGGCGGCAATGCGTTACACCGAAGTGCGCATGGCCAAGCTCGCCAGCGAGTTTCTGGGCGACATAGACAAGAACACCGTCGACTTCCGGCCCAACTACGACAACACCCTGCCCGAGCCCTCGGTTCTGCCCGCGCGGGTGCCCAACCTGCTGCTCAACGGCTCGTCCGGCATCGCGGTGGGCATGGCCACCAACATTCCCCCGCACAACCTGGGCGAACTCATCGACGGCACCCTGTACGTGCTGGACAATCCCAACTGCTCCCCCCGCGACCTGCTGCCGTTCATCAGCGGGCCGGACTTCCCCACGGGCGGCATAGTGTTCGCGGGCAAGGGCCTGGTCGACGCCTACCTCACCGGGCGCGGCAGCATCCGCATCCGCGGCGTGCTGAACGTGGAGGAAGTGAAAAAGGGCGGCAAGGAGAACGTGGTCATCACGGAGATTCCCTTCGCGCTCAACAAGTCGAGCCTGGTGGAAAAGATAGCCGCCCTGGTGAACGACAAGAAGATCGAGGGCGTTTCCGACCTGCGCGACGAATCCGACCGCAAGGGCATCCGCATCGTGCTGGAGCTCAAGCGCGGCGCCATCGCCGAGATCGTCATCAACGCGCTGTACAAGTACACCCCGCTGGAAACCAGCTTCGGCATCAACATGATGGCCGTGGTGGGCAACCGGCCGCGCCTGTTGAACGTCAAGCAGATTCTGGCCCTGTTTCTGGAGCACCGGCGCGAGGTCGTCATCCGCCGCACCCGCTTCGACCTGGACAAGAGCGAAGCCCGCGCGCACATCCTTGAAGGCCTCAAAATCGCGCTGGACAACATCGACGAAGTGGTCGCCCTCATCCGCGCCAGCAAGAACGCCATCGACGCCAAAACCGGCCTCATGGAGCGCTTCGAGCTCACGGACATCCAGGCCCAGGCCATTTTGGACATGCGTTTGCAGCGCCTGACCAACATGGAGCGCCAGAAGCTGCTCGACGAGCTTGCCGAACTGGAAAAGCTCATCGCCTGGCTCAAGAGCATTCTGGCCGACGAGGCCGTGCTCAAGGGCGTCATCAGTGACGAGCTCAAGAGCATCCGCGAGGACTACGCCACGCCGCGCAAGACCAGGATCGTCGCCGACGAAGTCACCGACATAGCCATCGAGGACCTCATCCCCGACGAGGAAGCGGTCATCACCCTGTCGCGCCGGGGCTACATAAAGCGCACCAGCCTTTCGCACTACCAGCAGCAAAAACGCGGCGGCAAGGGCATTGCGGGCGTTTCCACCTCCGATGGCGACTTCGTGCACACCTTCCTTCTGACCAGCAACCACCAGTACCTGCTGCTCTTTACAAACCAGGGCCGCATGTACCAGCTCAAGGCCCACCAGGTGCCGGAGGCCGGCCGCTACGCCAAGGGCGCGCACATCGCCAACCTTGTGCCCCTGGAAAAGGACGAGAACATAGCCACCGCGCTGACCCTGCGCGAATTTGCCGAAGACCGGCAGTTCCTGTTCATCACCCGCAAGGGCATGGTGAAGCGCACCTCGGCCGCGCTCTACGCCAACAGCCGCACCACGGGCATACGCGCCGTGAGCCTGAAGCATGAAGACGAGCTGATGATGGTCTGCGGCGTGCAGAACGACTCTGAAATGGTGCTCATCACCGAGCACGGCACGGCCATCCGCTTCGCCATAACCGAGGTTCGGCCCACCGGCCGCGCCACGGAAGGTGTGAAGGGCATAGCCCTGCGCGGAAAGGACCGCGTGGTGGCCGGCGTCGTCACCGGCGACCCGGACCGTGAGCAGATTCTGACCGTGAGCGAATACGGCTACGGCAAGCGCACCCCGCTCGACCAGTACCGGGCGCAGTCGCGCTCCGGCATGGGCATCATCAACATGCGCGTAACGGAAAAGACCGGCAAGGTTGTTGGCGCGGTAATGGTGGCCGATACCGACCAGATGGTCGTGCTCTCCAGCGCGAACAAGATAGTGCGCTTCCCGGTTTCGCAGGTGAGCCTGAACCTGGGCCGCGCCACGCAGGGCGTGCGTCTGGTGAACCTGGGCGAAGGCGGCGTGGTGGCCGGCTTCGACCTTGTGCAGCGCCAGGGGCTGGACCCCGTTGACGGGCTGGACGAAATCGAACTTGCCGACGGGGAGCTTCCCGCCGGAGAATAGGGCGCAATGAGCCTGAACCGAAACATCCTGCCGATTTGCGCCCTGGTCCTGGCCGTCTTTCTGGCGGCCTGCGACCGGGGCGCTTCCACAGGCCCGCAGGTGGACCTGGATATTGCCCGCGAGGCCTACCTGAGCGGCTATTTCTTGGAAGCGGAAACCGCCTACGAGCGCTACCTGCAATCCGATCCGCAGGGCAAGCACCGGCTGGAGGCCTGGACCCGGCTGGTTGAAATCTGCGCGGGAGTCAAGGGCGACGCCCCCAAGGCCGTAACCCTGCTTGAAACCGCCACCCTTGAATATGCCTCCCGCCCGAAGGAAAACTGGCCGCTGCTCTTTCGCCTGGGCGAATTGTACGAGCAGCAAGGCAGCCGCAAGAAGGCCCTGGACGCCTGGGGCCGCTGCCTTGACACCACCGGCGGCGACGTGGCCAGGGCCGTGCAGGTGCAAATGCGCATGGCCATGGCCGACCGCGCCTTGGGCAAGGCAGACCTCGCCGTCGATCTGCTGACCCAGAGCATCAGCCAGGCGGCGGACGTGGAGACCAAGAGCCGCGCCCTGTACGAGCTGGCCCAGACCTATGGCATGTCGTGGAACTGGCCCAAGGTCAAAACGATTCTGGAAGAGCTTTTGGCCATGGAAAAGGCCCCGCAGGACGTGAAGGTCATGGGCACGCTGCTCTTGGCCGACGCCTACGAGGCCGAGCACAACCTGCCCAAGGCCCGCGAGCTTTTGACCTCGCTGAAGGAAACCTACCCGAATCCCGAGGTCATCATCAACCGGCTGGCCACGCTCGGCCAGCACAACGAAAGTCTGCCCATGGTGAAGTTGCAGCCGGGCGACGCCGACAGGGAAACAGCCCCCAGCGCCAACGTGAGGCGGCGGCGCGTCAGCCCCAAATAGCCTGTTGGCAGGCGGCGGCCGCGCGTGGTCGTCGCGGTGCTCAGCGGGTAGTATTCTCGCCCTGCCAAAGGGGCAGCACAATGAAAAAATTATTGCCCAGGGGCGCGGTTTCGTAGCCCGCGCGCCCGCCGTGCAATGCCACAACCTGCCGCACAAAGGCCAGCCCCTGGCCGGTGCCGTGCTCTTTGTCCGTTGTGCTGGCGCGGAACCCGGGCTGGAACAGTTGGTGGCGCTCCGCCTCCGGAATCACCGGGCCGGTGGTGAAGACATTCAGCTTCACGCCGGTGCGCCCGGGGCCGAAGGCGTCTGGCAGAATGTCCCAGCCATAGGCCATGAACTTTACCTTCTGCCCTTGGGCAGCGTCCACTGCGCGCGTGTATTTTACAGCGTTGGAAAACAGGTTGGCGTAAACCTGGGCGATAAGCCCCAGGTCGGCCATGAGCATGACGGTGCTGTCAGGGATGCCGCCCATGGAAAGGTCGATGCTTATGCCGCGGTCGTGCAGGCGCGGCCGGAAGCGCTCCACCTGCGGGTCGACCACCTGCTGCCGCAGATTGACCAGCCGCTTTTCCAGCACGTAGCGGCCTTCCTCAAAGTGCCTGCGCCGCAGCAGCGTTTCCAAAAACAGGCTTGTCTGCTCGTAGTGGCGGTTGATTTCATCATACTGGGCGCCCATGCGCGCCTGGAGCGCCTCCAGCTGGTCCAGGAACTGCGGCGGGGTGTCGTTGGGGGCCTCCAGCACCAGCCGCTGCAATAGGGCAAGCGAGCCCCGCAGCCGGTTGAAGAACAGCTTGAAGGTCATGTTGGGCACGATGACGTTATGGCCGATGTCGGCCACGAGATTCTGAATGAAGGTGAGGTGCTCGCGGTTTTTGGCGCGGGCCAGCCGGTTATGGATCTGATGCCCGATGCGCCCGGCGTAGATTTCGTAGAACAGTTGGCGGCTGCTGGGGAACGCGGCCCCGCCGACCACCTCTATCCAGCCGATGACCCCGTGCTCCAGGGGAAACCCCAACAACTCGCCGGTGTCTTTGCGGCCCTTGATGGGGGAAAAGAAGCTTTCCCCGCGTGAGGTGGACCAGGGCGGTGGCTCTGTGGTCGGCGTTTCCTGCGGCAGGCTCAGGCAGCGCGTCAGCTTCCAGGCCCCGGGCGTGGTGCGCAGGTAGACGCGTATCTCCTGGCCGAAGAATATATGGGGCAGCAGCACGCACAAGGTCATGAGGTCGCGGCGGGTGTCGAACTCCTGCGCGAGGTCGAAAAATATGCTGAGCAGACGTTGTTCTTCCTGGCTGAAACCATAGCCGTCGGCGTCCTGCATCTTCTGCTTCACGCGCTCTTCCAGGGCGCTCAGGCGCGTCGCGTCGTTCTTCTGGCACAGGGGTGAATCCGTGAAGGGGAACACGGGCGGATGCGTCGGGGCCTCGCCTTTTGGAGCGGCGGCGTCTTTGGCCGGGTCGTCGAAGACAGGGTGGTCAGCCATTGCCTACTCCATTGAAAGCCGGTTCCGTGTGGGAGGGATGGGCGTCTGGCGCGCCAAACACCAGGTGTTCCACGTCCAGGTCGGGGTGGGCCTCTCCCCTTGGGGCAAGGCGCCAAACCCAGTTTTCACCAGCCATCTTGGGGTGTTCCCCAAATAGCAGATCTTTCTCGTAGCGCAGTTGCCCATCGGCATAGCCGCGTTCCAGGGTGTCCGTCACCAGACATACCACGCAGGGCAGGTTATTTAGCCCGGCCAGATGCGCGCGCACAAGAGACGCGCCATAGGCGGCGAGGTCTTCACGGGGGGTGCCGGGATGATGCTTGCGCAGGGCATCAAGCGCATGCAGGGGCAACTGCGAAAGCAGATTGGCGGAATAGGCGAAGTCCAGGTCGCGCAGGCCGAGCCGCAGGTCTGTGGCGGGGGCGGGAATCCTTGCGGCCAGCTCGTCGAGTGTGGGCGGCCGCTCAAGAGCATTCGTGAGATCGGCGCAGGCCAGCTCCACATTGCCCAGGCTCTTGGCCAGCCGGACTGTGGCCGGCAGAAAGGCCATGTCCGCCAGCACCACACGCCCGAACAGGGCGGACAACTGCTCCAGGGGCACATCGTTCAGGAGCCCGGCGCCGTATATCAACGCCGTGCGCCGTGCTGCCGCCGGGGTGGACTCCGCCGCGGCAAGGCAGAGCACACGGGCGCGGGCCAGGTGCCCGGCCCAGGCGTTGCGCTGCCGGCGCTGCCTGGCCCAAATGCCCACAAGCTCGGTCAGGTGCCCGTGGGGATTGGTTTGCCCGGCAAGGCGGGCGCGGGCGTAGTGCAGAGCTTCGGCGAGCATGGCCCCCTCCTGCTTCCTAAACCACGACCGCGACGAATTTCTCCGGCAGGGCCTGGCACACGGGGCAACGTCCGGGTTCGCTCCCGGCGTGCACGTGGCCGCAAATGGTGCAGACGTGATACGCGACGTTTGCCTCCCCGCCGGGTTCGCGCAGGGCCAGGTGGCTGGCAAGGGCGCGGGCCATTTGCACCAGCAGGGCTCCGGCGGCGCGGTCGCCCTCGGCCTGGGCCAAAACGGTCCAGGGCAGGGTCTCCACCGCCAACTCGCGTGACTCCTGCAAGGCCTCGGCAAGGTTGTCGGTGGTGGGTCCAATGCGTCCGCGCAGCAGCAGCAGGGCCTTCTTGGCCTGCACCTCCTGCCCCATGGCCAGCGCCAAGAACAAGGCCTGGGCCGGGTGTTTGTCCTGGGCGGCCTTTTGGGCGCGCACGCGGTTTTTGGCGGCGGCGATGGATTGGCGCACGTAGGCGTCGGCGAGTGGTTCCGTTTCGTGCAGCATCAGAGGGACTCCTGCCTGTGGGTTGCCGGGGGTGGGACTGGGCCGAGTACCGCGTGCACCGCGTCGAGTATTTCCGCCCTGGTGAAGGGCTTGCGCAGCACCGCGCGCGCGCCGAGTTTTCTGGCCGTCTCAAGGTAAACGTCGGGCGCCACGCGCCCCCCCCCGGAGATGACCAGGGCCAAAGCCTTGGGGGCAAGGTGGCGCAGCTTGAGCAGCACCTCGAATCCGTCCATGTCCGGCATGACCACGTCGGTTATGATCAGATCCGGGCTGAGGGAGGCCAACTGCTGCAGGGCCTCAAAGCCGCCATTGGCGGGCACCACCCTGTAGCCGTCCTGTTCAAGCATCCGGCATACCAATTCGCGCACGTCGCGGTCGTCGTCAACCACTAGAATGCATTGGCTCATGGCTCCCCCTTGCTGTTGTGGGCAAGAGCCTGGCGCACGGCCTGCGCCAGTTCGCCCATGGAAAATGGCTTTGGCAAAACCCGCACCACGCCGAGTGATTCCAGGTGGTCCGGGGGGAGGTCTTTGCTGAAGCCGGTGATGAAGACGATGGGCAGATCGAGCAGCACCGGCCGGAGGCTCTCTGCCAATTGCACCCCGGAGAGCCGGGGCATGTTCATGTCGGTTATGAGCAGGTCGAAGGCCTGCGGCTGGGCGAGCAGCAGCCGCAAGGCCGCCTCGGGCGAGTGCTCGGTGACGACGTTGTAGCCCAGCGGTGCCAGGGCCTTTTGGCCCAGCTCCAGTATGTCGGACTCGTCGTCGACGAAGAGGATGCGCTCCCGCCCGCGCAGGTCGCCGGGCGAGGGCGTGCGCGGGGTTTCCTCGCCGCTGGTCTGGGTGGGCAGAAGAATGGTGAAGCGCGCGCCATGGCCGGGCTCGCTTTCCGCCCAGACCGTGCCGCCCAGGCTGGTCACTATTCCATGCACCACGGCCAAGCCCAGGCCGGTGCCTTCGCCGGGTGCCTTGGTGGTGAAGAACGGATCAAAGATGCGGGCCAGCAGTTCCGGCGCAATGCCGGGCCCCTGGTCCTCCACGCAGAGCGTGAGGTACTCGCCCGGGGGCAGCCTGTGGCGCGCCGCCAGCTCCACCGGCAGCGGCTGCGCGGTGGAGCGCACCGTAAGCCTGCCTCCTTCGTGTTGCATGGCCTGTGCGGCGTTTGTGCACAGGTTCATGACGATCTGGTGGATTTGCGAGGGGTCGGCGAGGATGCTGGACCCGGCGCGCAGTTCGACCCGCATCTCAATGCTCTTGCTCACCGAGGCCTCCAGCAGCTTCAGGGCCTCGGCGATGGCTGTGTCGGCCTGGAGCAGGCGCAGTTTGTGCTCGCTGCGCCGGCTGAAGGAGAGTATCTGGCGCACCAGCTCGCGGGCGCGCAGGCTGGCGCCCAGCACCCGTTCCAGGCAGGCGCGCGCGCGCGAGTCGTGGGGCGTGTCGTCGAGGGCCAGCTCTGTGAAGCCCATGATGGACGCCAGCAGGTTGTTGAAGTCGTGGGCGATGCCGCCCGCCAAGGTGCCGAGCGCCTCCATCTTCTGGGCTTGCCAAAGCTGATGCTCCAGAAGGCGCTTCTCCGTCACCTCGCGGCACACGGCCACAAAGCTGATCTGCCTGTCGGCGCGGCTGCGCATCGAGGTCACGGTGAACTCCACCTCGGCGGGGGCGGCGCCGGGCTTTGCGAACACGCAAGTGCCCCGCCAGGCGCCTTCCTGTGCCTCGCTTTGGATGCTTGAGCTGTGGTGGTCCAGCACGGAGATGTCGAGATCGAACACGGACAGGGTTTTGCCTGTGCCGCGGGGGAGCCCTGTCATGCGCCCAAAGGCGGGGTTGGCGTAGAGGATGGTGCCCTCGCCATCGGCGATGAGCACGCCCTCCGCAGCCTGGCCGATGGCCCGGTGCAGGCGGCGCAGTTCAGCCTCGGCCTGCTTCTGCTCGGTGATGTCGATGCCGTAGGACAGGATTCCGGTGACGCGGTCGCCTTGCTTGAGCAGGCTGTTTTGCCACGAGATATGGCGCAGGCGGCCGTCTTTGGTGCGCAGTGTGCTTTCCAGTTGCCGGGGCAGGGCGGTGCGGCCGGCCATGAAGTCGCGGTAGGTGGCGGTGCTGGACGCGGCGATGGGGGCCGGCTGCATGGTGGCGTTCCAATCGCGTCCCAGCACCTCTGCGCGGGCAAAGCCGGAGATTGCCTCCGCGGCGGCGTTGAAAAGCGTCGTGCGCCCTTCGGTATCCAGCCCCACCAGCATGGCGTTGGCGCCCTCGACGAGGCTCTCGGCGTAGTCTTTGGACTGGCGCAGGGATTGCGCGTCGCGGCGGGAGGCCAGCACGCGCCACAGCCCGGCCAAAAAGAGCTGAAGCTGGCGCGAGTCGTTGTCGTCGTACGGGGTGTTCTTGTTGGACACGCAGAACACGGCCATGGGCCTGCCTTCTTCCAGCAGGGGCACGGCCATGAAGCGGACCAGGGGGGTGTGCCCTTCCGGCAGCGTCCTGCGATCTGGATGGGAGCCGTAATCGTTCACGACGGTTGGTTCGCCGGTGTGCAGGCATTGGGCCCACAGCCCGGCCTCGGTGATTGGATAGACCGGAGCCGGGGGCAGGGTGGGCGCATTGTTCCCGCCCAAGGCCCAGCGCACCTTGGCCAGATCCACCTTGCCATCTTCCAAAAAGAGCAGAAAGCCCATGGCGCTGCCCGTCAGGCGCACACCCTCGTCCAGGGCGAAGGTGATGAGGCTGTCGTTGCTCTGGCTGCTCATGTGGCTCAGGGTGGACAAGGCTTCCATGCGCTCCTGGGTGAGGCGCAGCTCGGCCAGGGCCTGGTCGCGCGCGCTGAGCGCGGACAAGAGCTTGCGGTTGACGCGCAGGACCGAGACATAACGCCACAGCATGAGCGCGCCAGCCAGCCCCAGCAACAGGCCGCCCATAAGCCAGCGCGCGGCCATTGGCAAAAGCGGCGGCTCCGGTTCGGCGTGCCAGGCCAGATACAGGCTGTGAAATTCCGGTGTTTCGCGGTAGCGCGAAAGGGTCTCGTCCAGCCGTTGCAGAATGTCCGGGCGGTCCTGAACAATGGCGATGCCCCGGCTCACCTCGAACAAGGGTGCGCGGCTGCGGGCCAGCTTGCCCGCCAGTCCGGCGGTTTGCGCCGCGCTTTCCACAAAGGGGTGCTGAAACACCAGCGCGTCGCTTTCGCCGGAGATGAGATCGAACAGGGCCTGCGGCAGCGATTGCGCGGCGCTCAAGGTGATGCCGGGTTGATTGCGCAGGCGTTCCATGGGGATGCTGCCCGCCAGCAGCGAAACGCGCCGCCCCTCCAGCGAGGCGAGGGTCTCCCGCGCGGGGCCGTTGGCCCGGAAATAGATATGCACGGGCTGGGTTTCAATGGGCTGGGTGAACAAAACAAATTGCTTGCGTTCGTCGCTGATGCCGAGTCCGGGAAGCACCTGGGCGCTTCCTTCCGCCAACAGCGCCTGGGCTTCCTCGCCGGAGGAGGCGGTAATGATGCGCAGGTGGTAGCCAGCCCGCGTGGCGACCTGGCGCATGACCTCCACGGCGAAGCCGGTGGGCACACCCCCCGGGCCAAGAAAATACAGCGGGGGCATGTTTGCGGGAACCACGGCCACAAGGTCCTGGGGCGGGGAGTGCTGCTGCGCGGCAAAGGCAGGGCCGGTTGGCCGCAGGCCCCGGGACCCCATGAGGGCGCACGCCAGCGCAAAAAACACCACGCCCCGCGCAACGCCAAAAAGCAGGGGGCGCACGGCTGACCCAAACGCTGGCCGGAACCGGCCCTTGGCCGTTGCGCGTGGCATAGCTGCTGCCGCCTTGCCCGGGAACCTAGCCCAGGGCCCGCTTGACGTAGTCCTCCAGCACATTGCGCTCAACGGGCTTGGGCATGAACCACGTGGCCCCGATGCCGAGGAGGCTTGATATTTCGCTGACGCCGATAAAGGCCGACATGACCACCACAGGCATCTCACGGAAACGCTCTTCCGAGCGCATGGTGCGTATCAGCGTGGTTCCGTCCATGCCGGGCATCATGATGTCGGTGATGAGCAGCCCGAAGCGGTTTTCGGCGCAGAGCGCCTCCCAGGCGTGGCGCCCGTTGGGGCTCACCAGGGCGCAATAGCCCAAACGCTCCACGATGGCGGAAACGAATCGCTGGGAAATGGGGTCGTCTTCGGCGATGAGGACTTTGAGCATGAGCGTTTCCTCCGTTTGGCGGACGTTGTGACCCGTGGTCCCCCTAAGCCCGCAAAGACTGTCATTCATCAAATATCGTTCCATGTGCAATAACGCCGCGCAATGATATGAAAAACACCCGTCGTGAAGCCGAGGCCACACCGGCGGGGAACCATTATTCCGGAGTCTCCGGAATGAGCGATTCGCCTCGGCGGGCTTTCAAGAGCCCGTGTTTGGCCAACAGCTCATACAGCCGTGCGGATTTAAGCCCTGAAATGACCGCTGCCTGGGCGGCGTCGCCTGCGGTCAGTGTCAGAAGCGCCTCGAAATACCGTCTTTCCACCTTTTGCAGAATGGTGGCGCGGTGCTCGCGCCAGGGCTCCAGCGGGCGTGGCGGCTCGCCCGGCCGCACTCCTCCGGAGTCTGCGCCGGAGCTCAAGGCCCGCAGGGCCACGCTCCCGCGCATGAGCCGCACCCGCAACTCCAGCGGCAGGTGCTGCGGAAAAAGCGCGCGCTCGCCCTGGGCCGCCACAAGGCTCATGTCCACGGTTTGCAGCAGCTCGCGCACGTTGCCGGGCCAGTTGTGGGAGAGCAGCAATTCCAAAAACTCCGGGCTGGGAACCGGGCACACCCCGCCGGTTTGTGCGGCGTGGCTGGCCAGGCGCCACTCCAGCATGGCCTTTATGTCGCCTTCGCGCTCGCGCAGGGGGGGCAGCTCCAGGCAAAAGGCCCCAAGACGATAGAGCAGGTCCTGCCGGAATTCCTGGCGTTCGGCCATGGCCGGCAGGTCGCGGTTGGTGGCGGCCACAAGGCGAAAGTCGCTCTTCTGCATCTGCCCGCCGCCAACGGGCCGGTAGCTGCGCTCCTGCAACACGCGCAGGAACTTGGCCTGAATGGCCAGCGGCAGCTCGCCCACCTCGTCCAGAAACAGGGTTCCGCCGTCTGCCTGCTCGATAAGCCCCACCTGTCTGCGGTCGGCCCCGGTGAACGAGCCGCGTTCGTGGCCGAAGAGCACGCTTTCGGCCAGGGTGCTGGGGAGCGTGGTGCAGTCCACCACCACAAAAGGCCCCTGGGCGCGGTTGCCGCTTTGGTGGATGGCCCTGGCGAAGATTTCCTTTCCGGTGCCGGTTTCCCCGGTGATGAACACGTCCACGCCGCTGGCCGCGGCCATGCCCGCCTGGGCCAGGCAGCTTGCCAGCCGCGGGCTTTTGCCGATGATGCCAGAGTTCTCTTGCAGGGAGGGGATGCGCTGCTTGCGCTTTTCCGTCCGGTAGGACAGGGCGCGCAGCATGGGCAGGGTCATGCGGTCCACGGAGGCGGGCTTCTCTATGTAGTCCCAGGCGCCGCAGCGCAGGGCCAGCTCCGCGCCGTCAGGGTCGCCCTGGCCGGTGACGATGATGACCTCCGGCGGGTCCGCCACGGCGCGCAGGCTTTCCAGCGCCTCAATGCCGGAGCCGTCCGGCAGGCGCACGTCGAGGTACACCACATCCACGCCGCCGGCTTCCAGCGTGCGCCGGGCCTGGTTCAGGCTGCATGCGCCAACGGCCGCATGGCCGTGCCGCTCAACCGAGGTGCATAAAAGCTCCCGGAACAGGTTGTCGTCATCAACCACCAGGATTGTCGCCATGGCATACGCTCCCTCACGGATTCCGAATTAAACGGAATGATTCCGAAAAAAACATATGCTATTGCCGGAATAATGACCAGTCTCGCAGGACTGGTTTTTATCAAATTCAGTCAAGATGTTGAAATATTGGGGCTTGACTTCTTTGGTATGGATATTGTTTAAATCGGCTCGTGCGCCGGGCGGCAACGTTCCCGGCGGCCGCATCGGTTGGACCGATGTGTCTGCCGGGCAGGTGGGGGGCCTGCCCGGCTCTTTTTTTTTGCCGCCCGCCCATCCCGCCCGCTCATCGCGCACACAAATCGAGCAGCAGCGCCTCGGTGGCGTCCACCATGCGCTCCAGGCCGAACGCCGCTTCAATGCGCGCCCGGCATGCCGCGCCCATGGTTTCGCCCTGCGCCGGCAGCCGCTTCAGCAGCGCGTCCAGCGCCGCCGCCAGCTCCTGCGGGTTGCCCGGCGCAACGGCCTGCCCCGTCTCGCCCACCACAAGGGCGGCGTCGCCCACGCGCGTGGTCGCGCAGGGCACGCCGCAGGCCATGGCCTCGCCAAGGGCGTTGGGAAAGCCCTCGCCATGGGCCGAGGACAGGCAGAGCAGATCCAGGGCGTTATATGCCCTTTCCATATCCCGGCGTTCCCCTGCCCACACAATGCGCCCGGCCAGGCCCAGGCCTTCGGCCCTGGCGCGCAGGGCTGCCGTGTAATCCTGCGGGCCGCCGCCCACGCACACAAAGCGCACGCCGGGCCATTTGGCCGCAAGCAGGGCCGCCGCTTCAAGAAACGTCGGGTGGTCCTTCATGGGGTCCAGCCGGGCAACCATGCCGATGAGCTGCGTGCCCGGGGAGCCGCCCCATTCTTCACGCAGGGCTGCGCCAAGGGCTCTGTCCGGGTGGAAGCGTCCGGTGTCGATGCCGTTCGGCACCACGGCCAGGCGCCGTGCGGAGAAGCCCCGCGCAAGGCAGTCGGCGCGGCCTGCGTTTGAATTGGCGATGACAAGCGCGGCCCGGGCGGAAAGCCGGGCCTGAAGCCAATGCAGCAGGCGGCCCGCGGCGCCAAGCCCCGCGACGTTTGTGGCGCGCACGCCGAACACCAGCCGCGCGGCCGGGAACAGGGGCGCAAGCAGCGCGCCCGGCACGCAGCACGAGGGCAGAAACGCATAGTGGACATGCGGGGCCTCGCGCCGGAGCACCCCGGCCAGGGCCAGGGCCACGCGGGCGTTGTCCAGCCGGGAGCGCTTGCCCAGGTCAAGCAGCCGGGCCTGCCCCAGTGATGCCGCCAGCGCACCGCCCCGGCCCAGGGTCACGGCCAGCACCTGGTGCCCGCGCGCGGCCAGCCCGCCCGCCAGGGCGGCGAACTGGCGCTCGGCCCCGCCGACCTCCAGGCTGGGGATGCTCAGCACCAGCCGCACGAGCTAGCTCCGGTCCTGCGTCGGCGTTTCCTGCTCGCGCCGGAACACGAACTCGTTGCACCCGGACTTGCCGCCAACCGTGCGCAGGCGCATGAGGGTGAACCCGCGCGCGCGGCAGAAATCGAAAACCTGCCCGGGTGTGCTGGTCTCAAAGGGCCAGCCGCCCACCCAGTCCAGCACGTCGTGCCGGAAGCTCATGCCGCGCGGCAGGCCGGAGGGCTTGTGCCGGGCAAGGGGGTTGCGGCCGCGCAGCAGATCGGCCAGGGCGAGGGCCGCGCCCACCCCCAGGCCGTATGCCAGGGCGATGGCCGGCAGCCCCAGGCGCGGGTTGCGGCAGGCCATGCGCTTCATGGCGCGGTGCAGCGGCGTGAAGAACGGCTGGTGATTGTACAGCGCCACGGCCAAAAGCCCGCCCGGGGCCACAAGGCGGGCCGCGTTGCCGAGGGCGGCCCACTGGTCGCCCGTGTGGTGCAGCACGCCCCAGGAATAGACCACGTCGAACTGGCCGAGGCTGTTCAAAAACGCCCGGTCCAGGGCAGAGCCTTGCAGCACGGACCAGTCCGCATCGTCTGGCCCGGCGGGGGAGGCACCGCCTGCGGCCGGGGCGGGGTTGAACGCTTGGCGCAGGCTTGCGGTGCAGGCCACGCTGTCCGGGTCCAGGTCGCAGGAGACCACCCGCGCCCCCAGCCGCCGCGCCGCCAGGGAAAACAGGCCCGAGCCGGACCCCAGGTCAAGCAGGCGCAGGCCGGTGAGATTGTGCGCGCCAAGCAGTGCCGCCAGGGATGTTTCGGCCCCGCGGATGCGCTCCGGGGTGAGCCGGGTGAGGAAGTCTTGCCAGTTCGCGCCAAAGCCGTAGCGTTCGCCCGCGCGCAGTTCCTCGTCCCAGGGGCGCAATGCCGATTGTTCCCCGGCGCCGTGGCTGGTCGGGGCATCCATGCTGCGCGCCAGCAGATCATCCGCGCGTTGCGGCGTGTCGTCGTCAACGTCGTGCGTCATGGCTCATTCCTCCAGCCTGCGGCATCGCCGGCCGCGGCGCCGTCCACGCCCGCCAGCCACGCCTGGAACATCAGCACGTCCCAGAGCACATGGCTCCAGTTGTCCTCGCCCGCCAGATACTCGCGCCAGATGCGCGCCACAAAGGCCGGGTCGAGCAGCCCCTGGCGGCGCAGGGTTGCGGGCGAAAGCAGGTCCTCGGCCCAGGGCCGCAGCTCCCGGCGCAGCCACGCGGCCAGGGGTATGCCGAAGCCCATCTTGGGCCTGTCCACAAGGTGCGCGGGCACATGGCGGCCCAGCACCCGGCGCAGCAGCCACTTGCCCTGGCCGCCGGGGCCAACCTTGAGGCGCATGGGCAGGCGCGCGGCGAACTCCACCACGCGGTGGTCCAAAAGCGGGGTGCGGGCCTCCAGCGCCACGGCCATGCTGGCGCGGTCCACCTTGGTGAGGATGTCGTCGGGCAGGTAGCCCAGAATGTCGGCCAAACTCATGAAGGCCCGGCGGGCATCGGCCGTGTTGCCCAGGGGGCGCAGCAGCGCGGCGGGGTGGCCCGGCTCCCGCGCGCCCGGCACCATGACGCGCGGGTCTTTCAGATGGGACACGAAGTGCCGGTACAGCGCCTCGAATCCGCTGACGCCAAGGGCGTCAAGCCGCCAGCGCAGCTTGTGTCCGCGCGGGCCAAGCAGGCTCCAGAACGCTCCGGGCAGCGCGCAGAGCAGCCCATGGACCGCCCCCCGCAGCGGCCCCGGTACGGCGGAAAGAAGCCTGTGCGCGCGCAGGGTCCAGGGGTAGCGCGCATAGCCGGAGAACAGCTCGTCGCCGCCGTCGCCCGAGAGGGCCACGGTGACGTGCCCGCGCGTGAGGCGGCACAGAATC
>Ga0209467_1001741_pt1 | contig 17691 bp, 20 predicted proteins | sample Higcelwee11metaG_FD_187175 | JGI IMG/M metagenome (GOLD analysis project Ga0209467, IMG submission 187175) | Freshwater pond sediment microbial communities from the University of Edinburgh, under environmental carbon perturbations - High... | ecosystem: Environmental > Aquatic > Freshwater >...
TTTTTATCCACGTTGGGATATCTAAAATAGCAACCAAAGGTCCAACCTAATAAAATTATAGCTTTATCTGGGATGTCTTGTCAATTTTATTTATTTTTGATAACTGGAAAATTTTATAAAAGTAGTTTATTATTAAATGCAAATAGTTCTTTTAGTTAAATGTTAAAACAAATGAGGTGAAGTGACTTTTGCGGGGAATAGGGGAATATCCTCATAAAAATAAAAGATATGGAGGGTTGCCATGGTGACTGAATTAAGAAAAAGGTTAACGCAGGCGCCGTTTTGCGCTTTTGAAGGTAAAGAATTTTTTGGTGATTATTATATCAATCCTAATAATGCCAGTGAGATTTTGGTTAGGTTTGGCGTACCTTTTGAGGTAAACTTTTTTTGTTCATTTAAAATTATCAAAAAGGGAGACCTTTTTCTCTTAAGAAGGGTGCGATTTGAAGATGGCAAAAGATATTCTCAGTATAAAATTGCTGGAACTGACATAGGAAGTGCTCGTAAATTTATGATTAATAAAATTCTTGCAGAAACTATGCCAAATAAATTCGAGGATCCCTTTGGTGAAGTTGAAAAAAAACTTGAGGAAGTCATTTAAGATGAACCCAATAATCTATAGCCGTTAGTTGATAACTTAACTAACGGCTCGTTTTTTTGTCAGCTAAAAAAGTATATAGCTTTAAGGCACTTTTCTAGCAAAAATGGCAAAAAAGATGTAGAATAAGATTATAAATTTTTATTTAATAAAAGTGTATCAAATCAAATAAGGCTTTCAGAAGGGTTTTAGAAAAAGCTGGCTTTGAATTGGATGGTATATGCAAGAAGGGAACTAAAAAAGGAAACAGATATATAGATGAATATCTTTTGGCAAGGGTTAAATAATTTACTTTAATTTTTTATGGAAGATAAAAATATTGAGAATGAAATAAAAATAGTGCCTCTCATTTCAGATGATGAAATTAAAAAATGGGAAGATTTTTTAAGAAAGAATAATTTTTTAGAAGATGAAATTAGGGATTTTTTGTCACATCTGAATGAGAAATATTATAAGAAAATGAAAGTTAGAGAAAAAAATATTGATGAAAAAATAAAAAAACTTGAAGAAAAAATAACTAAAAAATCCGGACATGATCTAAGCGAAGAAGAAAAAAAATTCCTTCGAGAATTAGCGGAAGACAAAGAGGACTTTATTTGACGATAATATTTTTTTGTATTAGAGTGACTTGTAGGGATGAAATTGAAAGTTTTTTATATAAAGTATAGAATACACAAGGGGAGGAAGTATGAAAAAGGTATTGGTCTTTGATTGCGATGGGGTGCTTCGTTCTTTTTCTTGGATGGCTCTTTATTTGGCTTATATTGAGTTATGCAAATTTTTTGATCTTGATTATAAGCAATTTTGGAATGGACTGAGTGATTTTAAAGCTTGGCATAAGCAAGATTGGAAAGAAAATTTTTTGCGGATGGGCATTGGAAAGGAGACTGATATTATAAAAGCAATAGAGATCTTTCATAAATCTTATGATTCTAGTGTGCAGGTTTTTCCTTGGGTGAGGGAGGTAATTATTGAATTAGCCACTCGTTTTGAGATAGCAGTTTTTTCTAATAGCCACAGTGCAAGTGTAGCCCAATCTTTGGATAACCTAGGGGAATATATTTCTTTAATAGTGGGTTGCGATATGATAAAAAATATCAAGCCTCATCCTGAGGGGCTTAATTTTATAATTCAGGAAACAAGGTCTCGACCACACAATGTGACTATGATTGGAGATACTGATGTGGACATTATGGCAGGAAAGCAGGCTAAAGTGCGCACAGCAATAGTTTCTTGGGGATTTACTGATGATAATAATAAATTGCTTTCCATTGGCGCAGATATTATTTTAAAAAATCCTAAGGACCTGTTGTTTCTATAATTTTTTTTAAAGTTTTTTATCCAGTTGCAAATAATTGCAACTGGACTTTTTTTAATAAAAATAAAAACCCCACATCAGCGGGGTTTTTATTAATTGTAAGTTTGTTTAGAAAATAACTTCGGCAGTTAGATTCCTTCTTCCAAAAGCGAAAGCCTCTGACTTAGTTCCCATATAGATATCAAATTTATTTCCTTTGATGGCACCACCTCTGTCTTCACAAGTAAATATTCCAAAGCCATCGATTTTTATCTTGGCACCAAATGGATATTGGGGTGGACAAGCTAGGGTTCTTTTATCTTGAACCTTCATTCCACTGGCAGTGATTCCATCGTTTTTACCACATTCATCAGCAGCTGCTGTATAAGCAGAAGCATTAATGGTAAATTTTTCTTTTGGTAGACTACTCCACTGGGGAGCTTGTTTGGTTTTCCAAGTTGTGATAATTTTTTTATCCCTTTCATCTAGGACAGGTTTTTCCTCTGTCGCTTTTGTTTGGGGAAAGTTATATCCAACAGGGATATCCTTTATATAAATAATATTATTTTTTAATTTTGATTCGAAAATGTTTTTTTTGTTTTCTTCAGTTTGATTAGCTAAAGTTGTTTTTGGTATTAGTATGACAGTTATTAAAACTGCTAATAAACCAATAATACGCATTAAGTTTTTTTAAAACATTATTGTCTAAAAACGCATTCTAGACAGCCACATAAAGTGGACTTAACCCTATTTGTCTAATCAGGGGCTAAATTAAGGCTTTTGTTTAGAGTCTTAATTTAACTGTTAATGATAGCACTTTTTAGGTTTTTTGTCAATACAAGCGCAATGGCCGATATTTCAAGCTTGATTTAATTTTGATTTATTGGTATTATTTTTATTGTGCCTAGGGGAGACTAAAAAGGTTATAGAAATAGGCTCAATTGGTAAAATAATTAAATATCATGGAGAGGTGGCTGAGAGGCTGAAAGCGGCAGGTTGCTAACCTGTTATACGGGTTAAACCGTATCGAGGGTTCGAATCCCTCCTTCTCCGCAGTGAACAAAGTGAATAAGGAGAAGAGAAAGCCAAGAGTTTGGCTTTCGTGAGGGATGAGAAAGTCGGAGCGATGCGCCTAAGCGCCGCGAGACGGGGTCGAAGAATTTTTCTTCAGAAAAATATCTGTGACTGAATCCCTGCCCACTCGCCTCGCTAAAGCTTGTCGAAGCGGGCCGGCAGGCAGTCCTCCTTCTCCGCCTTCGCTACGCTGAAGCGTAGCTACGGCGTGACACAGTCCGCCAGTAGCTACGCATAGGCGAGATTAGTTTCCGCAAGTAGTAAACTTACCGTACGGCACAGTCTATAACAAAAAACCCTTTTTTAATAAAAAGGGTTTTTTGTTTTATTATGATAATCGGAGTGGATTCGAAGGGTTAAATAAAAAAGCAATTTGTTTTGCTTTTTTATAACCCAGGCCCGTAGGGGAATCCCTCCTTCTCCGCAATAATCCGCCCAGACAGCGACTAGCTGTTTGGGCGGTTAATTATTGCGAGAGAAGGAGGGATGAGAAAGGCGGAGTGCGACGGCACGAGCCGGGGTCGAGCAAATTTTCAGCAGAAAATTATGCGTGACCGAATCCCTCCCTGCTTCGCTAAAAATCAGTTTATTTTTAAAATCTGCAAACTTTTATTTTTCGTTGCGTATAATTTAAATAACTATCTTTTTATTTGGTAATTTTCTTAAAATAAAGTATAATATAAATGATATTATAATATATTTTAAAAATAAAAAATATGAATGAAATCTTAAAAAAGACAACATTGTTAACTATGGTTTTTAGTTTAGTTTTTGGTTTTACTATGAGTGCTGGGGCAGTTACCACGGATTATACGCCAACACTAAAAATAAAAAAGGTTAAGGATAATTACACAACCTTACAGTTAGTATCTGCTGGATTAAAAAAGAAAAACGTGAAAATTAAAGTTAAGGTAAAAAACATTGATACTGATGATGAGGAGACCAGAAGTTTCGAAGCAAAATTAAATAAGTCTGGAAAAATTGATCTAAAAATTGATAATCTAGTTAAGGATAATCAGTACTCCTTTAAAGCGGAGATTAAAGAGGATGATGACGATGATTACTCTGATTATTCTGACGAGGTCGTGGTAAATGCAGACGGTGCTTATAATTACAACACAGAGATAGATATTACCGATACAAATACTAATTCAGTGGTTATGGAATTTACTGCTACAAATCTAAAAAAGAAAAAAGTAAAAATTAAAGTGCGCATAGAGAATGAAGACAATGATACTATAGAGGTAAGAGTTTACAGTAAAACATTAAGTAAAAACGGTAAGACAGAGATTACAATTGATAATCTAGCTGCTGGAACTGATTATAATGTTGAGGCATTAGTTAGACAAAAGAACAAGAAGAATGGTTTTTCAAAATCTTCCGGAGCCGAGGGCTTTGAAACTGAGGATTAATAGCTATTCTATTTTACAATAACATAAACCTCGCTTATAAAAAGGCGAGGTTTTATTTTTTATGTTAAAATAATATTATGAAGAATAAAATCATTTTATCAGGGAAAGAGCTAAACTATTATTTAAAACAATATAAACTAGCTAAAAACATAAGGTTGAGTATCAGACCTTGTTTTGAAGATGAAATGGAATGTATAAAAGGAACTGGCTTAAAGGTTTTAGTTACAACGCCCAAGCGAGTAAATGAATCTTTGGTGGAGAGATTTTTAAAAGAAAAAAGTGACTGGATTTTTGATAAAATAGAAGATATGAAAGGCATGCAGAGTTCTTTAGGTGGAGGGACGAATTATAAGAAGGAAAAAGAAAAAGCTAGAAAAATAATTACGCCACGAGTTAACTATTTTGGTAATTTATATGGTTTTGAATTTAAGCGTATCGCTATTCGATCACAAAGAACTAGGTGGGGGAGTTGTTCTAAAGAGGGCAATCTTAATTTTAACTATAAATTAATTTATTTGCCTCAGGAGATGATGGATTATGTGATTGTGCATGAGCTATGTCATCTAGACCAGTTTAATCACTCTAAAAGATTTTGGTTCTTGGTTTCAGAGATAATTCCTGATTATTTGGCCTTGAGGAGAAAATTAAAGAAAGTAAATATTTAATAGCCTAAGAAGGGGTAGTATTAGGTGCAGGTAACTATTGATTTTTAATTGATAATGAGCTAATATTTTGGTGGTTATTTGGATACTTATAAAAAAGAAGAGAGGTGGCCTATGCAAATTTTAGTGGATGGAAATAAACAATCGATTCCCCCTATTATTATTGGAAAACTCGAAATGCAATATGATGAACTTCTGGGTTTTCTGAAGGAGCAAGAACTGACTTTGGATGAGTGGATTTTGAGTTGTCAGGGGGATAAAGCAGAAATTGCTACTTCGTTAAGGACTTTACAGTTACATTTTCTGAGTACTGGTTTTGGCGTGGCTTATTTATTTACGAAAGTTCCTTGTCCGATGGGGCACTAAATTTTTCTTTTGGTCTTAAATTAAGGGTTTGTGGAAAATATTCTGCAAACCCATTTTTTATAAGCTTATTTTTTGGAATAATTTTTGAGTGTGCTATAATGAAAGCACTTTTAATATACAAAATTAATATTTTTTATGAATAAACTTAATTTAGTCTTTTTAGATACTGAGACTACTGGATTGAGCACAGAGGATAGATTGTGCCAAGTAGCTTATAAATTTCAAGGAGAGGAGAAAAATGAGCTATTTAAGCCAGCGCTTCCTATTAGTGTGGAGGCAATGTCTGTGGCGCATATAACTAATCGAATGGTGGCGGACAAAGGACCATTCAAGGACTCTAAGATGTTTGAAGATTTAAGAAATATTTTTGAAAATAATGAAAATATATTAGTGGCTCATAATGCTGGGTTCGATGCTGAGATTCTTAGGAGAGAGGGCTTAGAAATTATTAAAACTATTGATACTTTTAAAATTGCCCATCATCTAGATAAAGAAGCTCAAATTAGCCGATATAATTTACAATATTTGAGATATTATTTTGATTTTGAAATTGCGGACGCTCCCGCTCATGATGCGTTGGGTGATATTCGAGTTTTGGAGGTGATTTTTGATTTTTATTTTGCTAAAATGAAGGAGGAGGGCTTAACTGAAGAGGAGGTTATCTCTGAGATGCTTAGGATATCAGCGCTACCTATCTTAATTAAAAAATTTAATTTTGGTAAATATCAAGGAGAAAAGATTGAAGATGTAGCTATGAAGGATAGGGGTTATCTGAAATGGTTACTGGATCAAAAATTAAAAGCTAAGCAAAGCGGAGAAGATGAGAGTGAGGATTGGATTCATACTCTGAGACATTATTTAGGCGAGAAAGCGACATTGTTTTAATAATTAAATTTATATTTGTTAAGATGTGGTTTACATTTTTACAAAACAATAATAAATATGAAAGTAAAAGATATAATGAACAAGGATGTAATTTCGGTTTCAGTTGACAACAGTGTCGCTGAGGTAGCTAAAATTTTGGTTGAAAATAAAATTCATGGTGTACCAGTGGTAGATGAAAATAATAAAATAACAGGAATTATTACAGAAACAAATTTTTTTGCTAAGGTAGATGGAGAATTTTATCTGGCTCAGTTTGTAAAAAATGTTAAGGAAAATAAATTACCTGACGTTACTGGGCTAAAGAGTGAAAATGAAATTACCCCAGAAACCAAAGTTGAGGAAATTATGACAAAAAAATGTGTTTTTGTTGACCCTGAAATGAATACCGATGAGCTTTTTGAGGTATTTAGGAGATATGGTTTTCACACTATCCCAGTAGCCGAAGAGGGGGGGATTCTTTGCGGAATAGTTAGTCTCGCAGACATCATCGGTATGAGTACTGGTAAATTTGATAAGTCTTAAAATTTCCTTGCAGTTAGTTTTTTTTGGCCCCTGAGGTTTAAATCCTCAGGGGCCTTTCTTCTAAAATTGATTAAAAAAAGGCTTGCATTTAAATCTTGTTTGTGGTATAATCAAGGCGTGAAAGATCAAAAACAAAAATACGAAAAAATACATAAACAAAACGGCTAATGTGAAGTAGTCTATTTTTTGTTTTTTCAAAAACAGTACCTTGAAATTATACAAAACTTTTATAGAGGAGTTTTGTTTTTTGTTTAAAAGAACAATCCAAAAAAAAGGGGGGTAGAGCCATGTGTTGCCGACAAGCTATTCGAATTCTCATGCTGAGTCCCATTTATTGGAGATTAAGTGTTCCTCAACGCTGGAAATTAGTCAAGGAATATTGCCAAAACTTTAATGCCCTGGCAGTTTGAGTTCAATAAACAGAATTAGGAGGAAAAATGAAGTACTCTATATCAAAAACCGTTAGCCTAGAAAGAAGTGTCAAAGTATGATTATTATCAATAATCAAGCATACTTTGCCTCACTTTGCTGGCGGTTTTAATTTGCGCTTGATTTTTTTTGAGAAGTTGTTAAAATGTATTTGATGCGAATTAAAAAAGCGCATTCTCTTTTTTTATAAAATGGCCCTATCGTCTAGAGGCTAGGACGTATCCCTCTCACGGATAAAACTGGGGTTCAATTCCCCATAGGGTCACAGGAAGTAAATTAACAAATTATAGTTTAAGTTATATCCTAAAATTATTTTTCATCTTCAGGAATTGAAGGGTGAAATAAAAAGCAATCAGTTTTGCTTTTTATAAACCCAGGCTCCAGAGGATGAATGAATCTGGTGCCGAGTCAGGCACGATGAATGAAGACTCTGGAGAATTCCCCATAGGGTCACAGGAAGTAAATTGAGTTATTGTGAGTTTATAAGGTTTATAAAGTTACAAGTTTATAAAGTATTTAAATTCTTTTTTACTTTTTAGTGATAAAGTTAAATTGAGAAATTTTAAATTTGTTTAAAATTCTCTTTTTATTTTTTTATTTAAAACAAAAAGCTGAACATTAAATATTCATAAAATATATTTTTTGTTTCAAGGTTTAAAAATTAGTTAGATTTTCTTGTATGATTTTAATTTAAATCAGATTAGAAAATAAAAAATAGATGAAATTAGTTACCAAAGAAGGTTTAAGAAAATTGGATGAAGAATTAAAAGATAGACAAACTAGAGTACGCCAGGAAATCGCTGGTGCAATTAAAGAAGCTAAAGAACAAGGTGATCTGAGCGAAAACGCTGAGTACAGTGAAGCCAAGAGACAGCAAGCTGAAAATGAGTCCAAAATAGCGATGCTCGAATCTATTATAAAAAATTCTCAAGTAGTAGATGATAGTGCTTCTACTGATGGATTTGTTAAAATTGGATCAAGCGTTGGAGTGAGATTCAATACCAAGGAAGTAACATTTCATATTGTGGGTGCTAGCGAAGCTGATCCGTCTAATTTTAAAATTTCTAATGAATCTCCAATCGGTAAAGCTTTAATCGGAAAGAAGGAAGGGGATGTGGCTAAAGTGGAAACTCCTAGCGGAGCAATGAAATACTCGATTTTGAGCGTAAACTAATTTTTGGTACATATATGCTTTTAAAATCCAGATTATCATAGATCTGGATTTTATTAATCAGACGTAAAGTGTGGACAGGGGATAATGATATATGTTTAATTAATTTCAAAATTCACAAAATGGGTGGAATAGAAAACAGCTGTCTCAGGAGGAGGGTTTTCATTTTACAAAACAGATTTATTTTGTTATTATCTTTTTAGTTATTTTAAAATCTATATAATAAATGAAGTTTCTCTTAACTTAACGCATAGTAAGATAGAGAAATGAAAAATGAAAATTCTTTTTAACTTGCACAAGGGGTGTGAGTTAGCTTTAAAACATCAGCTACTTGGAGGTAGTAAGATGAGTGTAGAGGATAAAATTGTAGATATTATTGCTGAGCAACTTAGCGTCGATAGAGACACGGTTATACCCCAGGCCAGATTTTCTGATGATTTGGGAGCTGACTCTCTGGATCTTGTCGAAATGGTGTTAGCTTTTGAGGAGGAATTTGGTGTTGAAATTCCCGATGAAGAGGCGGAAAAAATGAGGACCGTTCAAAATGCCCTTGATTTTATCAAAAAATTTCTCACTGAGGAATGATTCTTTTTATCTGAGGAAAGCCTTAGTTTAATTCCTCTTTGTTATATGAATAGTGTTCATCCCATCGGAGCAAGGCTTTCGGTGGGATTTTAAATTGGTGATTAAATTCGGTTTATTGTGTTGATTATGTTGCATATTTTTAGAATAGATGTTAAGTTATATGTAAGACAAATTTAAACAACCTTTAAAAATCAACCTGCATAAAGGCAGTTTTGGTTTATATTATTTTTTATTATGACAGAACAAAAAACGGCAGAAGTTAAGAAAGTGAAAATTCCCAATCCAGTGACTGTAAAAAAGTTTGCTGAGATTTTGGATTTGTCAGTTTCGGCTGTTATCACTGAATTAATGAGAAATGGTATCATGGCGACCATTAACGAAGAAATTGATTTTGATACAGCTAGTATTATCGCTCAGGATTTGGGTTTTGAGTCTGAAGAGGATTTAGAAATTGGAGAGGGTGAGGCGATAAACTTAGAAAAACTAATTGATATTTGCAAAAAGGAGCAGGAATCATCAGAATTTTTATCACCACGTGCTCCAATTGTGACCATTTTAGGTCATGTTGATCATGGTAAAACTACTTTACTAGATACCATTCGTAAGGGTAATGTGGCTGCACACGAAGCAGGAGGAATCACACAGCACATTAGCGCCTATCAAGTAAAGAAGAAGGGTGAAATTATTACTTTTGTGGATACTCCAGGACATGAGGCTTTTAGCGCGATGCGAGAAAGGGGTGTAAGTATTGCTGACGTGGCAATTTTGGTAGTAGCAGCCGATGATGGCGTGAGACCACAAACCAGAGAGGTTATTACTTATTTAAAAGAAAAAAAGATTCCAACTATTGTAGCAATAAACAAAATTGATAAACCAGAAGCTAATCCTCAAAGAGTAAAACAGGAGTTGGCAGAATTGGAAATTGTAATTGAGGAATGGGGTGGAGATGTAATTGCTAATGAAATTAGTGCTAAAAATAATATTGGAATTAAAGAACTATTGGATAGCGTTTTATTAGTTTCTGAGGTTTTGGAACTTAAGGCAAATAAAAAAAGTAATGGGCTGGGCGTTGTTTTAGAATCGCACCTTGATCCAAAAGCCGGACCGATTTCTACAGTGTTAATTAAAACAGGGACTTTAAAGGTGGGACAAGATATAGTAATTGGAAAGACCTTTGGTCGAATTAAAAGAATGGAAGATTTTACAGGTAGGCAGATAGAATCAGCTGGACCATCTGAGCCAGTGGTGATTATGGGAATTAATGGTACTCCAGAAGTAAACGATATTATTCAGGTGGCTGAAAAAGCAACTGTTTTAAAAATGAAATCCAAAGGTGGCTTTGGCTCTTCAGTTGGTAGAAATGTGATAAGAAGTAAAAAAGACCTTTATCAAAATATGGATAATGATCAGATTAAGAGATTAAATATTATAATTAAGGCAGACGTACCAGGATCTCTGGAGGCTATCGACCAAATTCTTTCTAGTATTAAATCAGACGAAGTAATACTTGAATATGTAAACACGGGAGTGGGAAATATTACGGAGTCAGATGTAAAATTGGCAGAAAGCGCAGGTGCAATAATTTTTGGATTTAACGTAACAGCAACTACTGTAGCCAAAAGGATGGCTGAAAAAGCTAATGTAGTTATTAAGCCTTTTAATATTATTTATGAATTAGTAGAGGTCATAAAAAATGATATGGCCGATTTGCTTCCGCCGGAGATTGTTAGAACCGATTTTGGAAGAATGAAGATTCTGGCTATTTTTAAAAATGGAAAAACAGATATGATCGTGGGTGGAAAAGTGATTGAAGGCAAGATTGTAAAGAAATCTTTAATAGAAGTTGTTCGAGATAAAGAAGTTGTCGGGACTGGTGTCTTGGAAAATTTGCAACAAAATAAAAAGCCTACTGATGAAGTTAAATCAGGAAATGAATGTGGAGTGACTTTTGCCGGTGGAACAAAATTAGCAATAGATGATGTCTTATATTCTTACAAGGAAGAAGCAGTAAAGAGAAAACTGTAATAAAAGTTTAAAAAGTTCATAAGGTTTATAAAGTTAAAAACAGAACAAATCTTCAACTAAAATTATGTCTTTTAGAATGCAAAAAATTAACTCTCTAATTAGAGAGCAAATAAGTGATATTTTTAGCCGGGAATTAGATTTAAAACCAGGTGTTTTTTTGACTATACTTAAAGTTGACACCACTACTGATTTGAGATACACTAATGTATTCGTGAGTGTTTTTCCTGAAAAGGAGGGCAATTATGTAATGACTGCTTTAAAAAATGAGAGAAGCAATATTCAAAAAAATCTGAGCAAGAAAATAAGCATGAAGATGATTCCCAAGGTAGTTTTTAAGCTAGATGCCACTGAGGCTCAAGCAGATGAGATAGAAAAAATACTACGCACTATAGAGCTTGGTGAATAAGGGTTTGTGAAATTAAAATTTGTGTTTTTTGAATAAGTCAGTTTCTCATATTTAACTGACTTTTTTTGTTTAATTTATTTGATGGCGCCAAGCTATGGTTATAAAAGTTTAGTTATCTGAAAAAATACCTATGAAATTTAAGCAAGAATTTAATACACTTAAGTATATTATAAAAAATTCTAAAAGAATTTTACTTTTTGCACATAGTCGACCAGATAGTGATACCCTAGGATCAAATCTGGCTTTTTATTATTATCTTAAGAGTTTGGGTAAGGAAGTGGAGGTGGCTTGTTTTGATAAGATTCCGGATTATTTAAAGTTGTTTGTCTCTTACGACTTAAGGCATCCAGGGGAAATTGATTTGCAGAGTTTTGATTCTGTAATTGCAATGGATAGTGTAGAAAGAGGTTTTGAAAAAGTGCGTGATAAATTTTTAGAAAAGCAAGCAATAGTTTTAATTGATCATCACCCAGACATTCAACAGGATGGCGACTTAAATATAGTAGATGCCAGTTACTCATCTGTTTCAGAAATAGTTTTTGATTTTTTTGAATTTCATAATATAAAAATTACTAATCAGATTGCCACATTATTATTACTTGGAATATTAGGAGATACTGGAAATTTACAACATTCAAATACTACGCCCAAGGTGATGCATATTGTAGCTAAGCTTTTGAATCGTGGAGCTTCGGTATCTAAGATTTCTAAAATGATTTTTTCTAATAATCGTTTTTCTACTTTGAAGCTGTGGGGGCGCGCTTTGGAAAAAGCCAAAATAAATCCTGATAACAAAATGATATCGACCGTAATAACTAAAAAAGATTTGGAAGAGTGTCATGCAAGTTATGATGATACAGCCGAGATTGCTTCTATTTTAAATACTGTCCCAGAGACTAATTTTTCTTTAGTTTTATCCGAGCGGGATGGGGGAATTATAAAAGGTAGTTTGCGGAGTGAAAAATATAAGGGCGTGGATGTTTCCGAAGTGGCACATCAATTTGGTGGTGGAGGACACAAGCTGGCTAGTGGTTTTGAAATTAAAGGAAAGATTGTTGAGGATGAGAGCGGATGGAAAATTATTTAATATTTCTTAAAATAAAATAATTAAATATTTTTTTAGAATAAATAAGCAGGGGGCAAATTATTGCATCGCTGTTTTTTTATTTAAAGAATGTCATTCGATTAAATTTAAAAATTAAAAAACGGAAGGCGAATTGTCGCGCTTCCGTTTGGGATAGGTGATAGTGGGTTGTCCATATTGGAGCTACCTTAATTGTTTTTTTTGGCAATTATTTCACCAAGTTGCTGGGATGCCTTATCAAGCATTCTCTTTAATTCTTCTGCGCTCCAGAAGTTATCAAGGTTGGGACGCAATCTGTTGGCTATGCGTTGCGCTTCAGCTAAATCCCTGCCGTCTTGAGCGAAAGTGCTAAGTAATGATGGATCTGTTGCTATCATTGTAATCTCCTGGTTGAATTTTTATAAAAGAAATAAACCCAAATAATATTAATATAAATTTAATAAAGAGTCAATTGTTTTTTTAAATAATTTTGAATGTAAAATAATCTAGATAATATTTTTATTTTATTTTTGTAAATAAAATTTTATATTTATTTTTTTGTGATAAATATTTTTAAAAAAAATAAAAAAGTTTACAAAAACTATTGTGCAAATTTTTTATTGTTGTATAATAAAAGTGCATAAAGAAATTTAAAAAATATTTTTTTTAAAAAAAATAAAAAAAGTTTTAAAAAAATGTTGTATAAATTTTTTATTGTTGTATAATAAAAATATACAAAAGAAATGTGAGAAGCGGTCGAACTTCTCAGTTAAAAATAAAAAGTAATTCAATGAGAAATCATTGACTAGCCTAAAATAAAAATATGGCAGCAAAGAAAAAAGCAGTTAAAAAAACAGTTAAAAAAGCTGTTAAAAAGACTGTAAAAAAGGCAGTTAAAAAAACAGTTAAAAAAGCTGTTAAAAAGACTGTAAAAAAGGCAGTTAAAAAAACAGTTAAAAAAGCTGTTAAAAAAACTGTAAAAAAAGCAACAAAGAAAAAATAAGGACAGAAAAAATTGATGACCGCGTTCTAAAAGATAGATGCGGTCATCTTTTTTATTTATAAGCAATATTTTTTTATTTTAAATTGTACCTCAAATTAATTCGTGTTATAATTTAGGAGTAAAAAATTTAGTACAAAATCAAAATGGATTTACAAAGAGACATAAAACCAAAAAGCCAAGTTCACATTAATCATACGGGCGATCGCTTAACTAGTCCCCATGATATTATGTTGGAAAGAGGCATGGAGACTTTAATTCATTGGCAGGGTCCGGAATACGAACATTATCCAAAAGAAAAATTTTGGTATGCGGGTGCAACTTTAATTTTGTCAGCAATTGTAATTTATGCCTTGGTGACAAACAGTCCGATTATGGCAATAACCTTTGTTTTAGTTGGAGTGGTTGGCTATGTCCAACTAGAAAAACTTCCCAGGGTTTTAGATTTCAAGGTAACTACAGATGGTGTTATGGCTGGTAATGAAATTTATAAGTTTGATAACATAAAGTCTTTTTGGATTTTTTATGAGCCACCTCATACTAAAATTCTTAGTCTTCATATAGGTGCACTGCTTACCCCTTATATTCATATCCCGGTTCATCAAATCGATCCAGTTAAACTTAGGGAGCTTCTTATGGATTTTGTGCCAGAAGTTAAGCAAGAACCGACTCTTGTAGATACGCTAGAGAGAGTCCTTCATATATAATCTAGATAAATTTGCTATTTTAATGCTAAATGTGTTAGGATGTTTTTGTGCTGAAGGCACAGATTGTCCTCGTAGTTCAACGGATAGAACGCGAGTTTGCGGAACTCGTAATTGAAGTTCGATTCTTCACGAGGACACAGAATTTATAAAAATGGATTACTGACTTAATCCTTTTTTATTTTGCTGAAAAATGGTAAAATAAAAAAAGTCATAAAGTTTTTGAAGTTAAAAAATGGCACGTTCTGTTTGTATATTTTTATTATGTATAAAATGGAAAAGACTCATTTGTTTTAATTTTTTTTATTCTCAAACCTAGTAAGCTACAATCTAATACCTAATAAGCTAAGCCATGATTTTTAATATCATTACAATTTTTCCAAAGATTTTCGATTCATATTTTGGTGAGTCTATTTTGGCGAGGGCACAAAAGGAAAACATAATTGAAATTAAAATTCACAATTTGAGAGATTATACTACTGATAAGCATAAAACAGTGGACGATACTCCCTATGGTGGCGGAGCAGGGATGGTTTTAAAAGTAGAACCTATTTACAATTCAGTTCAAAATGTTCTAAATGTTGAAACTGTTGGGGGTTTTAAAGATGATTCAATAAATATAAAGGGTAGGGAGAAGGATAATGAAAATAGAATAATTCTTTTTTCTGCTAAGGGTAAAAAATATACTCAGGCGGATGCGCAGAGATTATCTGGGTACAAAAATTTGATTTTAATTTGCGGTCGTTATGAAGGGGTGGATGAGAGAGTGGCGGAAAACATAATAGATGAAGAGTTTTCTATCGGTGAATATGTCTTAACTGGCGGAGAAATTCCTGCTATGCTAGTAGTGGATTCGATTAGTCGACTTTTACCAGGGGTATTGGGAAATAGTGAGTCATTATTGGAAGAAAGCTTTAATAATGTTGAAGATGTTCAAAATGTTCAAATTGTTGAAAATGGAGACAATTACAACAAGCAAAGCGATAAAACAAGCAAAGCGATAAACCACTTAGAGTATCCTCATTACACTAAGCCGGAGGATTTTAATGGCTGGAAAGTGCCAGAAATTCTGCTTAGCGGTAATCATAAAGAGATAGAGAAGTGGAAAAAACAAAATAGTTCATAATTTTTTTAAAGTTACGAATGTAGTGGGAAAAAAAGAACCAAAACAAACAGATAAGACAATTCTTTCGATAATTTTAATATTATCTGTTTTTGGTTTAATTATGATTTCCAGTGCTAGTGTTTTGTATTCCAAGACTCGTTTCGGAGATCCCAATTATTTTTTAACCCATCAATTACTTTATGGATTTTTGCCAGGACTATTAGCACTTTATGTCTTTAGCCGTATTGATTATCATGTATGGAAAAAAATAGCGGTACCTTTTTTCTTCGCTACAATAATTGCTTTAATCTTAGTTTTTATTCCCGGAGTAGGAAAGAATATTTATGGAGCTAGTCGATGGATAAATCTTGGTCCAATTTCTTTTCAACCATCAGAAATGGCAAAGATTTCTATCATTTTGTATTTAGCTGCTTGGTTGGTAGGTAGAGGCAAGGAGAGAATTAGGGATGTTTATGAGGGAATGATTCCTTTTTTGGGTATTTTGGCTATTATGGGATTCTTGATAATTAAGCAACCTGACACTGGAACGTTAGGTGTAATTATTTTAATTTCAATAATAATGTTTTTTATTTCCGGGGCGAATATGTCCCATATTTGGGGAATTTTTTTGGGAACAATAGTAGCCTTGGCCGGGCTTATCGCAGTAGCGCCTTATCGATTAAATAGAATGTTAGTTTTCCTTAATCCCGAGCATGATCCGCAAGGGGTGGGATATCAGATTACTCAAGCACTCTTGGCTATCGGTTCTGGGGGTATTTTTGGAGTGGGATTGGGGCATAGTCGGCAAAAGTTTAATTATTTGCCTGAGCCAGTGGGTGATTCTATTTTTGCAATTGTAAGCGAGGAGCTTGGTCTTTTGGGAGCTTCATTTGTGGTAATACTTTTTATTGCTTTTGCTTTTCGTGGATTGAAAATTGCCAAAAATGCACCAGATGATTTTGGTAAAATTGTGGCTGTCGGGATTGTAAGCTGGGTTATCGCTCAAGCCTTTGTAAATATTTCAGCCATTATCGCAATTATACCGCTTACGGGAATTCCGTTGCCTTTTATTAGCTATGGAGGAACTTCATTTGTTTTTCTAATGGTGGCAATGGGAATATTGCTCAATATTTCAAAGCAGAGTAAAATATAAACAGCTGTTAGCTTATTAGGAGAGTAGCTAGTAGTTTTTGTTAAATAATTTTAATTACCTAAGAAACTAAAAAGCTAATACCTAATTTATGCCCATTGCTCAATTTCAAACTATTCCTCAAGTAATTGATGTTTTAAAAATTCTTTCTACAGGACTCCTTGCTTTCGGAGTAGCTTTTTTAATAACTCCAATTTGGACTAAGATTCTTTATAAATATAAAATTGGAATCAAAATAAAAGAAAATTCAGTTGATGGAAAAAAATTGACTTTTGTAAATAAAATGCACGCCAATAAGGCGGGTACGCCGACGATGGGAGGATTAATAGTCTGGGTAGCAGTTTTAATTTTAATTTTTGTTTCCAACTGGTTTTTTCCATTTATTGCAACTTGGACTAATACTAATTTTATTGCCAGATTGGATTTCTTGAGTCGTTCACAAACTTGGCTTCCGCTATTTGCTTTAGTGGCAGCTGGAGTACTGGGACTTTTTGATGATTATATGAGTGTTAAGGGGGTCGGCTCTAATAAAGGTGGCGGGATGCGTTTTGCGATGAGATTTTGGTGGTTATTTTTGATTGCTGCCCTGGGAGCTTGGTGGTTTTTTTATAAATTAGGTTGGGATAAATTGCACATTAGTGCTGTGGGAGACTTTAGCATTGGACTGTGGTATATTCCTCTTTTTATTTTTGTGATTCTTTTTACTGCTATTTCATCCAATGAAACCGATGGACTGGATGGATTAAATGGGGGGGTTTTATTTATGGCGTTTTCTTCATTTGCAATTATTTCATTTGCTCAAAACAGGGTCGATTTGGCTGCTTTCTGTGCTGCTATTTCGGGTGCATTATTGGCTTTTCTTTGGTTTAATATTTATCCAGCTAGATTTTTTATGGGGGATACGGGAGCGATTTCTCTGGGGACGACATTGGGCGTGGTAGCGATGCTCAATAATGCTATTATTCCTCTTTTAATTATTACTTTTATTTATATTTTGGAATCCAGTAGTGTGTGTATCCAATTGACGAGTAAAAAATTATTTAATAGAAAAGTTTTTTTAGCGGCGCCCATTCATCATCATTTTGAAGCCAAGGGTTGGCCGGAGCCAAAAGTGGTAATGCGCGCTTGGATTATCTCTATTGTTTTTGCTGCGATTGGGGTGATAGTGGGGATATTGGGGATGGATTAACCGTTCAAGGCTTTGAACGGAATTTCAAATTTAAAATTTCAAATTTAA
>Ga0209467_1001743_pt1 | contig 17685 bp, 18 predicted proteins | sample Higcelwee11metaG_FD_187175 | JGI IMG/M metagenome (GOLD analysis project Ga0209467, IMG submission 187175) | Freshwater pond sediment microbial communities from the University of Edinburgh, under environmental carbon perturbations - High... | ecosystem: Environmental > Aquatic > Freshwater >...
CTGCTAGACATGTACACGATCCGGCACTACAAGAAAGATTTCACCAAGCTCTCGGTGGCCATCGTCGGCGACGTGCTGCACTCGCGCGTGGCGCGCTCCGACATCCACGCGCTGACCACGCTGGGTTGCCCGGACGTGCGCGTGGTCGGGCCACGCACCCTGGTGCCCGGTGATCTGTCGCAGATGGGCGTGCGCGTCTGCCACACGCTGGAAGAAGGCATCAAAGACTGCGACGTGGTGATCACGCTGCGGCTGCAGAACGAGCGCATGAGCGGCGCGCTGCTGCCGTCGAGCCAGGAATATTTCAAGAGTTTTGGCCTCACACCCGAACGCCTGCGCTGGGCCAAACCCGACGCCATCGTCATGCACCCGGGGCCGATCAACCGCGGCGTGGAGATCGACTCCGCCGTGGTGGACGGACCGCAGAGCGTGATCCTGCCGCAGGTCACTTTTGGTATTGCGGTGCGCATGGCTGTCATGGGCATCGTCGCAGGAAACGAAGCATGAAGATCCTGATTCAAAACGGCCGTGTCATGGACCCGGCCACCGGCCGCGACGAGCTGGCCGACATCGCCATCGCAGCCGGTCGCATCATCGCCATCGGCAACGTGGCGCCCGATTTCCACGCCAACCGCACCATCAACGCCAGTGGCTGCGTGGTCGCGCCCGGCCTGGTGGACCTGGCGGTGCGCCTGCGCGAGCCCGGCCAGGAACACGCCGCGATGCTGGAGAGCGAAATGGCCGCGGCGGTGGCCGGCGGTGTGACCTCGCTGGTCTGTCCGCCCGACACCGATCCGGTGCTGGACGAACCCGGCCTCGTGGACATGCTCAAGTTCCGCGCCGAAAAACTGCACCAGGCGCGCGTGTTTCCGCTGGGTGCGCTCACGCGGGGGCTGAAGGGCGAAGAGCTCACCGAGATGGCCGAACTCACCGAGTCCGGTTGCATCGGTTTCGGTCAGGCCGAGGTGCCGATCGTCAACGTGCAGGTGCTGCAGCGCGCGCTGCAGTACGCCGCCACCTTTGGCTACACCGTCTGGCTGCGTCCGCAGGACTTCTGGCTCGGCAAGGGCGTGGCCGCCAGCGGCCCGCTGGCCACGCGCATGGGCCTGGCCGGCATTCCGGTGATGGCCGAGACCATCGCGCTGCACACGCTGTTCGAACTGCTGCGCTCGGTGCACGGCAAGGGCAGCGAAGCGCGCGTGCACCTGTGCCGCATCAGCAGCGCCGCCGGGCTGGCGCTGGTGCGCCAGGCCAAGGCCGAGGGCCTGCCGGTGAGTTGCGACGTGAGCGTGCACAACCTGCACCTGACCGATGTGGACATCGGTTATTACGACAGCCGCCTGCGCCTGCAGCCGCCGGTGCGCCAGCAGCGCGACCGCGATGCGCTGCGAGCGGGCCTGGCCGATGGCAGCATCGATGCGCTGGTGTCCGACCACAACCCGGTGGAGAGCGACGCCAAGGTGCTGCCCTTCGCCGAAGCCGAACCCGGCGCCACCGGCGTCGAACTGCTGCTCGGCCTGGCCTGCAAATGGGCGCAACAGGATGGCCTGGGCCTGATGCAGGCCCTCACCGTGCTGACCACCGGCCCGCAGGCGGTGCTGGGCAACAGCCTGGGCACGCTGCAGCACAGCGTGGGCCAGCTGACCGTGGGTGGTCAGGCCGACCTGTGCATCTTCGATCCCAGCGCCAGCTGGCGTGTGGAGCCTGCGGCGCTGCGCAGCCAGGGCAAACACACGCCCTTCGGCGGTCACGAAATGCCGGTGCGAGTGCGCGCCACGCTGGTGGCTGGCCAGGTCGCGCACGAGCTGAGCCCGGCCGCGGCGCTGGCGTGAGCGCTCGCGGGTCGCGCCTGACAGCGCTGTGGCGGGCCGTTCGCGCCCTAGGCCATGTGCTGAGCGGCCTGTGGATCATCCGCAGCGAGTTCGGGCAGCTCACGCCCGACCAGTGTGCGCTGATGGTGCGCGAATGGTCGCGCCAGATGCTGCGCATCATGGGCGTCGAGCTGGTGGTGCGTGGCAAGCCGCCCGCGAACGGGCCGGTGCTGCTGGTGGCCAACCACATCTCCTGGCTCGACATCGTGGTGATGAACGCCGCGCAGCCGGCTCGCTTCGTGTCCAAGGCCGACGTGAAACACTGGCCGGTGCTGGGTGCACTCATCACCGGCGCGGGCACGCTCTACATCGAGCGCGAGAGCCGGCGCGATGCCATGCGCGTCGTGCACCAGATGGCCGAACGCCTGCGCGCCCACGACAGCATCGCCGTGTTTCCCGAAGGCACCACGGGCGATGGCCGTTCGTTGCTGCCGTTCCACGCCAACTTGTTCCAGGCGGCCATTTCGGCCAATGCGCCGGTGCTGCCGGTCGCCATGGCCTATGTGGATGGTGCCAGCGGCGCGCGCAGCGACGCCCCGCTGTTCATTGGAGACACCACGCTGGTCGCTTCGATCTGGAGCACGCTGCGCGCCCAGGATCTGCAGGCGGTGGTGCATTACGGCGAACCCCAGTTCTTTCAGGGGCGCGACCGGCGGGCCTGGGCGCATGACGTGCGCACCGAGGTGGCGCAGATGCTGGGGCTGGCGCCACCGAATCACTGAATCGGTCAGTTTTCATGGCTCCGGAGCTCCATCCCGACGCATGAAACGGTGCAGCTCAGGGCACCGCCGGGCCGGCTTTGCCGGACGGCCAGTGCCGCCCCCTTGAGGGGGTAGCGCGAAGCGCTGCGGGGGTGTTTCAGTTCAGCCCTTCACGCGCTGCATCATCAGTTCGGTGTTGGTCTTGCGGTCGGCGTTGACCTTCTGCACGGCGGGCCGTTCGCCCAGGCGCTTGAGGTAGTCGCGCACGGGCAGATCGGCCAGGTAGTCGCGGCCATAGATGATCCGGGTCGCGCCACTCACCAGGGGCAGGTGCACGGCAGCGGCCACATCGGCCAGGGTGAAGCTGTCGCCTGCGATGAAGGGCGAAAATTTCGCCAGCTTGGCGAAGGCCGCGATGTTCTTCTCCAGCTGCTGACCGGTTTTTTCCTTGGCCGCGTCGCTGATCTTGCCGCCGAAGAAGGCCTCGGGGTAGAGGTTGCGCGCGACCAGCTCCAGGTGCAGTTCCAGGTAGCGCAGCAGTTCGCGGACCTTGGCCGCGGCAAACGGATCGGCGGGCAGCAGTGGTTGCTGTGGGTACTTGGCCTCGATGTATTCGAGCATCACGGTGGACTCGCAGAGCGTGCCCTCGTCGGTCTTCAGGTAAGGCACCTTGCCCAGCGGGCTGGCGGCCCTGTCGGTCTGGCCCACCCAGGCCAGTTCTTCCTCAAAAGGCACGCCTTTTTCGAGCAGGGCGAGCTTGACTTTGTTGTAGTAGTTGCTGGCCGCGAAGCCGCAGAGTGTGAGCATGAAAGTCTCCGTTGTGGTCTTGCCGAGTGCCCATCGTATCGGCGACCCGGACACCGCAGGGTCGCGCATTTGACCCGTCGCTGATAGACTCCCGATATGCATTTCGTACGCGCCCACCGCCGACTGACCTCATGGCTTGCCATGCTGGTCATGGTGTTTGGTGCGCTGGCACCGGCCGTGGCCCAGGCCATGGTGGCCTCTTCGGACCGCGCCGATTGGGTCGAGGTCTGCAGCGCCAGCGGCATGCTCTGGGTCAAGGCAGACGGGTCCGGGGCGGTTGATGCGGGCATGGACGAACCCATGTCCGATGCGTCCCAGCATTGCCCCTGGTGCAACCTGCACGGCGGGGCTGCCGGCCTGCCACCCGTGGCCCACGTTGCGGGCTTTTTGGATGCCCCGGCCGATCCGGTGCCGGCTTTTTCTCGCGCCTCAGAACCTTCCGCCGTCTGGGCCGCGCCCCAGGCACGCGGCCCCCCGCTCGCTTCCTGACTTCACCACGGCTGCGCACCTTCACGGGTGCTGCGTGTGTTCCATGACGTTCAGGAGGCCCCATGCCTCGACGCTCCCGTTTTGCATTTCTGGCGCTCCAGGCGCCGTCCCGCCGCCGCGTCAACGCCTGGCTGGCTGCGGCCGCGCTCGGTGGCCTGCTGGCCGGCTGTGACCAGCCGCTGAGCGGCCCGCCTGCCGCCGCCTTCAAGGGCATCGACATCGCCGGCGCGCCTTATGGGCGTGGTTTTGCACTGACCGATTTCAACGGCCAGTCGCGTACCCTGGCCGACTACAGCGGTCGGGTGGTGATGCTGTACTTCGGCTTCGTGCAGTGCCCGGATGTGTGCCCCACCGCACTCACGCGGGCCGCTGCCGTGAAGCAGCAGCTCGGCGCCGACGCCGCACAGCTGCAGGTGATCTTTGTCACCGTGGACCCGGAGCGCGACACGCCCGAGCTGCTGCGCGACTACATGGCCGCGTTCGACCCCTCGTTCATGGCGCTCACCGGCAGCCCCGAGCAGATCAAGGCGGTGGCCGACGAATTCCGGGTCTATTACAAGAAGGTCCCGACCGGCAGCACCTACACCATGGACCACACCGCGCTGAGCTACCTGTTCGACCGCGAAGGCCACATCCGCGTGGTGCTGCGCCACGAACAGACCGCCGACGACTACACCGCCGACATCCGGCAGCTGCTGGCCGAAAAGCCGGTCTGACGTTTTCCTTTTCCTCAACGCAAATCCAACTGGAGTCATCATGAAAAAACTGCTCATCGCTTCGCTGCTCGCCGTCACCGCCGGTGCCTGGGCGCAAACCACGGTCAAAGTCGAAGACGCCTGGGTGCGCGGAACCGTGGCCACGCAAAAAGCCTCGGGCGCCTTCATGCGCCTCACGCCCTCGGCCAATGCCCGTCTGGTGGCGGTCGAGTCGCCCGTGGCCGGCGTGGTGGAAATCCACGAAATGGCGATGGAAAACGACGTCATGAAGATGCGCCAGATCCCGGGTCTGGACTTGGCCGCTGGCCGCACCACGGAGCTCAAGCCCGGCGGCTTTCACGTGATGCTGATGGACCTGAAACAGCCGCTCAAGGGTGGCGAGAGCGTGCCCCTCACCCTGGTTTTCGAAGACGCCACCAAGCAGCGCTTCACACAGGAAGTCAAGGCGCCGGTGACCGCGCTGGGAGGCGGCAATGCTCCCATGCCCATGAAGCCGGGCGCTGACATGAAGCCCGGCATGGAACACAAACACTGAGCATTTTCTTCGACCACTCCGGGAGCGACGCCATGAACTTTTCATCTTCTACCCTTCGTCATTCCGCCCTTGCTCTGGCCCTGGTGCTGGGCAGCGGGCTGGCCGCGGCCAAATCCGTGCCCGGCGACGGCGCCATCCCCGTGGTCGAGCTGATGCCGCTGACCCTGAAGCACGAGGCGGACCTCAAGCTCACAGCCGAGCAGATCCAGGCGCTGGACGACTACCGCAAGCAGGCCATGCCCGGCCGCGTGGCGCTGCAAAAAAAGATCCTGACGCTGCGCGGCGAACTGCGCATGGCGATCCTGGACAACCAGCCCGTCGCGAATCGCGAAGCGCTGATGAAGCAGATCGCCGAGGCCGAGGTCGAGCACTTCAAGGGCCGTGAACGTTGTGTGGAGGCCCTGCGCAAGATCATGAGCGCCGAGCAGTTCACCCAGATCAGCCAGCTCTACCTCGACGGTCTGCGTTGATCGGCATTTGCGCTGACTGAAACGGCTGCGGCGACCCCACCATGTCCACCCGTCTGATGCGTGCCCTCGCGCGCGGTCTGCTGGCCGTGATGCTGCTGGCCGTGCTCGCGCCCGCCGTCTCGCGTGCGCTGGCCAGCACGCGAGTGGTGGGCGACTGGGTGGAGCTCTGTACGTCGCAGGGCATGCATTGGGTCCAGTTGACCGCCGACGGGGTGGCGGCCGAGCCGGCCAGCGCCGATGACCTGCTGCACGCGCTGGACGACTGCGGCCATTGCGCCCTGGCGGCCGAGCGCTTTGCGCCGCTGCTGCCGTCGCTGCCGGTGTTGCCAGCGGCCGATGGCACCTGGGCCATACCGCGGCACCAGGCCGCCACCCAACACGACCTGGCCGCGCCCAGTCCCGGCGCACGCGGCCCCCCGCTGCTGAGTTGAACCCTTCGTGCGGCCCCCAGGTGTGGGGTCGCTGGTTCAGAGGCCGGTGGGTTCCACCGGCATGTCTCAGGAGCGTTTCATGACTTCAACCGTCTCTTCCGTGGCGCTGGCCTGCGCCAGCAACCAGTCGATTTTTCTCGCCGGTGAATCCGGCCCCGTGTGGCGCGTGGTCGAAGGTGTCGTGCACCTGGACCGCGACAGTGGCCCGATCCGCCAGCCGGTGCAACTGGCCCTGCCGGGCGACCTGATCGGCGCCGAGTCCCTGTGTGGCCAGCCCTACCAGCTCAGCGCCAGCGCGTTCACGCGTTGCCGGCTGGAGCCGGTGCGCCCGGATGCTGCGCCCGAGCCCTTGCTGCAACAGGCCCTGCTGCAGCAACTGGACCGCAGCCAGGACATGGCCCAACTGCGCAGCGGCAACGTGCAGCAGCGTCTGACCCATCTGTTGGGCCTGATGGGACTGGACCGTGCGGTTCATGAAGCCGGCCGTATGGGCCAGGCTGATGCGGTGCGCGAGGCCCTGCCCGCGTTGCGCGAGGTGGCCCTGCTGGTGGACGCCAAGACCGAAACCGTCTGCCGCGCCCTGGCGCAACTGCTGCCCCCGCGCAGCCGCAAGCGCGGACCGGTGCGCGCCGTTCGCGACTGGTCGAGCACAGCGCCCGCGCGCCTGGCCACGGCCTGGGCGGCCAACGCGGCACCGCTCGGTGCGGCCGCATGACGCCCTTCTGACCACACACCTCGGCCACTGACGCTCCGCAGTACGGAGCGCGCGCACGGCACGCGCGGCGATCCACCGGATGCGGATGGACGGTGACGCCGTGCGCATGTGCGCCGTCCCTGCGCGGGAGCTGCCCGCCCGGAGCGAGGCACCACTGTGCCCGCGCCGCGCCCAGGCAAGTTCGCCGCTGACCACGTCGCTGCATCCATTCGCCTGCTCTTCTTTTTTGACTTCAACAACAAGGACTCTCCATGATCGATCTCCGCCCATCCCACTTCCACCGCGCCATGGCGCTGGCCATGCCCGCACTGAGCCTGCTGTGCAGCCAGGCGCTGGCGCAGGACACCGCCGTCAGCACCCTGCCGGCCGTGACCGTCCGTGCCAACCAGGCCGCGCTGCCCGGCGCCACCCCCGTGAACCCGGCCAGCCTGCAGCCGCAGCGGGCGGCCACCAGCGACACCGCCCGCCTGCTGCAGGACATCCCCGGTGTGAGCCTCAATGGCGCGGGCGGCGTGTCCAGCCTGCCCTCGATCCACGGCCTGGCCGACGACCGGTTGCGCATCCAGGTCGATGGCATGGACCTGATCGCCTCCTGCCCGAACCACATGAATCCGGCGCTCTCCTACATCGATCCCACGCAGCTCGGGTCGCTCAAGGTCTATGCCGGCATCTCGCCCGTCAGTGCGGGCGGTGACAGCATCGGCGGCAGCATCCTGGCCGAGACGCGTCCGCCCGTGTTTGCACAGCCTGGCCAGCGCACGCTGCGGGAGGGCGAGGTGGGCGCCTTCTACCGCAGCAACAACAGCGCGCGGGGCCTGAACCTCTCAGCCACACTGGCCACCGAGCAGCTCAACGTCAGCTACAGCGGCGCCACCAGCCAGGCCGACAACTACACCGCCGGTGACGACTTCAAGACCTACGACTTCACCGGCCGGCCGGGCCACACGCTGGCGCGCGACGAAGTGGGCTCCACCGCCTACGAGACGCGCAACCACACCCTGGGGCTGGCGTTCAAGCAGGACAACCACCTGTTCGAGGCGAAGCTGGGGGTGCAGGACATGCCCTACCAGCTCTACCCCAACCAGCGCATGGACCTGCTCGACAACGACCAGAGAAGCATCAACCTGAGCTACACCGGCCAGCTCGACTGGGGCACGCTGGAAGCGCGCATCTACCACGAGACCGTGGACCACTTCATGGACTTCGGCGCCGACAAGCGCTACTGGTACGGCACGGCTTCGGGCGGACCGATGATGGTCAACGGCGCCCCCTGCAGCCCCATCAGCACCAGCTGCGCCGCTGGCATGCCTATGTTCACCGAGGGCAAGACCACCGGCTTCAGCGTCAAGGGCGAGCTGCCGCTGAGCGAGCAGGACCGCTTGCGGGTGGGCGCCGATCTGCAGCGCTACCGCATCAACGACTGGTGGACGCCCTCGGGCGGAGGCATGTACCCCGGCACCTTCTGGAACATCCGCGACGGCGAGCGCGACCGCACGGGGCTCTGGAGCGAATGGGAGTCGCGACCGAGCGCGCAGTGGATGACGCTGGTCGGCGCGCGCGTGGAGCGGGTGGCGATGAACGCGGGGAGCGCGGTCGGCTACAACCCGGCCGGCATGGGCTTCCAGGCCCGCGATGCCAACGCCTTCAACGCCCGTGACCACCGCACGACCGACACCAACGTCGACGGCACGGTACTGGCGCGCTACACCGCCAGCGAGCAGGTCGACATCGAGTTCGGCTTCGCCCACAAGGAGCGCTCGCCCAACGTCTACGAACGCTTTCCGTGGTCCACCTGGCAGATGGCTGCGCTGATGAACAACTTCGTGGGCGACGGCAACGGCTACGTCGGCAACCTCGACCTGAAGCCCGAGAAGGCCAACACGCTGTCCGCCACGTTCGACTGGCACGCCGCCGACAAGGCCTGGGGCTTCCAGGCCACGCCGTACTACACGCGCGTCAGCGACTACATCGACGCGGTCCAGTGGGACGCCACCACCAACCAGGCCGCCGCAACCCCGGTGAAGAACAAGTTCAGCGTGCTGCGCTACACCAACCAGACCGCGCGCCTGTTTGGCGTGGATCTGGCCGGGCACGCGCCACTGGCCAACAACGCGCTGGGTGACTGGGGCGTCAAGGGCCTGCTGAACGTCACCCACGGGAAAAACCTCGACACCGGCAACGGGCTCTACAACGTGATGCCGCTCAACGGCAAGCTGGCACTGACCCACAAGATCGGCGGCTGGGACAACAGCCTGGAACTGGTGGCGGTGAAGGCCAAGACCACCGTGTCATCGGTGCGCAACGAAATCCGGACACCGGGCTACGGGCTGGTCAACCTGCGCGGCAGCTACGCGTGGAAAACGGTGCGGCTGGACTTCGGCATCGAGAACCTGTTCGACCGTCTGTACTTCCTGCCCACGGGCGGCGCCTACGTCGGCCAGGGCACCACGATGAGCAACCCCATGCTGCCCAACTACCCGCAGTGGGGCACGGCCGTGCCGGGCATGGGCCGCACGCTGTACGCAGGCGTGAACGTGAAGTTCTGACGGGGCGAACCGCGCCGTCCTCACACCCCATCCACGGTATCCGGGGCCGCCGCCAGGCGGCCCCGCCCCCAACACCCCTTGACCACTCTTCCATCATGAAACCACCGTTCAAGAACCTGTCTCACCCAGCCTTTGTGGCCTCTCCGCTGCGTCTGGCGCTGGCGGCTGCGTTGTCTGCGCTGGCCACGCCTGCCGTGCTGGCACAAACCGCCCAGGACCCGCCAGCCGCCGCGGGCACGCTGTCTGTCGTCGAAGTGAAAGCCTCACCGGATCAGCCCAACAGCAAGCTGCCGCTGGACACGCCGGTGGACACGGGCAGCCGCCTGGGACTGACCCCGCGTGAAACACCGGCCAGCGTGACCGTGGTGGACCGAGCCACCATCGACGCCCGTGGTGCGCAGAACACGCAGGACGTGCTTCGCAGCATCCCGGGCGTGACCGCGCACGACGCGCCGGGCAGCATCGGCGTGATGTATCGGGGGTTCAGCGGCGCGTCCATCACGCAGCTGTTCAACGGGGTGGACGTGCAGTACTCGATTGCGGCCCGTCCGGTGGACAGCTGGATCTACGAGCGCGTCGAGGCCATCGGTGGTCCGTCGAGCTTTCTCTACGGCGCCGGTGCCGTGGGCGGCACCATCAACCACATCACCAAACTGGCGACGAGGCACGACCTCAGCGAAGCCCAGCTGCGCCTGGGGACCGACAGCCTCAGGGAGGCGTCCCTGGGGCTGAACCGGCGCGTCGCCGGGGATGGGCAGGGCAGCGGCGACCACCACCTGCGCCTGGACTTCAACCACCGCGAGGGTGGCGCCTGGACCGAAGGGACTGAGAGGAAAGCCACGCAGCTGGCGACCTCGCTGCTGTCGGACTTCGGGGGCGGGGTGAGCCACACCCTGGCCTACGAGTACCAGGATGAGCAGGTGGACCGGCCCTACTGGGGCACGCCCCTGCTCAACCCCGTGGCCGGGACGCTGCGCATCGACGAGCGCACCCGGTTCAAAAACTACAACAGCGCCGATGGTGTCTACGCCCAGCGGGTGCACTGGCTGCGTTCCGTCACCGACTGGCGCGTGAGCGATGCGCTGCAATGGAAGAACACCTTTTATGCCTACGACGCGCTGCGCGACTACCGCAACGTCGAGACATATGTCTTCAACAGCGACAACACGGCCGTGGTCCGCTCGAACACGCTGCTGCAGCGCCACGACCAGCGGCTGGTCGGCGACCGCATCGACGGCAGTTACAAGGGCCAGATCGGCGAGCGGCGCAGCGACTGGTCGTTTGGCCTGGACGTCAGCCAGAACAAGCAGACCCGGTTCCCCAACAGCCTGTCCGGCACGGTGAGCACGGTCGATCCCTATCACTTCGAGACCGAGTCCTTCTTCTCCATCCCCGGCATGGCGCCCGGGTTCCGGCCCGATCGCGACAACCGCGTCCGCACCGTGGCGCTGTACGCCGAGAACCGCACGGCGCTGGTGCCCACGCTGAACCTGGTGACCGCGCTGCGCCACGAGCGCATCGAACTGGATCTGACCAACCGCCGCGAGATCAACGCCGCCAACCCGGCCAGCTATTCGCGCAGCTACAGCCCCACCACAGGGCGCATCGGCCTGGTCTGGGACTTCGCCCCGGGAGCCAATCTGTATGGCCAGTTCGCCACCGCGGCCGATCCACCGGCGGGCATCCTGAGCACGGCTTCGTTTGCCAACGTGCGCGACAACAGCGAGCTGACCACCGGGCGGCAATTCGAAGTCGGCAGCAAACTGGACTTCTGGCAGGGCCGGGGCAACGCCACCCTGTCCGCCTTTCACATCACCCGCAAGAACATCGCCACGCAGGACCCGAACGACCGCAACCTCACGGTGCTGGTGGGCGAACAGTCGGCCAAGGGCGTCGAAGCGGGTGTCGGTTTGCAGCCCACGCGCCAGTGGGCCATCCAGGGCAACCTGGGCTACGTGGACGCGCAGTACGAGCGCTTCACGCAGAACGGCATGTCGCTGGCCGGCAAGCGGCCGACCAACACGCCGCGCACGGTGCTGAACCTCTGGACCTCGTACGCCTTCACGCCGCAGCTCGAAGCCAGCGTGGGCCTGCGGCGTGTGGGCGCGGTGTATGCCGATGCCGCCAACACCCAAAGCTGGCCCGGCTACACGCTGGTCGATCTGGGCATGAGCTACCGGATCAACCGCAACGCGCAACTGACGGCGCGCCTGCGCAATGCCACCGACAAGGTCTACGCCGCCAGCGTGCGCAGCACCATGGTCTACCTGGGCGCACCGCGCACGGCCGACCTGGCGCTGCGCGTGAGCTTCTGACGAGGCCGTGATGCAACTGCGCCTCAAACGCTGGCTGTTCCTGACCCACCGTTGGCTGGGTATCGTGTTGTGCGTCTTCTTCGCCCTGTGGTTCATCTCGGGCGTGGTGATGATGTACGTGGGCTACCCCAAGCTCACGTCGGCCGAGCGCCTGGCGCATCTGCCCTCGCTGGGTGACGGTGCCGGGCTGCTCGCGCCCCGGCAGGCGCTGGAGAAGGCCGGAATCGAAGGCCCGCTCAAGGAGTTGCGCCTGGCGGCCGGACGCGGTGCCCAGGCGGTGTACCTGGTTGTGCCCGAGTCGTCGCCTTCGGACGCCACCGGTCGGCGGCGCTCGCCACCGGGCAGCGGCACGGTGGTGGTCGATGCGGCCACGGGCCAGCGCCTGCAGGGCGTGGACACCGCGCTGGCGCTGGCCAGCGCGGTGGCCTACGCCGGTCCCGGCGTTTCCGCTGAGGGTCTGCGCCATCTGGGCCTGGTGCAGGAAGACGCCTTCACCCATTCGAAAGCGCTCGACGCGCACCGCCCGCTGCACCTGGTGCAACTGCCCGATGCGCAGGGCACGCAGCTGTACGTCTCCGGCCTCACGGGGGAGGTGGTGCGCGACGCCACGCGCAGCGAGCGCGGGTGGAACTACGCCGGTGCCTGGATTCACTGGCTCTATCCCTTCCGGGGCAACGTCTTCGATCCGTACTGGAGCGACATCGTGAACTGGTTGTCCATCGCCGGCATTGCCGTGACCCTGCTGGGCACGGTGGTGGGCGTGATGCGCTGGCGTTTGCGGCAACCCTACCGCCATGGTTCACGTTCGCCCTATCCCGGGCGCCTGATGCGCTGGCATCACATCACGGGCCTGCTGTTCGCGCTGATCGCGTTCACCTGGATCTTCAGCGGACTGATGTCGATGAACCCCTGGCGCGTGTTTGACACCGGTGCGGCGCCCCTGCGCACGGCAGCGCTGCAGCGGGTGGCCCTGCAGGTGACGGCCGAGGACGCCGCTCCCGCCGCTTTGCTCGCCACCGCCGGTGGCGCGGTCCGTGAGCTGCGGTGGGTGCCGGTGCTGGGCACGCTCACCGTGCAGGCCCTGCGCGCCACCGGGCGGCCGCAGTTGCTCGACAGCCGCAGCGCCCAGGCTTGGCAGGTGGACGAGCTGGCGTTGCGGCGTGCCGCGGCCGGACTGCTGGACGCGCCCGTCGCGCGCATCGAGCGCCTCGACGCGTACGACTTCTATTACTACGACCGCGAGGCCCACACCATGAGCGGCGGCAACGAGCGGCCGCTGCCGATGCTGCGCGTGGTGTACCAGGACCCGCAGGCCAGCTGGGTGCACCTTGATCCGCACACCGGGGCCGTGCTGGGACGCACCGACGTGGGCCGCCGCACCAGCCGCTGGCTGTTTGCGCTGCTGCACAGCTGGGACTGGCTGCCCCTGCTGAACCAGCGCCCGCTGTGGGACATCGTGATGATCGTGCTCAGCGCGGGCGGCGCCTTGCTCAGCCTGACGGGGGTGGTGGTCGGCTGGCGGCGCCTGGGGCTCAAGCTGCGTGCCACCCGCAAGAACCTGGCGCGGCCAACGGCCCGCGTGGCGGGATGAACGCAGGCGTGCCCGTGTCCGAGCCCGCGTTTGCGCCACCCCTGTCCGGGCGTTCGCCTGGGCGTGTCGTGCCGCCGGGCCTGCGGCGCCAGGCGGTGGTCGTGGGCGTCGTGCTGCTGCACGGACTGGGGCTGTGGGCGCTGCAGTCGGGTTTGCTGGGCCGCGCGGTGGAACGGTTCACATTCGTGCCGGTGCTGGCCCAGCTTATCGAAGCTCCGCCAGCGCCGGACATTCCGCCCGCGCCGCACCAGGTGGAGCCGACGCCTCAGCCAAAGCACAGGTCCGCCGCACCTTTGCGACCGCAACCGGTTCAACAGCCGGCGCCCATCGCAGATGTTCTGCTAGCGCCGCCGGCCGCGCCCGCCGTCGTGCCCGTTTCACCAGAGCCGGTCGTGGGCGCCCCCACCGCACCGCCCGAGCCTGTCGCACCACTGGCGCCCGCCCAGATCGTGCTGCCCTCCAGCAGCGCCGCCTACCTTCACAACGCGCCACCGCCGTACCCCGCGGTATCGCGCCAGCTCGGCGAAGCGGGCCGGGTTGTGGTGCGGGTGTTCATCGAGCTCGATGGCACGGCCCGCCAGGCCCAAGTGGTCGTTTCCAGCGGCTACGAACGGCTGGACCAGGTCGCGCTTCGGACCGCGCGCCAGTGGCGCTACGTGCCAGGTCAGCAGGGCGGCGTTCCGCAAGCCATGTGGTTCGACGTTCCCATCCACTTCGTGCTCGGTTGAACGACCGGGCCTTTCCCTCTCACAGCCACACCCCCATGGAATCGAACTTCACATCCTCCGGCCTGGCCCACGTCTGGACCCAGGGCGACACCGTCACCCGCGCGGTGGCCATCGCGCTGCTGCTGATGTCGCTCACCACCTGGGTCATCTTTTTGCTCAAGTGGCTGGACCAGCGCACCCAGCGCCGACAGGGCAAGGCCTGCAAAGGCTTCTGGCACAGCGCCGACTTCGCCGAAGGCCTGGACAAGCTGGGCTCGCAGGATGGCAACCCGTTCCGCGCGCTGGCGATGGAAGGCCGGGAGGCCGCGCGCCACGTCCAGCACAAAGACGGCCGGCCCGGCCCGCAACTGCACGACACACTGGACGTGAGCGACTGGGTGGAGCGCTGTCTGCGCCGCAGCCTGGACGACTTCACCGCGCGCGCCCAAGGTGGCCTCACGGTGCTGGCCTCCATCGCATCGACCGCTCCCTTTGTCGGACTGTTCGGTACCGTCTGGGGCATCTACCACGCGCTGCTGAGCATCGGCGCTGCGGGCCAGGTCAGCATCGACCAGGTGGCCGGCCCGATCGGCGAAGCGCTGATCATGACCGCGCTCGGTCTTCTGGTGGCCATCCCCGCCGTGCTCGGCTACAACACGCTGGTGCGCGGCAACAAAGGCATCAACCACCAGCTCAACCGCTTCGCGCACGACCTGCACGCCTACTTTGTGACGGGCGCCCGCGTGACCGCCCCTGGCGACAGCAAGGTCCTTCTCATGAAGCGGGGTTGAGCCATGGCCATCGGAACCCAGGACGACAGCGATCAGATGCTCGCCGAGATCAACATGATCCCGTTCATCGACGTCATGCTGGTGCTGCTCATCATCTTCATCATCACCGTGCCGGTGATCAAACACGCGGTCAACATCGACCTGCCGCGCGCCAGCAATGAAAAGCTGCTCGACAAGCCGGACAACATCCGCTTGTCGGTGGGTGCCGATGGCGTCTATTTCTGGAACGAGGCGCGAGTGGAGGACGCCGATTTCGAACGACGCATGAGCGCTGCCGCGGCCCAGAATCCACAGCCTGAGCTGCACATCCGGGGTGACAAGGCCGTGCGCTACGAGCGCGTGGCCCTGGCCATGGCCGCCGCCCAGCGCGCCGGGGTGCGCAAGATCGGCTTCATCACCGAGCCTGTGGCCCCTGGGCCGGGCCCCTGACAGGGTGCCGTCGCAGCCTGCCGCATGAAGGACGGCAGCCTGGTTGACGTGCCGGAAATTGATGCCCGGCGCGCACGCCACCCTGTGGCAGGCGATCACCCCCGCTCCATCGCCGAGCTCACGATGGCATCGAACTCGGCCTGGCTCAGGTACTGCGGCGTGTAGCTGCCACCTTGATTCAGCAAGGTCTGGTAGTACGCCCGCAGGTGGTTGCGGGAACCCTGCAACAACGATTCGTAGACCCGCCGGATGTCCTGGTTGTCCACGCGGGCCAGGTGGGTGTTGATGTCCACCATGTCCAGTTCTTCGATGTGGACACCGACCCTCAAGGCATCGATCAGCGAGACCGAGCCATCGGCCACCAGCTGGTTGTACAGCGCTTGCAGGTCCGGGTTCTGGAACACGCCCACCGTGTTGCCGGCGGCCGGGTCGGGCAGGCTGTAGCGCTGCAACAGCTGGCGCACCGCTTCGGTGTGGGTGGCTTCGCTGGCGGTGATGTTGCTGAACACCGGCACGCTGCGGCCCCACAGCGCGTCCATCAGGGTGTACACGTCACCCGCCAGCTTCTCTTCTTCGCGCATGTAGAGCAGGGAGTCGATCTCCGCCTGGCTCAGCGCTTCGATGGGCAGTGTGGCGAGCGTGGCATTGACCGAGGTGGGGCTGCCGCGTTTGTCCAGGTCATCGTCGGTTCCACCGCCGCACGCGACCAGCGCCAGGGAGGCCAGGAAGATGGCGGAAAAGCGGGTGATCGTGGGTTGGTTCATGGTGTCTTTCCATAGAAGAAGGTGGAGATGGTTGTCTTGTGGCGGAGCGAGCCGGGTGACCGCGGACACGTCACCGGCCTCGCCCCGCGCCGCCGTTGCCGCGACCCCCCGAGCCGCCTGAGCCACTGCCCGAACCACTACCCGAACCACCGCGCGAAGCACCCGCGCCCTGTGAAGCGCCGCTGGCCGCGTGGTTGGTCGCGCCGTTCTGCGATCCCGCGGCGCGCAGGCGTTGTTCGTAACCCGCCCCGTAGGGCAAGACCATGCCCGGCGGGTCTTCCTCGCTGTTGAGTAACGCAGGCACCGGGGTTTCGCGCGGCCGAACCGGCGGGCGTTCAGGTTCCGCGGCCAGGGCGGACTGCGCCTGCAGGCACAGCAGCGCGCAGATCCCCAGACCGGATGTCCATCGGGAGAGCGTCATGGTCGGTGGTGGATGAGGTGGCTCAGCGCTTGTTCATCCGGCCTTGGCCCTGGCCCATGCCACCCGCGGCGCCAGGCCCTGCTCCAGACCCTGCACCTGCACCTGCGCCGCTGGCGCCAAGGCCTTGACCTTGACCCAGTCCCAAGCCCAGACCTTGTGCCGGCGGGGTTTCAGGCAAGGCGATGCCCTGTGCCGCAGCGCGTTCGCGGATCAGCGCATGTTCCTCGGCCCGGATGCGTGCCCGCTCTTCCTCGGTGGTGGCGTTGCGCATGCGGGTGCGCATCTGCGCCTGTTCCTGCTCGGTCATGAACTGCCGGCCAGGGCCTTGTCCGACGCCTGGGCCGGGGCCTGGGCCTTGACCCAGTCCAAGACCCTGACCCTTGGCAGGCGGGGTTTCAGGCAAGGTGATGCCCTGTGCCGCAGCGCGTTCGCGGATCAGCGCATGTTCCTCGGCCCGGATGCGTGCGCGCTCTTCCTCGGTGGTGGCGTTGCGCATGCGGGTGCGCATCTGGGCCTGTTCCTGCTCGGTCATGAGCTGGCGGCCAGTGACGGGCACCGGGTCGGCGGCCATGGCGGAGCCGGCGGTCAGCGTGAGGGCGGCCAGCAGGGCGGTTAGGAGCTTGGAGGCGGGGGTCATGGTGTTCCTTTGCAACCAGGTTGGGGGGCGTGGGACCGGGCCGCTGCAACCTGGACAGCGGCTGGGCCGACGACGCTCGGCATCGAATGCCGGAGCCGATGACTGAATCTTGGGCCCGCTCTGTCGCCAGCGCATGCCGGTTCGGGCACGGCGTGTGGCGCGTGGTGCCGGTGTGTGTCAGCCGGTGTCAGCGGGCGGCATCGCGGGCCCTGGCGCGCGGTGGCCGGCCTACACTCCAGCGCATGAATGCGCTTATTCCTTCTGCGCTGCGCGTGCTCGTGGTGGACGACGATCCCGATCTGTGCAGCCTCTTGTCGGACTACCTGTCGGCCAACGGCTTTGTGGTGCGGACCGTGGGCGATGGCGCGGCGATGCGCGAAGCCCTGGCCAGGGAGCTGCCCGATGCCATCGTGATGGACCTGATGCTGCCGGGTGAAGACGGCCTGTCGCTCACGCGCAGCATCAAGGCGCAGTGGGACATGCCGGTGCTCATGCTCTCGGCGCGCGGCGAAGAGATGGACCGCGTGATCGGCCTGGAGGTGGGCGCCGACGACTACCTGCCCAAGCCGTTTGGTCCGCGCGAATTGCTGGCGCGTCTGCGGGCGGTGCTGCGGCGCGCGCACGCTCCGTCCCCGGTGGTGGCCGAGCGTCCGCCCGACGCGCCAACGGGTGTGCCCACCGGGGCGCAGCGGCCGGCTTTTGGCCCCTACCAGCTCGACACGGCGGGCCACCGCCTGCTGCGCGACGGC
>Ga0209467_1001745_pt1 | contig 17670 bp, 15 predicted proteins | sample Higcelwee11metaG_FD_187175 | JGI IMG/M metagenome (GOLD analysis project Ga0209467, IMG submission 187175) | Freshwater pond sediment microbial communities from the University of Edinburgh, under environmental carbon perturbations - High... | ecosystem: Environmental > Aquatic > Freshwater >...
TTCTGGGGTTGAAGAACCTGACGGTGATCCAGAACGCGGTGCGGATGATCCGGGAGGGACAGAACCCGGAGTTTGATATCACCCGTCTGCGTGATGACGATCAGGCCAGTTACGATCTGATCACGGCTGGCAACACCACCGGCATCTTCCAGCTTGAATCCAGTGGCATGAAGGAGATGCTGATCAAGCTGAAACCCTCTTGCTTTGAGGATGTGATCGCGGCCTGCGCCTTGTACCGTCCCGGCCCGCTGGGATGCGGCATGGTGGATGAATTTATCGAGCGTAAGCATGGTCGTCAGAAGGTGGTCTATGACCTGCCGCAACTGGAGCCGATCCTGAAGGACACCTACGGGGTTATCGTCTATCAGGAACAGGTCATGCAGATCTCCCGTTCTCTGGCCGGCTACTCGCTGGGACGTGCCGACCTGTTGCGGCGTGCCATGGGTAAAAAGGACCCGGCGGTTATGGCCAAGGAAAAGGAGCCGTTCCTGGAAGGGGCCAAGGCCCAGGGGCTGGATATCAAGAAGGCCGAGGCGATTTTTGACCAGATGGCCAAGTTTGCCGAGTACGGCTTTAACAAATCCCACTCGGCCGCCTATGCCCTGATCGCCTATCAAACCGCCTACCTGAAGGCCCACTACCCGGTTGAATTCATGGCCGCCCTGCTCTCCTGCGACATGGACAGTACCGATAAAGTGCTTAAAAGCATCAGTGACTGCCGTGAACAGGGGCTTGAGGTGCTGCCGCCAGATGTCAACACCTCCGGCCAATCCTTTACGGTGGCAGGTAAATCAATGCGTTTTGGTCTGGGAGCGGTCAAGGGGGTTGGTGGCGGTGCGGTGGAATCGATTATTGAGGCCCGCGTTGATGGTCCCTTTACCGATATCTACGATTTCTGTGAACGGGTTGATCTGCGCAGGGTCAACAAACGGGTTATGGAGGCGCTGATCAAATGCGGGGCCTTTGATTCATTGCACAAGCATCGTGCTCCGCTGATGGCAGTGCTGGACGATGCAACAGCAGCCGGACTGCGTTTTCAGGAAGAGCGTGATAGTGCCCAGGTATCACTGTTTGGTGATATGCCTGCGGTTAACAAAAATGGAGCACCCCGTAGGTTGCCTGTTATGGATGAGTGGCATGACAAGGAAAAACTCGGCTATGAAAAGGAGGCCCTTGGTTTTCTGATCACCGGACATCCACTTGACCGTTACGCCAGTGACATAAAACGACTGGCCAACGCAGAGATCGCCCGTCTGCCAGAGCTTGCCGACGGCAGCGAGGTACGGCTTTGCGGCATTGTTACCGCCCTGAAAGAGATCACCACCAAGAAAGGTGACCGGATGGGGTTTGTTACCATTGAAGACCTGACCGGTCAGCTGGAAGTCACGATCTTCTCGGATATCTATGTTCAGGCTGCCGGAATTCTCAAGTCGGACGATCCGCTTTTGATTACCGGAAAGCTGGAAAAAGGTGAAAAAGGATGCAAACTTCTGGTGATGAAACCTCAAGAAGGAAACGGGCGTAAATACCAGCAGCAATCCACTGCAAATGGCGACATCAAATTACTGCAGGATGCCCAGGAGCAGCAAACAACCCGTATCAAACTGGTTCTTCGGATCTCTGACGCTTCTTCATCACAGATAACGCCATTGAAAGAGATTATCGAACAGCACGCAGGCTCCATACCGCTGGTTGTTCAATTTGAGTTTCCAGATCACTTCAAGGCAACACAAAAACTGCCTGATCATCTGAAAGTGGCTGCCAGCGATGAATTTAGGCTGGCGGTAGAACGTTGTGTCGGCTATAATGCCACCGTTTTTGAATAACCTGTTATTTTAACACGTCCTGAATTGGAGATGCCAATGGCAGCTACTGTCTACATGGAGTTTGAAAAGCCGATTGCCGAGCTTGAAAAAAAGATTGAAGAACTACGCTCTCTGGGGAATGGTGACCTGACCACCGAGATTGATGCACTGGAAAGCCGTGTAGAAGCCAAGCGTCAGGAGATCTTTGAAAATCTTACCCGTTGGCAGAAGGCCCAAGTTGCCCGTCATATCAACCGTCCCTTTACACTGGACTATATCAAGCACCTTTTTACTGATTTTAATGAATTACATGGTGACCGTAACTATGGCGATGACCATGCGATTGTAGGCGGTCTTGCCCGCTTTGACGGCCAACCGGTAATGATTGTGGGACACCAGAAGGGGCGTGACACCAAGGAGAAGGTGTACCGTAACTTCGGTATGCCCAACCCTGAAGGATACCGCAAAGCGTTGCGTCTGTTCCGAATGGCCGAACAGTTTGGCCTGCCGATCATCACCTTTGTGGATACCCCTGGCGCGTATCCCGGTATTGGCGCTGAAGAGCGGGGGCAGGCCGAGGCGATTGCCCGCAACCTGCGTGAAATGGCGGAGCTGAAGGTCCCGGTGATCGTCTGTGTAACCGGCGAAGGGGGTTCCGGCGGTGCCTTGGCCATTGCCGTGGGCAACCGTGTTTTGATGCTGGAACACTCCATCTACGCAGTTATCTCTCCGGAAGGATGTGCTGCCATCCTTTGGTCCGATGGCACCAAGGGACAGCAGGCAGCAGAAGCCTTGAAGCCATCTGCACAGGATATCATCAAGCTTGGCGTGATTGACGAAATCATCCATGAACCGGCAGGTGGCGCCCACCGTGACCATGAGGCCACTACCCAGGCAATGGGTTCAGCCATCCGCAGACATCTGTCAGAGCTGAAGGAGATGTCGCCGGAGCAACTGGTTGAAGATCGCTACCAGAAATTCCGTGCTATGACCTGTATGGCAGAGTAATACCCCTGTTGAGTAATCAATGGTAGTCCATTTTTTTCTTGCAATAAAAATGATTTTTGTGTAAAAGTTTTTCTCTTGTTTCAACACAATTTGTGTCTAGCAAGGGGTTGTAGCTCAGTTGGTTAGAGTGCCGGCCTGTCACGCCGGAGGTCGCGGGTTCGAGCCCCGTCAACCCCGCCATTTATACCAAGAGGGTGCTCATTGCGGCACCCTCTTTCTTTTTGTTTAAAAAAGGGATAAAGATACGTATGAGCAAGGCTTTTGTTGTCATACCTACCTATAATGAACAGGATAATCTGCAACGTCTGATTGACCAGGTCTTGCTACAAGATTCGTCATTACATGTACTTGTGGTTGACGACAATTCACCTGACGGTACCGGACAACTTGCTGACGACTTGTCCCGAAATAATGACCGGGTCAAGGTTCTCCATCGCCCCTGCAAGATGGGACTTGGTTCTGCGTATCGTGATGGTTTCCGTTACGCCATGGAACTTGGTGCTGAGTTATTAATAGAAATGGATGCAGATTTCTCACATGATCCTGCAGTGCTGCCTGTTTTTCTTGAACAGATCAAAAGCCATGACCTTGTTATCGGTTCCCGCTATTTAAATGGTATCAGTGTTGTCAACTGGCCGCTGAGACGGTTAATGCTCAGCTATGGGGCCAACTGGTATACCCGCATGGTTACCGGTTTAACCATCATGGACTGTACCAGTGGCTTCAAATGCTTCCGACGCAACCTGATTGAGCGGATTGGCCTCGACCGGGTACGCTCAGATGGCTATTCTTTCCAGATTGAAATGAATTTCAGATCTGCCGAGCTTGGTGCTCGTATCGGCGAAGTACCCATTATCTTTATTGATCGTCGGGCCGGACAGTCCAAGATGTCAAAGCGAATTGTAAGAGAAGCGGTTCTGATGGTCTGGAAACTAAAGCTCGGAAGCCTTTTGGGTGCAAAGAGTACCTATGCAGCCTGAAATCTGGTCACTGATCGCCGTCATCTCTTTCTGGAGTTGGGTTATCACCTTCCTGCTCTTTATTTTTAAAGCATTTCCACGTATCGGGATTTTTCAGATTCGCCAAGCTCAGATCTGGGGTGGACTTTCTCTTCTATCTGCCAGTCTCTGGGTAATTGCGTTAAGAAACGCGTGAATAGTCTGCAACCTTCTTTTTTCAGTTTTACCCCACGCAACCCTGTGCTATTACTATCCGATACATCCCTTTTGATGAACCGGTGACCACGATGATTCAGTTCCACAATGTTTTTCTTGCCTATCAGAAAGATGCCACAGCGCTTCAAAATATCAACCTGAGGATACCAAAAGGTGAATTTGTCTTTCTTACCGGCCCTTCAGGGGCTGGCAAGACCACCTTATTGCGATTGATCTATGGGGCTTTAAATGCTTCGCGTGGTCAGGTCTTGATTGATGGTCAGAATATAAGTCGTTTGACTTCGTCACAACTCCCCTATCTGAGACGTAGTATCGGTGTTGTTTTTCAAGATTTCAAATTATTGCAAAACCGCTCTGTGTTTGAAAATGTTGCTATTACTCTTGAAGTTCAAGGGGGTGGAAGCAAGACAGACATTAGTAAACGGGTTATGCATATTCTACGTCAAATGGGAATGGAAAACAAAATAGCGCTTACCCCGCAGCGACTTTCCGGTGGCGAACAACAGCGGGTAGCCCTTGCCCGTGCCCTGGTAAATGAGCCCAAGATCTTGCTGGCAGATGAACCAACCGGAAATCTTGACGATGCAAACAAGATGCAGATATTGAATATTTTTAAAGAGGCTAATGTGAAAGGCACAACGGTTGTTGTAGCGACCCATGACCGCCGTTTGATTGAACATGCCCATTATCGGACCATACGGCTGCAAAACGGCGAACTGCTGGATAGTGGGGAGGTACGTAATGAAGAAATTCAACAATAAACGCCCTTCCATGACAGCACCCGGCGCCCAGGGCCGTTTAAGCTATTTTCTGGGTCGGGCCTTAACCAATATCCGACAGAACGTTTTTGTAAATATTGTGACAATCGGAACCATTACGTTAGCACTATTAATTGTCTCATTGTTTTTATTGCTGTTTGTTAATATTGAAAACGCAGCAGATAACTGGAGTGAAAAGGTTCAGGTTACGGTCTATTTTGATAAAGAGCTTTCCCCCCAGCAACAGACTGATATAAAAAACAGAATTCAGACTCTTCCAGCAACATCAAAGGTTCAATGGGTTAGCCGTGATGAAGCCTTAAAACGTTTTAAAGGACGTTTAAAGGGCCAGGAAACCTTACTTGAGGGTATCAGGCCGGAAGTATTGCCCACCTCTTTTGAGATCAGTCTTAAAAAGAACAGCCGTAGCACTGAATCGGTCGATGCATACGTGACCAAACTAAAAGCTATTCCCAGTATCGGAGAAATTCAATACGGTGAAGAGTGGGTACGGCGATTTAACACGTTCCTTACCTTTATGAGGATTGTAGGCAGTCTGGCGGGAGGCTTTCTCGTCCTGGCTGTTATCTTTATCGTCTCTAATACAATTCAACTGACTATTTATGCTCGCCGGGACGAGCTTGAAATCATGTCATTGGTGGGTGCTACTAGGCTTTTCATAAAAATGCCGTTCTTACTTGAAGGCATTGTACAAGGGATAGCTGGTGGAGTGCTTGCATTGGCACTTTTACTTTCTGTTCACCTGCTCTTTCTTCATAATGCCGGTAATTTTTTAACTTTCAACCCTGCCACCGCCGGACTCTCCTTTTTACCACCAGAATATATTGCCGGACTACTTGCTGCCGGGGCCATACTTGGCTTTCTCGGGAGCCTGACCGCTCTACGCCGTTTTATCAATGAAATTAATGTATAATCTCACTGTATATAACTCTCTCTACCGCTTACCAGCTTTCGTATTGCTCGTCACGGCCCTGGTAAGTACGTCGGTGGAGGCTGGACCACAGGAAGAGCTGCGCGGCGTCAAGAAAGAAATTCGAGAAAAACAGCACCTCATCAAGAAGACCCGTAAAGTTGAAGAAACGGTATCCAGTGAACTAAAGGATATCATGCTCTCTCTGAATCGGAAAGAATCCGAGCTGAAGCAACTGGATCATGATCTTGTAACCGTGGAAGGAAGTATTGCCCGAACAGGACTGGAGATTGAACGGGGAACAAAGGAAGCACAACAGAAACAACTGCAGATCGAACGGCGTCTGACGTCACTCTATAAAGCCGGAGAACTGGGAACGGTGCGGATGTTTTTTTCAGCGGAGAGCTTTCCTCAAATGGCTGAAAATATTCGTTATATGCGCTCTGTCCTGGAGCAGGACAAGCGTATATTTACGGATTACAGCAAAAAAATTGAAGAATTACGTCAACTTAAGCTACGCCTTGAACAGGATGCAACTCGCAAGGAACGTTTGAAAGGAACCATTGCTTCGAAAAAGAAGGAGATAGAAGAAGAAAAATCAAAAAAATCAAGCTACTTAGACAAGGTTCGTCAGGATCGACAGAGCCATGAATCATCTCTGAAAGAATTACAGGCCAATGCCACAAAGTTACAACAGATGCTTGATCGGCTTGAGGCCTTAAGTCGCAGAAAAGCAGCAGAGAAGCATGATCCAGCTGCCAAACGCAAACCTTTGCCAGATTTGCCGCCAGTACCTGACCGGGGATTTGTTTCGCAAAAAGGTCGGATGAAAATGCCGGTTAAGGGCGATATTATTGAAACTTATGGTAAACATAAGCATCCTGAATTTAATTCATATACCTTCAGCAAAGGAATTGTCATTGCAGCTTCTGTCGGTACAGAGGTCCATGCAATCTATGAAGGTACGGTTATCTTCGCAAATTATTTTAAAGGCTATGGCAATATGATCATTATTGACCATGGAGGAGGCTATTTCAGTCTGTATGCCTATACCTCCAGGATTACCCGTAAAGTTGGCAATGAGGTGGGTAAAGGCGATGTGATCGCTGCAGTTGGAGATGTTGATTCAGCCAAAGGCCCGGCACTTTATTTTGAAATACGGCATCAAGGCAAACCTGTTGACCCTGGTGGATGGGTTCGATGAACAGAAAAAATATCGTTTTCCTTTTTACTTCGATGTATAGTCATTACTCTTTTTGCACGACACCTCTGGAGGATTAGACACCATGCTGAAGTCCGGCAGAACAAAAAAAATTGCTTTCGGTTTCGTTGTTATTGTTGTTGCTCTGGCTACCTTTATCGGCATAAGTACCCAGAAAAAATGTGATGCCAAAGGCGGTACGGAATATGAGTATATTGGTCTTTTTACCGATGTGATGACAATTGTTAAAAAAAGTTACGTTGAGGAAGTTGATTCCAAAAAGCTCATATATGGTGCAATCAACGGCATGCTTTCTGCTCTTGACCCCCACAGCTCATTTATGTCACCTGACACCTTTAAAGAGATGAAGGTTGAGACAAAAGGGGCTTTCGGCGGCCTGGGAATAGAAATCAGCATGAAAGATGGTATCCTTACCGTCATTTCGCCAATTGAAGATACCCCGGCCCAACGCGCAGGCATAAAGGCCGGTGACCAGATATTAAAGATTGATGAACGTTTTACCAAGGACCTCAGCGTTACCGAATCCGTTAAACGGATGCGTGGCGCTAAAGGATCCAAAGTAGTTTTAACCATTATGCGTGAAGGCTTTGAGCGCCCGAAGGATTTCCCCATTGTGAGAGATATCATTCAGGTTAAGAGCGTAAAGTCACGTATGCTTGATAACGGCTATGGCTATGTCAGGGTAGCCCAGTTTCAGGAACGTACTGACGAAGATGTATCCAAGGCCCTGAAAGCCCTGGTGCAGGAAAACAAAGGCAAACAACTGTCCGGTCTGGTACTTGATCTTCGTAATGATCCCGGTGGACTTCTGGATCAGGCGGTACGGGTTTCAGATCATTTTGTAGAAAGCGGCAAGATGATCGTGTACACAGAGGGACGTGAGAAAGAATCAAAAATGCAGTTTACTGCCAGTTCCCGTGCCAAGGAACCTAACTACCCGGTTGTTATTTTGATTAACGGTGGTAGTGCCAGTGCCTCTGAAATTGTTGCCGGCGCTCTGCAGGACCATAAACGGGCTATTGTGATGGGTACCCAGAGCTTTGGGAAGGGCTCGGTGCAGACCATTATTCCACTTTCTGATGAATCTGGACTACGTTTGACGACTGCCCGCTATTTCACTCCCAGCGGTCGCTCCATTCAGGCCAAAGGTATCACTCCTGACATTATTGTTGAACAGCTTGAAATGCCCAAGCAGCCTGCACGCCGTGAATCCATGATGGTTCGGGAAAAAGACCTTGAAAACCATTTTGAAAGCACAGATGGTGACAAAAAGTCTGAAGAGAAGAAAGTTCTCCCTAAAGAGTCTGACAAAGAGCCTGCAGATACTAAAAAAACAGTTGACCCGCTGAAGGTGGATTATCAGTTGGTACGCGCCCTTGATCTGTTAAAAGGCTGGGAAATACTGAAAAAAATAGGGCCGGAGAAACGTTAGGTGTCCCTGAAGCAACAGAAGACTCGTTCAGACAAAAATAAGAAAAGCGGCAAGGGCGGTTTCGCCCTTGCCGCTTTTCTTATTTGCTGCTGCCTGTTGCTCGTGGGCGGTTATCTGTTGCAACGCTATCAACAGCAACCACCAACAGTCCGGCAACTGCCCCCTGATCAGACAAAAGTAGCGGTCCAGCCACCAGCCCCACAAAAGCCACACTCTTCATCAAAAACAGCTCCCGCAGTTGTGAAGATGGTTACTCCTGATAAACAGGATTACGACACCGGTTCTGTACAGTCACCAACTCTCCCCTCAAAAGTAACAGCTGGCAAGGCTGAATTGGCAATTATCGTTGATGATATGGGAAGCTCTCTACAGGAGGCGCAGGCTTTGGTTACTATCGGTCTGCCGATCAACTTTGCTATTATTCCTGGCTTGCGCCAGTACCGTGAGGTTGCAGACTACGCCGCACATAACAACGTTGAAATACTTGTGCATATACCGATGCAGTCCAGAGAATATCCGCGTCGCAGGCTTGAATCAAACGGCCTGCTGCTGGAAATGAGTGATGAAGAAATACGCAGCAGGATGCTAGGCTATCTTGAGGTGCTGCCCAAGGCGGTTGGTGCTAACAACCATATGGGATCTGGTTTTACCGAGCATGCTGACAAAATGCGGGTAGTGCTGCAAATATTGAAGGATAATAAGCTGTTCTTTATTGATAGCATCACAACCCCCTTGACTGTCGGCCCCAAAATTGCGACAGAATTACGGATGCATCATGCACGACGCGATGTGTTTCTGGATAACGAGCAAAATGAGGGATATATCAGGGGACAACTTGCCCAGGCTATTGATCGTGCCCGTAAAAACGGTCGAGCAATTGCCATCTGTCATCCGCACCCAATGACCATAGCCACCTTAAGTAAGGCATTGCCGGAACTGCAGACAAAAGGGGTTACGCTGGTAGCGATAAGCAGATTGATAAGATAGCAACAAGCACACTACTGCTGACCACGAACAGAGCTTATCTCGGTAATATAGACCGTTAAATCACCACCGGGACGACGGATAACAACTTCATCATCTATCTGCTTATGCAGCAAGGCCTGACCAACCGGTGAGTCAATACTTATAACTCCCTGCTTCACATCAAATTCGTCAGGTCCTCCCAGTTGATAACAGTAAGTACCTCCCTCTGAATCTTCATAACAGACCCAGCATCCAAAACTTACCTGCTTTGGATTTAGTGGGGGCAGAGGCGCTATCTCCAGCACCTTCAAACGTGATCCCAACTGTTTCAGTTTACGATCAATTTCACGAAGTCTTTTCTTGCCATAGATATATTCGGCATTCTCCGAGCGATCACCTTCGGCAGCTGCGTCAGATACTCCTTGCACCACTTTGGGACGTTCTACCCGCCAAAGATATTCGAATTCATCCTGAAGCCGCTTCAGCCCTTGGGCGGTGATTAGATTTGTCATTGCAGTATCCCGGACATCATTCGATGAAGCTCCTGAATCTTGCGGTATGATGCATCCTGCAAGATCTGTTCTGGTCTTTTTTCATCCACCGGATGTACTGCCAGCCAGCCGGAACGCAGAGAGCCATCATAATTGGTCATGGATTCGTTCAGAAGTAAGAACAACCGATCACGAATGCCATCAAAAACCCCTTCAAAGAAACCATCCAAGGAAAGCTCACGCTCAAGTAGTGGTGAGCCGTTCTGGCTAACCTGCTGAAACAGCAGCCGCTGTTGGCCGTTCTGCTCAAGAAAGGGACGAAATACAGCAATTGATGCGCCTGCACTTTCACGGATAACTTGCAATGAAAGCTGGTACAAGTCCGAATCGGGATTCAGGTCATAAAGAATTGAACAAAGCATTCCGGTAAAGCAATCGCTGTGCAGAAACCCCCTCGATATACGATCAGAAGTTTCAAAGTAGAATCCCTTGGAACCTTCATCTTCATGCAACGCACCACATATGACGCAGTGAGAAAGAACCCCCTCCAATCGTGCCAGGAAAGCCTCTTTTTTACGTATTTGCTGTTCTGTTTGCCATTGATAGTACAGATAAGCACGCGGTTCAGAGGTCTGATGATAGCTGGTAAGGATATCACGTGCCAGCTCGGTAAATTGACTGTGTACCTCAGTTTCACGGGCATGGCTGAGAATAGGATAAATCTTGCCGTCCGGATTGGTGTTCAGGCTTTCAACCTTAGGGCTCTTCGAAATGTAGATATCCATGCAACGATAACCGCGGTTAATGGCAAAAGCCCGCAACAAAGTGCGTTGATCCTTAAACAGGCCATCATACTTAATCCGGTTATCGATAAGACACGGGATCAGGGCCAGCGATTTTTTATCAATACCACGCTGATCAAACAAGGCAAAGATATGCTTGCAGTTCTCAAGACTCGGCATATCTTTGACCGGAATAAGTACCCGGTCAGCAGCATACAGGGCATTTTGAGTCAGGATATTCAGATCAGGTCTGGTATCAAGCACAATAATGCCAGAAATACCTGATTCAGCAACCATCCGACAGAGAGCCATCGGTCCCTTGAAACCGTGATAAAGCTCCGGTAAATTATTTGAAGATGGAATATAGCTGACACCGTACTGCCCCTGATGGAGTAAATCTGCCCCACGGGTACCGTTCAACAGATCTTCGACGCTGCCAACAAGCTTTTGTCCCTTTAGCTGGAACATATGGTCAACGGTAAAGTGATTATCGAAGGAAATAATCGTAACAGGCAGATCTTCCTGCATTGCTTTAAGGTAGATAGCCAAATTTGTTGCAAGGGTTGTCTTGCCGACACCACCCTTTTCTGATGAGACCGTCAGGATATAGGGAAAATTTATCATGGTGTGCATAATACGTAAAGAGAGACCAACGGTCAATTTAGTAAGGCATCATTGACATCTTTTTATAAAAATTGTATACACTATACTTCTTTCAATTACCCCCTATCTATCCTAAGTACCTATCAAAACAAGGAGGATGTACGAATGATCGAAGCATATCTGGCCCATGAAGCCGAGCGTGCAGCTCAAGGGATTCCTGCGCTGCCCCTGAGCCCCGAGCAAACCGCTGGTCTGTGTGAACTGCTGGTAAACCCACCTGCCGGTAAAGAGGCGTTCCTGCTTAACCTGCTGAAAGAGCGTGTTTCTCCAGGCGTTGACCCTGCTGCCAAAGTAAAAGCAGAGTTCCTGGCTGGTATCCTGAATGGCAGCAAGAACTCTCCTCTGGTTTCCAAGGTTGATGCAGTCCGTATCCTGGGCACCATGATGGGTGGTTATAACGTTAATCCGCTGGTTGACGCCCTGAAAGATGCCGAGCTGGCTGATGAAGCTGCCTGCGCACTGTCCGGCATGACCCTGGTATATGATGGCTTTGATCAGGTTGTTGCCCTGTCTTCCTCCAATGCCGCTGCCAAAAAGGTTCTGACCTCCTGGGCAAATGCCGAGTGGTTCACCAACAAGCCGGGCGTACCTGAGACCATCAAAGTTAAAGTATTCAAGGTTGAGGGTGAAATCAACACCGACGACTTCTCACCTGCCGGTGACGCATGGAGCCGTCCAGACATCCCACTGCATGCACTTGCAATGGGCAAAACCCGTTTCCCTAACCGTCTGAAGGATATTGCTGACTGGCGTGCTGCCGGTAACCAGGTTGCCTTTGTGGGCGATGTTGTCGGTACCGGTTCTTCCCGCAAGTCTGCCTGTAACTCAGTGCTGTGGCACATGGGCCAGGATATCCCCTGCGTACCCAACAAAAAGACTGCCGGCGTGATCATTGGCGGCGTTATCGCTCCGATCTTCTTCAACACTGCCCAAGATTCCGGCGCACTGCCGATCAAGGCTGACGTAACCAAGATGAACGATGGCGACGTAATCACCATCAACACCGTTAAGGGCGAGATCAGCAACGCTGCCGGCGAAGTTATCTCCACCTTCAAACTTGCTCCCAACACCATTGCTGACGAGTTCCGCGCTGGTGGCCGTATCCCTCTGATCATCGGCCGCGCCGTAACCGAGAAAGCCCGCAAGGCGCTGGGCATGGGCGATACCGACGTATTCACCCTGCCGGTTAATCCGGTTGCAAAGGCTGATCAAGGCTATTCACTGGCTCAGAAGATGGTTGGTAAGGCCTGTGGCGTTACCGGCATCCTGCCTGGCACTGCCTGCGAGCCCAAGATGACCACTGTTGGTTCACAGGATACCACTGGTCCAATGACTGCTGACGAACTGAAGGAACTGGCCTGCCTCAAGTTCCTGTCCCCAATGTTCATGCAGTCCTTCTGTCACACCGCTGCTTATCCGAAGCCGGCTGACGTCAAGATGCACAAGACCCTGCCTGCCTTCATTGCAGAGCGTGGCGGTGTTGCCCTGAAGCCGGGCGATGGTGTTATCCACTCCTGGTTGAACCGTCTGCTGCTGCCTGACACTGTTGGTACCGGTGGTGACTCCCATACCCGTTTCCCGATCGGTATCTCCTTCCCGGCCGGTTCCGGTCTGGTTGCCTTTGCCGGCGCCATGGGCTTCATGCCGCTGGATATGCCTGAGTCTGTTCTGGTTCGTTTCAAGGGTAAGTTCAACCCCGGCATCACCCTGCGTGACGCCGTGAACGCCATCCCTTACTGGGCAATCAAGCAAGGTCTGCTGACTGTGCCCAAGAAGAACAAGATCAACATCTTCAATGGTCGTATTCTTGAGATGGAAGGCCTGCCTGAACTGACTGTTGAGCAAGGCTTTGAGCTGACTGATGCTGCTGCCGAGCGTTCCGCTGCTGCAGGCTGCATCCAGCTTTCCAAAGAGTCAGTTGCCACCTATCTGCGTTCCAACGTGGCTCTGATGAAGAAGATGATTGCTGAAGGGTATCAGGATCCCCAGACCCTGCAGAACCGGATTGATGCCGTGAACGAATGGCTGAAGAATCCGCAACTGCTTGAGGCTGACAAGAATGCCGAGTATGCTGCTGTAATCGAGATTGACCTGGCTGAAATCACTGAGCCGATCCTGGCCTGCCCCAATGACCCGGATGATGTCAAGCTGCTGTCCGAAGTTGCCGGCACCTCCATCCAGGACGTATTCATCGGTTCCTGCATGACCAACATTGGCCACTTCCGTGCTGCTGCCGAGATCTGGAAGGGTGAGAAGTTCAATCCTAATGTCCGTACCTGGATCACCCCTCCAACCCGTATGGATAGCGACCTGCTTAAGGATGAAGCTGTGTTCTCTGTTTACAGCGCATTCGGCGCACGGATTGAAATCGCTGGCTGCTCGCTCTGCATGGGTAACCAAGCCCGGGTACCGGATGGTGTGAACATGTTCTCCACCTCAACCCGTAACTTCGACGACCGGATCGGTAATGGCGCCAAGGTATTCCTCGGCTCTGCTGAACTGGGCGCCGTAGCTGCCAGGATGGGCAAACTGCCTACACCGGCAGAGTTCCTGGCCATCTACAACGAGAAGGTTGCTCCTAATAAAGAGAAGATCTATCGTTACCTGCAGTTTGATGAGATGGCAGGCTACTAAAGCAAGACGATTCCTACAATCAGCTCAAAAGCCCTCTGGAAGTTTCGGAGGGCTTTTGAGCTGATTGGGAGCCGTCGAACTCTGGACAAAACTACTGCAACTGGCCTGGACGAGGGCATTTATTCGTTACGCTTGCTTAAATCCGACAGACTCCCAGTGGTACACAGAACACAAGATAAGCATGGCCTAAAAAATGGTTGCAGGCACCTGTACCCTATGCTATAAACCAATGCTCCTGCATATTTAAGTAATTTGACTACCAATAGTTTATACATAAAAGAGGGGTTTTTTATGACAAAAGCTGATATTGTCGAACGGATTCATCAAAAAATAGGGCTCTCAAAGAAAGAGTCTGCCGAAATGGTGGAGATGGTCTTCGGTATCATTAAAAATACCTTGGAGGCTGGCGAAAAAATTAAAATTGCAGGTTTTGGCAATTTTGTTGTTAAAGAAAAGGCCGACCGCCGTGGCCGCAATCCACAAACCGGGGAGGCTATCACCATTACTGCCCGTCGAATTTTAACTTTCAAGCCCAGCCAGGTATTAAAAAACGGCATTAATGACGAAGAATAAACTGGTTACCAAGGTTAGGTCATGACTGAAGAAATTCCAGACAAAACCTACTTTAAAATCGGTGAAGTTGCTGGTATTGTTGATATTAAGACCTCGGTTCTCCGCTATTGGGAAACCGAGTTCTCTTTTTTGAACCCTGAAAAAAGTTCAGCAGGACAACGTCTCTATACCAGACAAAACATCGAAACAGTCAAACAGATAAAACAGCTACTGTATCAGGAAAAATACACGATCGAAGGGGTTCGCAAAAAACTTGCTCCCCGTAAATCGTCTGTAAGCAAGAAGCCTCTTGAGACTAGTACCGACCCACTTGCACTGCTCAAACTCATCCAGCAGGATTTGCTGGAAATTCGAGCATCTCTCTGATTTTCAAAGCCTGATCAGATCCTCATGATCTTCGTCGTGGGGGTTGATATGGATCATCACGTCCCCAACATTTTGAAAACGTTCAAAGATCCGGCGCTTAACTTCAGTAGCCACATCATGTGATTGCTTGACCGTCATCTCCGGGTCCATATCCAGCTTCAGGTCTATAATGATGTACTGACCTGATCTGCGGGCTCGGATTTCATGGACATGCTCAACATGATCAACCGCTTCAGCCAGCGTGGTAACATCCTGAATATACTCACCATGCACCGAACCATCCATCAGGTCATGGGCAGCCCCGCGAAAGGTCTCCCAGCCGATATGCAGGATAAAGAATGAGGTCAAGGCTGCTGCCAAGGGGTCCATGATACCCCAGCCAAGAAACGCGCCCACAACACCGGCCAGAGTGGCAATTGAAGTCAGGGCATCTTTGCGATGATCCTGAGCAATGGCCAGCAGGGACGGACTTTCAAGCAGCTCACCGGTGGCTGATGAAAAACGGTAGAGCCATTCCTTGATCATAATGGTCAGGGCTGCAGCTACAACAGCAATCCAGCCAGGCGATTTAAAATCATGGCGTAGAATGGCTTGTACTGCATCAACAAAAATCCAGATGCCGGTTCCACAGATCACCAGCGAGATCAGCAAGGCTGCCAGAGATTCTGCCCTTCCATGACCATAGGGATGTTGTTCATCATAGGGTTGACGACCAAGTTTAAGGGCAACCATGGTGCTGCCAATGGCAATAAAATCACACGCAGATTCAATGCCATCGGCAAAGACCGCATCAGATCTACCCCAGTATCCGGCAGCCAGCTTCATAACCATCAGCACAGCATTGACCCAGAAACCTACCTGGATAATCCGTTCAGCCTTGTCAAACCGTTCATTACGTTGCATCTATCGCCTCTGTGGCACGAAAATCTTTCAATTCAAATTTAAGTTGTTCCCGATTGTTCCAGGTATCTATCTTCACCGTACAGGCAAGGTCTATATATGTCGGAACTTCACGATCCGCCATGCCCCAGCCCACTGCCCTGAACTGATAACCATCCCGTTCCAACCGCAGATTAAGGTGGTTCTCACCAAAACAACGCAGATCACCCACCTTCATTCCCTGCAACAGCAGTACCGGTGTCTGATTACCCATGCCAAAAGGCCCCAGACCTTGCAGTTCCTGCACCAGTTGCAGGGTTACCTGATTGGGCTGCAGCTCAGCATCCAGCAGCAGTTGCGGTATCAGCTCCTGATCCCCCAGCCGATCAGCTGCTGCCTGCTCAAAGGTATCTGCAAAGGCAGCCATCTGACCAGGTTTAACCGTTACCCCTGCTGCGGCACGGTGACCACCGTACCGTTCCAGATGCGCAGAACAGTCATGCAGGGCATCCAACAGATGAAAACCAATAATACTGCGGCCAGAACCTTTACCGCTGCTATCCTCACGCTCAGCAACCAGCAGGGTGGGACGATAGTAACGCTCCACCATCCGGGAAGCCACAATCCCCACCACTCCCTGATGCCAGTCAGGTGAAGAGAGCACAATACTTTTACGCTGTTCCACCCCACCCTGCGCCTCAATCAGCGCAATGGCTTCCTCAAAGATGCAACGCTCCACCTGTCGGCGCTCAAGGTTGGCACCATCAAGTTCTTCAGCCAGTGCAGCAGCTTTTTGTGGATCATCAGTAAGCAACAGTTCAACACCGGGTACTGCACTTTCCAGACGTCCAGCTGCATTCAGACGTGGGGCCAACTGAAACCCGACCTGACCGCTACTGACTGCCCCCTTGACCCCGGCAACCAGTTTCAGGGCAGCCAGTCCGATCCGACAACCATCACCCATCCGCTGCAGACCAGCAGCGGTCAGCAAACGATTCTGTTCCACCAGCGGTACCAGATCCGCAATGGTACCCAAGGCCACCAGATCAAGCCACTGTCGCAGATCAGGTCCGTTGCCACCAAAGGCCCCCTGGTCACGCAGTCGGCTGCGCAATGCCACCAGCAGGTTAAAGGCAACCCCTACCCCGGCGAGTCCCTTGAACGGATAACGGCAATCCCGACGATGGGGATTGATTACCGCCACTGCATCAGGCAATTGATCCAACGGCTGATGGTGATCAGTTATAATCAGGTCAAGCCCGATGCTGCGGCAGAGTATGGCTTCTTCAATGGCGGTAACCCCGCAATCAACACTGATGGCAAGCCCGATACCCCGCTCTTTGATCAGACGCAGTGCATCGCTATTCAGACCATAGCCATCCTCCATCCGGTTGGGAATGTGGTAAGCGACAGTAAGTCCCATTGCCCTGAAACCGGAAACCAGCAACGCTGTGGCACTGATGCCATCCACATCATAATCACCATAAATACAAACCGTTTCAGCATTGCTTCGGGCAGCAACAAGGCGCACAATCGCCTGTTCCATCCCGGCCATCTGGAACGGATCAAGCATGTTGGACAGAGATGGATTCAGGAATGACGTAACCTGTTCAGGCTCTGTCAGCCCCCGGCTTACCAGAATACTGGCGGTAACCGGTGAAAGACCGGTTACCTTTGCCAAGTCGTCAACCACGGCTGGGTCTGTCTGTTTAAGTATCCACTGTTTGTGCATGGTAGAAACAGAAATCCCCCGGCAAGCGGGGGATTTCATAACCTTTCCAACTACTTTGTTGTTGAAAGTTGTTGCAGCATCTCTCGTGCCTGCCTGGCCAGATCACTGGTTTGATCTTTCTGTAAGAGCGCCTCAAAGGCAACCTTGGCTTTGTCTGTCTGTTTCAAATCCACTGCATAGACAATGCCGGTATTAAAGAGACTTTGCAGATGTTTAGGGTCCAACTTGCTGGCCTTTTCAAAATTAGCCAGAG
>Ga0209467_1001746_pt1 | contig 17668 bp, 10 predicted proteins | sample Higcelwee11metaG_FD_187175 | JGI IMG/M metagenome (GOLD analysis project Ga0209467, IMG submission 187175) | Freshwater pond sediment microbial communities from the University of Edinburgh, under environmental carbon perturbations - High... | ecosystem: Environmental > Aquatic > Freshwater >...
ATTTCAATTGCGGCAGGAGTATTGATGGGATTTTTCTATCGATTCGTTGCCTCTTCAATGGCTGTGGATTTTGTACGCCCTGAGGTTGGTAAACTGACACCTTATACTGCTTCTGTTGTTTTCTCAATAGGACTATTATTTTCAAGTTTTGCTTGGAATACTATAGCCATGTATAAGCCGGTTGTTGGCGAAAGGGTAACATATAGAGATTACTCTACCCGTGGCAACTTGAAATTGCATACCATTGGTATACTTGGCGGTGCTATATGGAGTCTTGGAATGACATTTAACATAATTGCATCAGGTCAGGCTGGTTTTGCAATTTCTTATGGATTAGGTCAGGGGGCGACACTTATTGCTGCACTATGGGGGGTATTTATTTGGAAGGAGTTCAAAGGAGTTAAAGGAATTACTACGTTGATTTCAATGATGTTTCTTTTCTTCATAATTGGCCTGGGATTGATTATCGCTGCCAGAGTTTACTAAACCCAAATCTAATTTGCCGTGATGAGACCAAAAATTGTTGTAATAGGCAGCTCCAATACTGATATGATCATCAAGCTATCACATATACCCAAGCCAGGAGAGACGGTAATGGGAGGTGAATTTGCCATCGTACAGGGCGGTAAAGGAGCAAACCAGGCAATAGCATCTGCTCGTGCCGGTGGTGATGTTGTGTTCATTTCATGTGTTGGTGACGATCCTTTTGGCCGGAAGGCTATAGAAGAGCTTGGCAGTGAGGGGATTGAGACCTCCAGCATAAAAGTAAAAAAGGGAATTCCCTCAGGGATTGCCATGATAAACGTGGCTGAAACGGGGGAGAATAGCATTTCAGTAGCACCCGGAGCAAACAGTTACCTGCTTCCTGAAGATATACTAAATGCGGAAGATGTGATTAAGTTGGCAGATATGATTTTAATTCAGTTGGAAATCCCAATTGAAACTGTCGCCCAGGCTATAAAGGTGGCTAAAAAATATAATGTGCCAGTCATCCTTAATCCAGCACCTGCATGTAAACTTTCTGATGATATCCTTGCCAATATTGCGATCATTACCCCAAATGAAACAGAAGCTGTTGTAATTGCAGGCCCGGATGCCAACAATTTCGAGATTTCTGAACTCGCAGCCTGCCTGAGTAAGAAAGTTTCAGGAACTGTTATCATCACCCTTGGAAAGGATGGAGCATATTATTATCAAAACAAAGCCGGGGAGAGGGTAGCAGGCTATAAGGTAAATGTGGTCGATACTACCGCAGCAGGAGATACTTTTAATGGTTACCTGGCAGTTTCGCTTGCCAGAGGAAACAGTCTGGAAGATTCAATTAACATGGCAAACAAAGCAGCCTCTTTATCAGTGATGCGTCTTGGAGCCCAACCTTCAATCCCATACTTTGATGAAGTGGTTATTAAGGCAAACGCTAAAAGATATTAACAGATAATCTTCTAAATCAGAGGTATTTTGATAAATACCATAAAGTAGCAATTATGAAAGTACTAAAACCAATTTTAATAATCCTGACAGCATTAATTGTCTATCTGTATTCGTGTTGTACTCCAACAAAGAAGGGAGAGTCTCCCTTCCCGACAAAAGTGACACTGACAAAAGACGTGTTGCAGGACAAGATAAAAGGAGGCTGGGCAGGCCAGACACTGGGAGTTACTTATGGTGGCCCAACAGAATTCAGGTACCGCAGCAGGATCATACCCGATAGTGTGGAAATTCCATGGCCTGAAAGTGGATACTGTAAATCATGGTTTGTGAACCAACAAAAGGCTGGATTATATGACGATATCTATATGGACCTCACATTTGTTGATGTGATTGAGAAATATGGAATTGATGCACCAGCTGACAGTTTTGCCCTTGCCTTTGCCAGGGCACCTTACCCTCTCTGGCATGCTAATCAGGCTGCCAGATACAATATCCTTAATGGGATTATGCCACCTGAATCAGGATACTGGAAATACAATCCCCATGCTGATGATATTGATTTTCAGATCGAATCTGATTTTGCAGGTCTTATGTCACCAGGTATGCCCAATTCGGCCGCAGAGGTGACGGATAGGATTGGACATATAATGAATTACGGCGATGGCTGGTATGGAGGCGTATATGTTTCTGCCATGTATTCCCTGGCTTTTATCTCGGATGACATTGACCTGATAGTCCGCGAAGCTTTAAAGATGCTTCCACCAGAGAGCAATTTCCATAAATTTATGAGTGATGTAATCAACTGGAGCCAACAGCATGATGACTGGAAACAAACATGGGAAGAGATAGAAAGAAAGTGGGGAGATGACAAGACTTGTCCACAGGGGTATGAGGATCCTTTCAATATCGAGGCATCTTTGAATTGTGCCTACATTCTGGTGGGCTTACTGTATGGAGATGGGGATATGGGAAGAACAGTCGATATATCAACTCGTTGCGGCGCGGACTCGGACTGTAATCCTTCGAATGCTGCAGGCATTCTCGGGACATCATTGGGCTATAAGAATATTCCTGATCTCTGGCTAAATAATGTAAAGGAGGTAGAGGACCAAACTTTTCCATATACCAGCCTTTCCCTGAATCATACTTATGAACTTAGTTTAAAGCATGCACTGGAAGCAGTAGAACGCAATGGGGGAAAGATAAAGGGAGAAAAGGTTATCATTTCCTATCAGACTCCTGCACCAGTCCGATATGAGAAGAGCTTTGAAGGAATAACTCCTGTTAAAAAGGAAAAACTGGAATCACCGTTAACAGAAAAAGGATTTACCTATGCATTCGAAGGAAGCGGGGTACTGATATCAGCTGAATTTTCCGGTAAGAGACAGTCAACAGGTAATTATATTGCTGTCGTTGAGATATTTGTTGATGGCAAACTTGCAGAGGTGGTTAATTTCCCGGCTGATTTTATGGTTAGAAAGCTTGATCTTTACTGGAACTTTGATTTAACATATGGAGACCACATAATTGAACTTAAGCTCCAGAACCCGGATAAAGAACATGTCGTTGACCTAAACTACATTGTCATCTATAGCAATTTGGATAAGGACATTGCGCAATGAAGTTTCTTTCGTCCATAAATTCTTTATGTTTCCTGAGCGTTGCATCGGGTATGTCTGCTGCAAATTTCAGCCAGGTCAGCATTGAGGAGAAGACCGAGAGATTAGAAAAGCCGAATGTAATTATTATTATTACAGATGATCAGGGATATGGGGAGCTTTCCTGTCATGGGAATCCGGTGTTGAAGACCCCTGCCCTTGATCAGTTCCATGGAACCAGCGTCAGGCTTATTGATTATCATGTTGCACCAATGAGTGCTCCGACAAGAGGGCAACTACTGACAGGACTTGACGCGGCGAGAAACGGCGCAGTAAATGTGAGCAGTGGCAGATCATTGTTGCGGGCTGACCTTCCAACAATGGCGGATATCTTTTCTGCTAACGGGTACAATACTGGCATCTTCGGTAAATGGCATCTCGGGGATAACTATCCTTTCAGGCCTGAGGACAGAGGCTTCAAGGAGACTGTATGGTTCCCGTCATCCCATATCGGATCACTTCCCGACTTCTGGGGGAACAATTACACCGACGATACATTTATTCATAACGGGAAGCGGGAAGAATTTAAAGGCTATTGTACTGATGTCTTTTTCGGAGAAGCGATAGACTTCATGAGCGAATCTGCCAGCAGGGGGCTGCCATTTTTTGTATACCTGGCAACAAATACTCCTCACAGTCCCTTTATTGCACCTCCTGAAGACAGGGAAATTGTGATGGAACTAATGGCTTCCTCGGAATTTTCTGATATGGAGCCTGCAACCAAGGCAAGGATTACTACTTACCTGGCAATGATTCGAAATATCGATTCCAATTTTGGGCAACTGGTAAAATTTCTTGATAGCAATGGGCTTTATAGGAATACAATTCTGATTTTTACAACTGACAATGGCAGTACACAGGGGCCTGACTATTACAATGCTAATATGAGAGGTAGGAAAGCGGAGCTATATGAAGGGGGGCACAGGGTCCCATTTTTCATCAGCTGGCCTGAGGGAATAATTGACGCCCCACGTGATGTGGACGGACTTACGCAGGCACAGGATATCCTTCCGACCCTGATTGACTTATGCGACTTAAGAAAACCGAAGTTAACGGACTTCGATGGAACTAGCTTAGCAAATGTATTAACTGCAAAGAAGGAGGTCGACAACGAGAGGATGATTGTAATTAACTACAGTCGCATGCCAATGGGGTTTGAATACCCTACTCCCGAAGGACCAACTTTAATGAAGGCTGAAAGAGCGGCGGTATTGTGGAAGCGATGGCGTTTGATTGGAGACCAGGAATTATATGACCTTAATTCAGATCCCTTGCAGAGGGTCAATGTGATTGACAAATACCCTGAGGTCAGAAATAAAATGCATGCATATTTGTTCAAGTGGTGGGATGGGGTCAAAGACCTCGCTAATGAACCTCAAAGGATTGTGATAGGGAATGATAGCGAGAATCCCATTATGTTGACGGCATGTGAATGGATGGATGTATTTGTTGATCAACAGGCACAGGTCAGGCGAGGAGTGAGAAAGAACAGTTACTGGAATTTATTTGTGGATAGGGCCGGGGAGTACGATATTGAGCTTAGGAGGTGGCCTCGGGAGACCGGGATGCCTCTGACAGGCAATGTCGCCGGCGGAACGGCGATCCCAGTGTCATCAGCCCGCCTGCTGATAACCGGAGCGGTGGAAAGCGGCATAGAAAAGCCGATGGCCTTTGAAGGCTTGCAGAAAAGAGTGCATCCTGAAGATGAATCTGTTTTGTTCAGGGTAAAGCTGCAAAAAGGCTTTATTTCTCTCCATACATGGTTTGATGATGCGGATAACAATCCTTTATGTGGGGCATATTATGTCTATATTAACCGGTTGTGATTGAGGCAGATCGTTAAACAAACCATTATATCTGATATGAAGAAAGAAAGGACACTTATCGAAAAGATTGGATTAGGCGTGCTGGGAGTTGCACCATTATTGATGGGCGGAGGCTGCTCAGGGTCAAGAGAGGTAAAACCCAATATTGTCTTTTTCCTTGTAGATGATCTTGGGTGGACTGACCTGGGATGTTATGGGAGTACTTTTTATGAGACACCCAACATAGATAAGTTTGCCAACGAAAACGTCCGGTTTACTTCTGCTTATGCTGCATGTCATGTGTCCTCACCTACGCGGGCTAGTATATTAACCGGGAAGTATCCTGCAACGAATAATATGACTGATTGGCTGCCGGGACGAAAGGATTTCCCATTCCAGAGATTTATGAATGTTGAGGTAAATCAACATTTACAATATGAAGAGAATACGATTGCAGAGGCACTGAAAGCTAATGGTTATGCAACGGCGATTTTTGGCAAATGGCATCTGGGAGACGATCCGTCCAACCCAATGACACATGGCTTTGATGTTCATATACCAAACTGGGCAAAAGGTTGGCCAAACGGTGGCTACTATCACCCGTTCAAGCTTGACGGACTGGAGAGTAAGGAAGGGGACTATCTGACCGACCGCCTGACAGATGAAGCACTTGACTGGATTGAGTTAAACAAGGGAAATCCTTTTTTCCTTTATTTCTCTCATTATGCTGTGCATGACCCAATTGATGGACGGCCTGATCTTGTAAAAAAATATGAGAAAAAACTGAGTAAAATGATTGCTAAGAAAGGTGAACCCTTTCTGCTGGAAGGTAATCCGGATTCCAATCAGCCAGTTCTTATCGGGGAAGCCCAAGAGATGTGGCGGGATGAGGCTTTTAAGGGCTTCAGCCAATTGCCAAATCAGATGGTTAAAATTAAGCAATTCCAGGATAATGTTCATTTTGCTGCAATGGTAGAGAGCATGGATGAGAGTTTTGGAAGATTGTTAAAAAAACTGCAGGATCTTGGATTGGAAGACAATACTATTGTAATCTTCTTTTCTGATAATGGAGGGATGGCTGCAGCCAACTTTGGTAATCCTAAAAGAGTACTAACCAGTGAACAGCTGGATAGGGCATTCAGTACTGCAAACTTGCCACTCAGAGGTGCCAAAGGATGGCTCTATGAAGGGGGTATTCGCGTTCCTTTAATTGTAAAATGGCCTGCGGGTAAACTTAAAAGTTCTGAATGTGACGTACCTGTGATTAGTGTGGATTTTTATCCAACCATCATGGATATGATTGGGAAAAAGACTCCTGAAGATCAGAAAGTAGACGGCATAAGCCTGGTTCCCCTGCTGATGGGTGAAAAGACTTTAGACAGAGATGCTATTTTCTGGCACTTTCCCCATTACAGTAATCACGGTATGCAGAGCCCAGGAGGAGCAATTCGCTCGGGCGATTATAAGCTGCTAGAGTATTATGAGAACGGTAGTGTACAGCTTTTCAATCTGAAAAATGACATTGGAGAGCAACAAGATATCTCATCATCTAATCCGGAAATAACAGCTGAATTGAAGGATAAGCTTCATAAGTGGAGGACCAGTATTAATGCTCAAATGATGGAAGCTAATCCGGATTATGTGTCAGGCATTAAATGAATGGAGGCACCAATTAAGGTAAAAGATGCTCTAAAGCATAAAAATATTTCTTTTAATGAAACGATTAAGCTTATATTTGCTTTAGTAACAAATTGGATCTAGAGGATAATCTGCATTAGTGCCAAAAGACGGCTATGATGAATAAGAAAAAGAGCAAAAGAGTTTCTTTGAAGGATATAGCTGAGAGAGTTGGCGTCTCAACAGCGCTTGTATCTTATGTTCTAAATGGTCAGGAGAAAGAGAAGAGAGTTGGTGAAAAGTTAGTAACGGAAATACGGGCAGTACTCAAGGAGATGAATTATGTACCTAATCATATTGCCCGTAGTCTTCGAAACGGTAAGACTCAGACGATAGGATTTATTGTAACTGACATAGCAAACCCCTTTTTTAGCACCTTGGCAAGATGTGTTGAGGATGAGGCCAGTAAATATGGATATACTGTCATTATTGGCAGCTCAGATGAAAATTGCGAGAAGTCTTCCCGCCTGGTTAACACATTGCTTAACCGGCAGGTAGATGGCTTTATTATAGTACCTGCTGATGGATGCTATGATTATGCGGTAATGCTTGCAAACGATGAAGTCCCCATGGTAATGGTTGACAGATATATACCTGAATTGTCCTCAAGCTATATAGTACTTGATAACTTCAAGGCCTCATTTGATGCGGTGCATTATTTAATTAAAAAAGGATATAGAAATATTGGGATGGTAGCCTATAAATCAAACCTTATTCATATGAAGGAGAGGATCAGGGGCTATGAAGACGCAATGAGAGCACACGGACTTGACAAAGTTATCTACAATATAAGGTACGGGTACCTGAGAAATGATATGGGTAAGGCTATACAGAGTATGCTTATTCCCAGCGATAAAAAGATTGACGCTCTATTTTTTGCAACCAACACTCTTTCAATTGCAGGGTTATACCAGATTCAACAATTGAATCTTAAAGTTCCTGACGATATTGCACTCATAGGATTCGATGGAAATGAGGCATTTGACTTTTTTTATTCGCCATTGACATATGTCAAACAGCCTGTATATGAAATGGGCAAGGAAGCAGTAAGGGTTCTGATTGACCAGATAGAAGGATCGAAGAAGATTTCGCATATAAGTCTTCCTCCTCAACTAGTCTTGCGGGACTCTTGTTAATTTTTTTTGAAATAGTCTTTAATCGATTAATTAGATAATTAAGATGAAAAAGAGAACGACTTTATTTTTGCTTGCTGTCTTGCTGACAGGACAAGGATTATTAGCCCAGACGGAAGATAATAGTCTCAATTTGGGTATGGGTAATCTCTATATGCTATCCTCGGCCAAAACCAGATCAATCAGCCCCGAGAACTATACGGGAGAGAAGGGTAAAGGAGGAATGGCTAAAGTTGAAGACAAGGATGTCCCCAACGTTGCCAATGCTGCTGCCGCAGCACAGGAACTTGGCCAGGGATGGAAAGTCAACCCCTACATTAATGTTGGTCCTGGTGAGACCTTTACACTTGGTGAAATTGAAGGCCCCGGAGCAATCCAACATATCTGGATGACACCTACTGGTAACCGAAGACTCTCAATCTTCAGAGTATTCTGGGATGACGAAAAGACCCCCTCAATTGAAGCACCATTGGGCGATTTCTTTGCAAATGGGTGGGGTGAGTATGCGCAGGTTTCCTCTCTTGCAGTGTGTGTGAACCCTGGAAGTGCCTACAACTGCTACTGGGTTATGCCATTCAGGAAGAAATGCAGAATGACAATTACGAATATTGATGAGCGGCCTATGAGATTATATTACCAGATAGATTACACCCTTACTGAGGTGCCCGGGAATGCCGCTTATTTTCATTCTCAGTTCAGAAGAGTTAACCCATTGCCCCATAAGCAGGATTATACCATCATTGACGGCATAAAGGGTAAAGGACATTTCGTGGGCACCTATATGTGCTGGGGTGTGAATAATAATGGCTGGTGGGGAGAAGGTGAAATCAAATTCTTCATGGATGGTGATAAGGAATTTCCAACTATCTGTGGTACTGGTCTGGAAGACTACTTCTGCGGGTCTTATAACTTCCATGTGCGAGATCCGGCTACCAATCAGGGTGATGTTATTGGCTACAGAGAATTTACCACACCCTACAGCGGCCTGCCTCAGGTAATAAAATCAGACGGATTATACAGATCCCAAATGCGATTCGGATTGTATCGCTGGCATATTCTTGATCCTATACGCTTTGAAAAGGATCTCAGAGTAACTATTCAGGCTCTTGGTTGGAGAGGAGGTAAATATCTGCCTTTACAAGATGATATTTCCTCTGTTGCTTTCTGGTATCAGGCAGAGCCGCACGCTGCATTTCCGGAATTCCCTGGAAGATTGCAGCTCGAGATTAATTAAAAGATCAATAAAACTAATAAAAAATCAAAATAATGAATAACCGATTTATAGGGAGGTTACCTAAAGTAGGCATTCGTCCGGTTATAGATGGCAGAGAGAAAGGCATCCGCGAATCCCTTGAAAATCAAACCATGGACATGGCAAGGGCAGCTGCAAAGCTGATTGAATCAAATCTGCGTTTCCCATCAGGCGATAAGGTTGAATGCATAATATCAGAAAATACCATCGGAGGAGTCGCCGATGCTGCGCGTTGCGCTGATCAATTTAAGCGTGAAGGGGTGGGTGTCTCTCTTACAGTTACACCCTGTTGGTGCTATGGCACAGAAGTTATGGATAGCGATAACTCTATCCCTAAAGCAGTTTGGGGATTTAATGGGACAGAACGCCCCGGAGCCGTTTATCTTGCTGCTGCACTGGCTGGTTATACTCAAAAGGGATTGCCAACTTTTGGAATTTACGGGAAAGATGTCCAGGATGCCGGGGATGAAACCATTCCTGAAGATGTTAAAGAGAAGATAATGAGGTTTGTTAAAGCAGCCCTCGCGGTTGCCTTTATGAAGGATAAAACATATCTGTCAGTGGGATACACCTCCATGGGAATTGCAGGTTCCATGGTCGATCCTGACTTCTTTCAGGACTATCTGGGAATGAGAACCGAGTTTGTAGATATGAGTGAAATTAAGGGGCGGATGGATAATGGCATCTATGATCACGAGGAATTCGGCAGGGCAATTCAGTGGGTGAAAGGTAAATGTATTGAAGGGCCGGATCCGGCAGGGAAACCACTTGACCGAGGAAAGAAAGATTTGGATTGGGAATCTGTTGTAAAAATGACACTCATTTTCCGGGATTTAATGGTGGGTAACCCCAAACTCGCTGAAATGGGATTTGGAGAGGAAGCAAGAGGCAGAAATGCTGTTGCAGGAGGCTTTCAGGGCCAACGTCAATGGACCAACTTTTATCCTACTGGAGATTTTACTGAAGCTATCCTAAATTCCTCGTTTGACTGGAACGGGATAAGGGAAGCATTCATAGTAGCAACTGAAAATGATAGTCTTAATGGAGTGTCAATGCTGTTCGGCCATCTGCTTTCTAACACTGCCCAGATTTTTTCTGATGTCAGAACATACTGGAGCAGTGAATCGGTTAAACGAGTCACGAATTATAAATTATCCGGTTTGGCTGAAAACGGGTTTATTCATCTTATTAACTCAGGCTCCACTGCACTGGATGCCACTGCGCAGCAGAAGGATAAGGAGGGCAAACCTGCAATGAAACCTTTCTGGGAGATTACTCAGGCAGAGGCAGACAAGTGTCTGGAGAAAACCAGGTGGTGCCCTGCAGTTGATTATTTCAAGGGTGGTGGATTTTCTTCACAATTTCTAACTGACGGACAAATGCCTGTTACAATGACCAGGGTAAACCTTGTGAAAGGGCTGGGCCCGGTCATACAGATAGCCGAAGGTTGGACAATCCAGTTGCCTGAGAATGTCCATGAAACACTGGATAAGCGGACTGACCCAACGTGGCCTACAACTTGGTTCGTTCCACGGACAAATGGACAAGGTCACTTTAAGGATGTTTATTCAGTAATGGCAGCCTGGGGGGCAAACCATGGGGCTATATCATATGGTCATATAGGTGCTGATCTGATCACATTGGCTTCTATGCTGAGGATCCCGGTTAACATGCATAATGTGGATCAGGTTAATATTTTCAGACCCTCTGCCTGGTCTGCCTTCGGATCAGAGAATGAAGGAGCAGATTACAGGGCATGTGAAAATTATGGACCACTCTATGTGTAGAAGAAACTGTTTGGAAATAAACTTAAATCATTGAAAAATGAAAAAGTGTCTCAAATTTCTAATAATCACTTCACTTGTTGGAGTGATTATGTCTTGTGGTCAATCAAAAAGCAAATATCAGATGGGAACATACGGATATGACAAAATGTTTTTCGAGAAAAACAATGTTGATTTTATTGAACTTAAGAGCCAGGACGAGCTTGCAAGGCTGATCGTTGTCCCTGCTTATCAGGGAAGAGTGATGACATCTTCAGCCGGGGGTGAAGTTGGGAAAAGCTACGGTTGGATAAATTACAAATTCATAGAATCCGGGAATAAAGACCCTCAGTTCAATGTTTTTGGAGGGGAAGAGCGTTTCTGGATTGGACCGGAGGGCGGACCATTTTCTGTTTATTTTAAGAAGGGTGTCAACCAGGTTTATGAAAATTGGTTGGTCCCCTCAATCATAGATACAGAATTCTTTGATGTGGCAACCAGAAATAACGAAAGTGTCAGATTTACCAAAGAAGCTAACCTTACCAATGCAAGTGGGACAGAGTTCAGGATTGGTATCGAAAGGACAGTGACAATTCTATCGAGAGTTATGGCCGAACAGTCTTTGAACCAAAGAATACCAGAGAGTATCAATGTCGTCGCCTATCAGACAGATAATATAATAACAAATCTGGGGAATATGCCGTGGACAAAGGAAGGCGGACTTCTTTCGATCTGGATGCTGAGTATGTTTAATCCTTCGCCTGAGACAACGGTGTTTATACCCTATAAAGGTGAATCAGAAGGAGTAATTGTAAATGATGATTATTTTGGCAAGGTACCTTCAGACAGGTTGGTAGTAGATAGTAATACTGTTTATTTCAAGATTGACGGTAAGTACCGTAGCAAAATCGGGATCCCTCCAGCAAGAGCAAGGGAATTATGTGGAAGCTATGACTCTGGAGATAAGGTACTAACACTTCTGTGGTGTAGCTTGCCCGACGATCCAAGACCCTATGTCAACTCAAAGTGGGGTGACCAGGACGATTCATATAATGGAGATGCGATTAATTCCTATAATGATGGACCAGTGGACGATGGGTCTATTATGGGGCCCTTCTATGAAATAGAGACGTCATCTCCCGCTGCAGAGCTTAGTCCAAATGAATCCATCCGGCATATACAGAGAATAATGCATTTGCAGGGAGATGAGGCACTGCTTGCTGATCTGGTAAGGGAACTGTTCCACCTGGAATTACAGGAAATTGCGAGAAAATTTAATTAGGATTTGATTCATAAGGACATGGAAAACCATCGTTTAGTTCCAAAAGGCATTGTTCTGCCATTCATTCTTCTCTGCTCTTTATTTTTTGCATGGGCAGTCCCGAATAATCTAACAGATACTATGCTTGCAGCCTTCAAGAGGATTATGAGCCTTAGCGATACTAAGACTGCATGGATCCAGGTGGCATGCTACTTGCTTGGTTACGGGTTCTTCGCAATACCAGGAGCACTATTCATAAAGAAATACACTTACAAGTCCGGAGTTTTGCTCGGCCTTGGATTATACGCCTCCGGCACTTTTCTTTTTTACCCGGCCATGATAGTTTCCGGTACAAGTAATAGTGCGGGTTTTGGCCTTTTCCTTGGTGCAATAGTAATACTGTTTGCGGGTTTATCAATCCTGGAGACTGCCACAAATTCATTCGTTTACGCTATCGGACCTGAATCAACGGCTACCCGTCGCCTCAATTTTGCTCAATCCTTTAACCCATTCGGGGCAATCTCCGGTGTGATTATAAGCCAGGTTTTTATTCTCTCACAACTTAATACCATGTCAGCTGAAGCCAGAGGTGCTCTTCCTGTCGAAGAGCTAGTCGGGATACAGGAAAGAGAATTGGGAGTCCTCACTAACACATATATGACAATAGGTCTGATCATGGTAGGACTGCTTCTGGCGATTTATTTTACCCGCATGCCAAAATTGAAAGAGGATGACAAAAGTCTTGATTTTAAAGGGACATGGCAAAGGCTAAGAAGGAATAAAAACTATATCTGGGGAGTGGTAGCACAATTCTTTTATGTGGGAGCACAGATAGCAGTCTGGTCATTCATCATCCGGTACGTAATGCAACAGTTGAAATTTGATGCCGTAATTGCCCAATTAGGTCCGGAGGCAACCACACAGAGCATTATTTCTGCACTTCGCAATGTTGAACCCGTAGCCGCAGGATTCTATTCCTTTGTGGATGGGATAGGACTGGATGCATTGCTTCCAAGAACAGCCGAACAGGCAGGCGCAACTTATTACATAATGTCTCTCATTTTATTTGTGGTTGGTCGGTTTATTTGCACTGCCCTGATGAAGTTCATTAAACCAAGATATCTTTTGGCCATTCTTGCGGCTGTGGCAGTCGTCCTGTGTCTGGTAACTATCTATGGTCAGGGATTCATTGGTGTCTATGCATTAATGGGTATATCGGGTTGCATGTCCTTAATGTTTCCGACAATCTATGGTCTTGGTATTGCAGGCCTTGGAGAAGATACAAAGTTGGGTGGTTCAGGCATGATAATGGCCATTGCTGGAGCTGCGGTACTAACACAAATCCAGGGAATAGTTTCTGATCAATCCGGGAATATAGTCTTCTCTTACTGGGTTCCGGCAATTGCATTCATAGTAATACTTTATTATGCTGCTATAATATCCCGTAAGCATGAAATTATCAGCGAACCTTAATTATAAATCATATTCAATAACTAACTAAAACCAGAAAAATGGAGCTTCTAAGAAAGATTGCCTTGAAAACTTGTCTGGTCCTTGTACTGGCGGTAATCCCCGCAACAGTCTCTCTTGCAGAAATAGTGGCTCAACAGTCCTATGTTGTAAGAGGAAAGGTATCCGACATTTCTAATGAACCGATTGCCAGTGTAACGGTTCAGGTAAAAGGTACTTCAATTGGTGCCTTAACCAATAATGATGGGACTTACACCATCGAAATCCGGAACACACCTGAACCATTGCTCGTATTCTCATTTGTCGGGATGAAGACAATGGAGGTACCTGTAAATGGTAGATCTGTAATTGACATTACCATGGATGAAGACCTCATAGGGCTGGCAGAGGTCGTTATGGTAGGCTACGCCACAACAAAAAAAGCGAACATTGTGGGTGCCGTCTCATCAGTGAAGACAGATGAGATTGCAAGCAAGCCGGTTGGAAGCTTAACGCAATCTCTTGCCGGTACAATACCAGGTCTTATTGTACGGGACGAAGGAGGTGTTCCCGGAAGTACATCTGGCACATTTCAGATAAGACGTCTTGGGTCACCACTTGTTATTGTTGACGGTATGGAGCAGTCATTCAGCTATATGGACCCGAATGAGATTGAAAGCATTACGGTTCTTAAGGATGCTTCAGCTGCAATATATGGGGCCAGGGCTGGTAATGGGGTTATTCTTGTTACTACAAAAAGAGGTTCTGACAAGAAACAGGAATTCAATGTATCTGCCACTCAGACAATGTCCAGACCCACTGTCTTCCCGGAACTTTCTGATGCAGCGAACTATGCAATTCTGAAAAATGAGGGTAACCTTAGCGCTGGATTAGCACCCAGGTATACCGAGGAAGAAATAGAAAAGTTCCGAGATGGATCTGACCCGATGTATCCCAACACTGATATGTGGAGTGAAACATTTAAAAAATGGGCCTTGATGACCGATTTGAACATCAATTCATCCGGAGGGAATAAAGTAGCAAATTACTTTGTATCAGCGGGTGTTAAAGATCAGGGAACATCATTAAGGAGCGGTTCGGTTACTTTCAGGAGGATCAGCTTAAGATCCAACCTGGATATTAATATTACCAAACGATTGAAAGCAACCATTGACCTGAGCGGCAGGTTTGAAGACAGGAATGAGCCCGGTCTTGATTTTGCAGCTCTTATGACAGGTATGTACATGTCACTTCCGGTATATCCGGTTCAATATCCTGATAAGACAATTGTACCCTATACCGGACTGAATGCCTACAATCCGTATTATGCATCCCAGACTGAATACAGCGGATACAATGCTGAAAAGTATAAAATGTTCCGTGGAACTTTTGGTCTGAATTATGATTTTAACGATTTTATCAAAGGATTATCTGCCGATTTCCGATTTGATTATAAGACATATGATACTTTTCAGAAAACATTTAAGAAGCCATTTACAACTTATTATTATAGTTATGATTATGATACCCAGGAATATGCCTATCAACCCTCTTCAATTGTCTTTAATGGAGGGAAAACGACATTAAATGAGTCTTACAGCAGGGACTGGGATTGGCTGTTGAATTATAAGTTGCTATATCAAAGAGAGTTTGGAAAGCACAATGTTGGAGGATTGGTACTTTATGAAGCTCTGTCAGGCAGACATGATGTATTTGCAGCTTATCGTGAAGGTTTTATTTCCCCGGTAATTGACCAGATTTTTGCCGGATCAGATATCGGGAAGGATAACAGCGGCTCAGCCAATGAATCGGGAAGACATTCTGTAGTAGGCCGTTTTAACTATTCCTATGCGGACAAATATCTGGCTGAGTTTATTTTCAGGTACGATGCGTCTCCAAAGTTTGCTGAAGATTACAGATGGGGATTTTTCCCCGGGATATCACTCGGATGGAGAATTAGTGAAGAAGAATTTATTAAAAACTCCTTACCAGTAATCAGTAACCTCAAATTGAAGGCATCTTACGGTCAAACCGGTTTGGAGGGTGGAGCTAATTTTAATTATCTTTCAGGTTACGCATTCACCGGCAACTATATTTTTGATACCGGCAACACATTGGCCCCAGGCCTTGCAACTACCGGCCTTGCTAATGAAGCAGCAACATGGGCGACATCGACTATTTATAACGTCGGTCTCGAGGGCAGTCTTTTCAATGATAAACTATTCTTTGAGGTAAATGGATTCTATAATCTGAGAGAAGGTATACTTGCAACCCGGCAGGCAGCTATCCCAAATACTTTTGGAGCTGTATTGCCCGAAGAGAACCTAAATAGTTTTGATACCCGTGGATTGGAAATTGAGTTGGGCTACCGGAACTCTATTGGGAAGCTTTTCTATTCATTTACAGGAAATGCCTCATGGGCAAGGTCAAAATGGTTACACTTTGAGGAACCTGCATACTCAACTCCTGAAGAACAATACAGGTATCAGAAGACCGGTAATTGGACTAACCTAACTTATGGCCTGCTTACTGACGGCCTTTTCTCCTCACAGGAGGAAATTGACGGATGGGCCGACATAACCAATGGCGGAAACAACAATGTGATAATGGTTGGTGATATCAAGTTTCTGGATCTTAACGATGATGGGGTCATTGATTGGAAAGATGAAAGGGTGATTGGGAAAAATGATCTTCCTGAAGCAAACTTCAGCCTGAATATAAATTTAGCCTACAAAGGCTTTGAGTTGAATACTTTAGTGACAGGCGCAGCCGGCTTTAGCAAGTACTACGGCGGGCAAACCGTGGTCCCCTTTGGAACCGACCTTAGGAGTTTTGCATTTTGGGAAGATGCATGGACAACAACTAACCCTGATCCGAATGCACCATATCCCAGAATAAGAAACGGGGCTCAAAATTCACACCCCAATTCAAGCAATTCATCTGATTTCTGGACAATTGGCAATGCATGGTTCACCAGATTGAAGAACGTGCAGCTGTCATATAATTTTGGGCGGATAAGTAAATTAAACGTCCAAAATATGAGAGTATATGTCCAGGCTTACAATTATGGATTGCTTACAAACGTAAGGAACCTGGATCCCGAGAATCTTGTAACGGCGGCTCGATACTATCCTCAGCAAAAGTCTCTTAGCTTCGGGATTGACGTAAAATTCTAACATTACGAAATATGAAAAAGATAATAATAATATGTATAGTCTTAGCTTCCATTGCCTGTGAAAAGGTTGTGGACAAGCAACCTCTGGATATGATTTCAGATTCCCAGGTTTGGGATGATCAGGCTCTGGTAGATGCACATCTTAACTACTTGTATAATACAACCCCTGTTTACGTCCCATGGCAGTACCAGGTACACGCTCCGCTTGTAACATTGACTGATGAGGCTCGTACCTGTATCGGGTGGTCTGATGCTTTAGTCACGTTCCCACTCGGAATTCTAAATCCTTCGAATTGCGATGATGATAATTATCTCTCAAGCTGGCCATATCAAGGAATCAGGGAATACAATGATTTCCTTCAAAAAATTGAAACCGGCAATGTGTCGGATGAATTCAAACAGAAAAGAATTGCCGAGGTAAGATATATGCGGGCCTGGGTATATTTTAATATGGCAATACGTTATGGCGGAGTACCTCTTATAACGGTACCACAGTCACTTGATGATGATCTCTATGTCTTCAGGAACAAGGAAGATGAGATTTATGAATTCGTAAGAACTGAACTCGATGAGATCATAGCTGTTTTACCGGAATCAAATACTGGCGCAGACCAGTGGAGGATTAATAAATATGTAGCGCTGGCACTTAAGAGTCGCGCTATGTTGCATGCAGCTTCAATAGCAAAGTACGGCGAGGTTAAGCTTGATGGTATCGTAGGTGTTCCATCGTCGAAAGCACAGTTTTATTTCCAGGAATCTTATGATGCATCAAAAGAAATCCTCGAGTCTGGACCTTATGAATTATATAGGAAATATGCAGATAAGGCCAAAAATTATCAATACTTGTTTCTCGAAGAAGACAACAATGAGATCATCTTTAACAAGAAGTTTGTGGAATTTGATAAAGGACACAGCCTGGATACAGACTGGCAACCTATTTTGTATAAGGCAACTATTGCGTCCATTGTTAATCCTACAATAGAAATGGTTGATGAATATGAATTTATCGACGGCACCCCCGGATCTGCAATTAATTATAACCAGGAAATACATACTGGAGTATT
>Ga0209467_1001747_pt1 | contig 17668 bp, 13 predicted proteins | sample Higcelwee11metaG_FD_187175 | JGI IMG/M metagenome (GOLD analysis project Ga0209467, IMG submission 187175) | Freshwater pond sediment microbial communities from the University of Edinburgh, under environmental carbon perturbations - High... | ecosystem: Environmental > Aquatic > Freshwater >...
TCGAGCAGGTCATCCGCGACCTCAAGCTCGACGGCGTGGTGGTGGCCTCCTGCTCGCCCAGGATGCACGAGGTGACCTTCCGGCGCGCCGTGGAGCGCGCGGGGCTCAACCGCTACATGTTCGAGATGGCCAACATCCGCGAGCACGTGGCCTGGGTTTCGCTGGACCGCAAGCGCAACACCGAGAAGGCCACGGACCTGGTGCGCATGGCCGTGGAGAAGCTCCGGTACGACCGGCCGCTGACGGCCAAGAGCTTCGACGTGCAGAAGCGCGTGCTCATCGTGGGCGGCGGCGTGGCCGGCATCCAGGCCGCGCTGGACTGCGCCGACGGCGGGCTCGACGTGGTGCTGGTGGAACGCAGGCAGTCCATCGGCGGCGTCATGAGCAAGCTGGACAAGACCTTCCCCACGGTGGACTGCTCGGTGTGCGTGCTCGGCCCCAAGATGGTCGACGCGGGCCAGAACCCCAGGATCACCCTGCACGCCCTGTCCGAGGTGGAGGAAGTCTCGGGCTACGTGGGCAACTTCGAGGTCAAGATCCGCAAGAAGAGCCCGTTTGTCGACTGGAACAAGTGCACGGGCTGCGGCGCCTGCGAGGAGAAGTGCCCCAGCCGCAAGGTGCCCGACCCGCACAACGAGCGGATCAGCTTCACCACGGCCATCAACATCCCGTTCCCGCAGGCCATTCCCAAGCGCGCGAGCATCAACCCGGACCACTGCCTGCGCTTCACCAAGGGCAAGTGCGGCGTGTGCCAGAAAATCTGCCCGGCGGACGCCATCGATTACGACATGCAGGACGAGGTGGTGACCGAGAAGGTGGGCGCCATCATCGCGGCCACGGGCATCGACCTCTTCGACCACACGAAATGCGGCGAGTACGGCGGCGGGCGCTACCCGGACGTCATCACCTCGCTGCAGTACGAGCGCATGCTCTCGGCCTCCGGTCCCACGGCCGGGCACATCAAGCGCCCCAGCGACGGACGCGAGCCCAAGACCGTGGCCTTCATCTCCTGCGTGGGCTCCCGCGACCGCTCGCTGGGCCGGCCGTACTGCTCGGGTTTCTGCTGCATGTACACGGCCAAGCAGGCCATCCTCACGCGCGACCACATCCCGGACTCCCGGGCCTACGTGTTCTACATGGACATCCGGGCCAACGGGAAGGGCTACGAGGAGTTCGTGCGCCGCGCCCAGGAGGAATACGGCGTAGAGTACGTGCGCGGCCGCGTGGCCCAGGTCATTCCCGTCAGCGGCGCCGATGGGGGCCAGCTGCTGGTGCGCGGGGCGGACACGCTGCTCGGCCGGCAGGTGGAGCTTAGGGCCGACCTGGTGGTGCTGGCCGTGGGCGTGGAGGCCGCGCGCGGCGCGCCGGCCCTGGCCGAGAAGCTGCGCATCTCCTACGACGCCTACGGCTTCTTTTTGGAGAGCCACCCCAAGCTGAGGCCTGTTGAGACCAACACCGTGGGCGTGTTCCTCGCCGGGGCCTGCCAGGGGGCCAAGGACATCCCGGCCAGCGTGGCCCAGGCCAGCGCCGCGGCCGGCAAGGTCCTGGCGCTTTTGTCCAAGGACAAGCTTGAGAGCGATCCGCAGATCGCCCTGGTGCAGACCATCCGCTGCATCGGCTGCGGCAAGTGCGAACGCACCTGCCCGTTTGGCGCCATCCGCATGCGCGAGCTGCGCGACGGCTCCAAGCGCGCCGAGGTCGTGGAGACCGTGTGCCAGGGCTGCGGCATTTGCAGCGTCACCTGTCCCGTGCGGGCCATCCAGCTCCAGCACTTCACCGATTCCCAGCTACTGGCGGAGGTCAACGCCCTATGCAGGACATGGGTCGAGACTACAGGATCATAGGCTTTCTGTGCAACTGGTGCTCCTACGGCGGCGCGGACGCGGCCGGCGTGGCGAGGTTCAGCCAGCCCACGGACCTCCGGATCATCCGCGTGCCCTGCTCAGGGCGCGTGGACCCCATGTTCGTGGCCAAGGCCCTGCTCTCCGGGGCCGACGGCGTGCTGGTCTCCGGCTGCCACCCGCGCGACTGCCACTACACCGAGGGCAACCTCTACGCCCGGCGCAGGCTGGAGATGCTCCGGCGCTTCCTGCCGATCATCGGCGTGGACGAGCGGAGATTCGAGTACATCTGGGTCTCCGCGTCGGAGGGCTCGCGCTGGCGGGACATGGTGACGAAGTTCACCGAGAAGATCCACGAGCTGGGGCCCATGCCGCGCATGGCCGAGGCCGCGCGCACGCTCTGCGTGCTCGACGGCATGCTCGGGCACTCGCTGGCCCAGCCGGACATGAGCCAGCCGGGCGCGGACGCCTCGCCGAAAAACGGGGCCATGCTCACCCTCGACGACATCGCGGGCCTGAACGGCAAGGGAGGCGTCAATGGACGGTGAGAAGGCGGCCGTTGACCGCATGGCCGAACTGCGCGCCGCCGTGGCGCTGGAACTGCCCAACGTGGACTTCGTGCTGGGCTACGGACGCGGCTTCGACCCCCTGCACGCCACCCCGGTGGCCGTGCGCGGCGAGAAGGACCTGGCGAGGCTGATCTTCGACCCCACCTGCGTGCAGAACCTGGCCACCTGTCTCTACGGCCTGCGCGGCAAGCGCATGGGCCTGGTGGTCAAGGGCTGCGACTCGCGCTCGGTGATCCAGCTCCTGCAGGAGAAGATCGTGGAGCGCGAGAACCTGGTGATCTTCGGCCTGCCCTGCGACGGCGTGCTGGACATGGCCAAGGTCCGCGTCGCGGCCGACATCACCCGCGTGCGCGAGGTGCGCTTCGAGGAGAACCAGGTGCGCCTGCTTCTGCCCGGGGGCGAAACGGTGCTCTCCCGGCGCGACGTGCTGGCCGACAAGTGCCTGCGCTGCCGCTACCCCAACCCGCTCATCCACGACCACATGATCGGCGCGGAGCTGCCCGCCCAGAGCGCGGAGGACACCTACGCCGACATCGAGGCCTTTGAGAAGCTCTCCACCCAGGAACGCTTCGACTTCTGGAAGCGCCAGATGAGCCGCTGCATCCGCTGCTACGCCTGCCGCAACGCCTGTCCGCTGTGCGTGTGCAAGCACGTCTGCCTGGCCGACAGCCGCGAGCCGCACTGGCTCAGTTCCGAGGCCACCCTGCAGGAGAAGTGGCTGTTCCAGGTGATGCACGCCCTGCACCTGGCCGGACGCTGCACGGAGTGCGGCGAATGCCAGCGCTCCTGCCCCATGGGCATCCCCATCCTGCTGCTCAAGCGCAAGATGAACCGCGAGCTCAAGGACATCTTCAACTACGAGGCCGGGGTGAGCCTGGACGCCGTTCCGCCCCTGCACACCTTCCTCATGGAAGAAGACAAGATCAAGGACCGGGGGCTGTTATGGTAGTGCGCTTCCTCCCCGCCGACGCCGTTGCCGACCAGACCGCCGCCTGGGCGCGCGACTACCACGTGCTCGCGCCCGTGCGCGAGGGCTCGGCCGTGGTCTACCGCGCCTATGCCAAGGACATGCATCCCTTCCTCGGCCGGCCGCCCAGCTCCTCGGCCAAGGAGGCCCTGCTGCCGCAGACCGAGAACCTGTTCACCTACGCCTACCGCAAGGACAGGAGCGACCTGACGCGCACCGAGGTCTTCCTGTCCGAGGCGCTGCCGCCGGAGCCCACGCTGATCCTGGGCCCGCGCCCCTGCGACGCGCGCGGCGCGCATCTCCTGGACCGCGTGTTCAAGGAGCGCGGCGTGGCCGATCCGCAATACGCGGCGCACCGCGCCTCGGCGCTGTTCGTCACGGTGGCCTGCGAGGAGCCGGAGAACACCTGCTTCTGCCACTGGACCGGCGGCGGCCCCATGGACGAGACCGGCTCGGACGTGCTGCTCTTCCCGGTGACGGACGGCTTCGCCGCGCGCGCCATCACCCCGGCCGGGGAAAAGCTCGTGGCCGGCATCCCCGAGGCCCCGGCGGCCGTGCAGCAGGAGCTGGCGGCCAAGCTGGCCCGGGCCCCGGAGCCCGGCCCGGCCCCGGACCTCTCCAGCCTGCCGGAGCGCTTCCTCGCGCTCTTCGGCGACATGGACTTCTGGATGGACCAGAGCGCGCGCTGCCTGTCCTGCGGGGTCTGCACCTACCTCTGCCCCACCTGCTCCTGCTTCAACATCACCGACGAGACCAGCGGGCTGGCCGGGCGGCGGCTGCGCACCTGGGACACCTGCATGAGCGCGCTGTACACGCTGGAAGGCAGCGGACACAATCCGCGGCCCAGCCGGGCGCACCGCCTGCGCAACCGCGTGGGCCACAAGTTCTGCTACCACCCGCGCGAGTTCGCAAAGCTCGGCCTGCTCGAATTCTCCTGCACGGGCTGCGGCCGCTGCATCAAGTCCTGCCCGGTGTCCGTGGACATCCGCCGCATCGTGCTGGACGTCATCGAGGCCGGCGGCAAGAGCGCGGCGAACGCCAATCCGGAGGAAAAGCCGTGACGCACTCCCCCTACATCCCGGAGCTGGCCACCATCGTCGAGACCTTTGACGAAACCCCGGACATCAAGACCTTCCGCGTGGTCCTGCAGGATCCGGCGCGCATGGCCGCCTTCCGCTTCGAGCCCGGCCAAGTGGGCCAGCTCTCGGTCTTCGGCACGGGAGAAAGCACCTTCGTCATCAACTCGCCGCCCACCCGCATGGACCACCTCCAGTTCACGGTGATGCGCGTGGGCGAGCTGACCCACCGCCTGCACACGCTGAAGGCGGGCGACCCCGTGGGTCTGCGCGCGCCCCTGGGCAACTGCTTCCCCTACCAGGACATGAAGGGCCGCGACATCGTGTTCATCGGCGGCGGCGTGGGCATGGCCCCCCTGCGCACCCTGCTGTTGTTCATGCTCGACAACCGGGCCGACTACGGCAAGATCACGCTGATCTACGGCGCGCGCACGCCCGAGCACCTCTGCTACAAGGAGGAGCTGAAAGAGTGGGCCGAGCGCGGCGACCTGCGGGTGGAGCTCACCGTGGACAACCCGGACAAGGGCTGGACCCAGCGCGTGGGCGTGGTTCCGGCCGTGCTCACGGAGCTCGGCACCAGCGCCGAGAACGCCGTGGCCGTGACCTGCGGCCCGCCGATCATGATCCGGTTCACCTTGCAGGCGCTGGAAAAACTTGGGTTCAAGGACGAGCAGATCGTCACGACGCTGGAGCGGCGCATGAAATGTGGGGTGGGAATATGCGGCCGCTGCAACATCGGCGAGAAGTTCGTCTGCGTGGACGGGCCCGTGTTCACACAGGCCCAGCTCCGGCAGATGCCCCAGGAGTTCTAGCGTCACGGACGTTTCACGTGGCGCTTGACATCCTGGGCCGGAAGCGTATTCAGGCATCGTAGGCAATATCCTTCAACCCGATTGAGGGAGGACACGCCAATGGACCAGTCAGCTTCATAGTTTCGGGGACGGCCATCACCCGCCATCCGCACCCGGCCCGGCGCATTCGCTGCCGCAGGCGGGGTCAGAAGCCGGAAGCGGCAGGCCAGACGGTACCTGCGAGTCGCACCAACACCGCCCCTCCGGAGCACAGGGGGGCCGCTTCCTGGAACAGCACACGCCGCGACGAAGCAGCGCGCGGCACTTCCAAGAGGCAGAGGCGAACACGTCGGCATTGAGGCCGAAAACCCCGCGGCCGGGCACACGGCACCTCAGCCAGGCCCCGCATACGCAGCGCGGGCCCGGCAGGCGGACACCGCCCAAAGGCCGCCCGCACGCCGCGGACAACATCAGCGAAGGCCCTGCATCCCAGGCAACCAACGCAAACCACGGCAACAATCAAAGGCCGCTCCGGACACCCGGGGCGGCCTTCTTCCTTGGCGCGCGGCGAAAAGCCTAGAAGCGGAACAGCGCGAACTCCGCGGGCCTGAGGCTCCCGTCCTTGTCCTCGTCCGCGCGGCTGTACTCCTCCCGGTGCTTGCGCCGGAAGTACTCGTCCAGATCCTCGCGGCTCACGTAGCCGTCGCCGTGGATGTCCAGATCCTTCACGTTGATGACCCCGCACTTCTCCAGGCCGGTGATGCCCGCCTTCTTCAACTCCTCCGGGGTCAGCCTGCCGTCGTGGTCGGCGTCCACCTCGGCCACGCTGAAGGGCCGCGTCAGGCTGCTCTTCTTCAGCGCGTAGGCCATGACCTCCTCCAGGCTCACCTTGCCGTCCTTGTCCGTGTCCACGTGGTGGAAGCCGGGCGTGGCCGGAGGCGGCGTCTGGGCCAGGGCCGGGACGGCGAAAGCGAGCAGCAGGGCGGTGGCGAGAATGCGTTTCATGGGGACTCCTTGGCGGTGTTTCACGGGATTGACGGCTCAGGTGAAGCGCACGGGCGGCCGCTTGCGCTCGGGCAGGCGGCGGAAGGGGTACCTGGGCCAGCCGAACATCAGCGCGCCGTAGAGCTTGTGCGTCTCCGGCAGGCACAGGGCCGAGGCGATGGCCTTGGAGCGCTGCGCGGCGTGGGTGAACAGCCCGGCCCAGCAGGTTCCCAGGCCGTGCGCGTGCGCCGCCAGCTCGAAGTGCGTGAGCGCGATGGCGCAGTCCGTGGCGTAGTCCATGCCCTTCTTGTGCGCATGCACCACCACCAGATGCGGCGCGCTGCGCAGGATCAGGTCCACGCCCCGCTTCCAGGCCTCCACAAAGGGCAGGAAGTACGGCAGCCGGCGCAGCGACTTGGCCGTCAGGTCCACAAGGAGCACCATGAGGTCCGGATCCTCCACCACGATCCAGTGCACGGGCTGCGCGTTCATGCCGGAGGGCGCGTAGCGCGCGGTGTCGATGAGCCGCCGCACCAGCTCGCGGTCCACCAGCGCGCGCTTGTAGTGGCGCACGCTGCGCCGCGAGCGCAGGAGCTGCTCCGCGGCCTCGGGCGCGGGGCGCAGCCCCTGGTCCAGGGCGGGAACGTCCGCCGCGGACCGGCCGCCCAGCGTCAGCGCGCCCGTGGGGCACACGGCCAGGCAGTGGCCGCACATGATGCAGCGGTTGGCCGCGCCCTCGGCCACCACGGGAAAGCGCTCCGCCCCGCGCGAGAGCAGGAACGCCGGGCATTCGCTGATGCACAGCCCGTCCTTGTTGCACAGGGAGAGATCGATCTGGATATGCTCCATGCGGTTGTCTCCGAAGGTTACAGCGAGGCGATGACGCCCACCACCGCGCCGGTCATGAGCGAGGCCAGCACCCCGGCCAGGAGCGCGCGCATGCCCAGGCCCGTGATCTCGCCCCGGCGCTCCGGACACAGCGTGCCCAGGCCCGCGATGAGGATGCCCAGGCTGCCGAAGTTGGCGAAGCTGCACAGGGCGTAGGCCAGGATCAGCCGCGAATGGGCCGAGAGCGCCCCCGGGGGCAGGGCCGCCAGGTCCATGAAGGCCAAAAACTCGTTCAAAATGATCTTGGTGCCGATGAGCGAGCCCGCGACGCCGGCCTCGGCCCAGGGCACGCCGATGAGCCAGGCCACGGGCGCGAGCAAAAAGCCCAGCAGGCGTTCGAGCGTCACCGGCGCGCCATACGCGTCCGGCAGCGCGCCCAGACCCAGGTTCGCCAGCTTCACCACGGCCACGAACACGATGAGCATGGCCACGATGTTCCAGAACAGCGTGAGGCCCTCCCAGGCGCCGCGGCACAGGGCGTCCACGGCGCCGGAGGCCGCGGATTTGGGCATGTCGTGGCCGAGGGTGGGCGGCGCGGCCTCGGGCAGCATGAGCGCGGCCACGGTGAGCGCGGCCGGCGCGTGGATGATGGACGCGGTGAGGATGTGGCCCAGCGCGTCGGGCAGCACGGGCGCGAGCACCGAGGCGTAGAGCATGAGCATGGTGCCCGCGATGCAGCTCATGCCCGTGGCCATGAGCGCGAAAAGCTCGCTTCGGGTCATGACGGCGAGGTACGGGCGGATGAGCAGCGGCGACTCGATCATGCCCAGGAAGATGCAGCCCGCCGCGCCCACGCCCAGCGCGCCGCCGATGCCCATGGTCTTCTCCAGCATGAGCGAGAACAGCCGCACCACGCGCTGCAGGATCCCCCAGTGGAAGAGCAGCGAGGCCAGGGCCGCGATGACGATGACCAGGGGCAGGGACTGGAAGGCCAGGCTGAAGGTGAGCGCCGGGGTGGTGGGCGTGAAGGGGACCGGCCCGCCGCCGACGTAGCCGAAAACGAAGCTCGTGCCGGCGCGGGTGGCCGTCTCCATGGCCTGCACCAGGGCGTTGAGGCCCATGAACAGGGCCTTCAAGGCCGGCACGCGCAAGACCAGCCCGGCGATGGCGAATTGCAGCCCCAGGCCGGCCAAAACCATGCGCCAGGGCGGAACCCGGCGGTCGGCGCTCACGGCCCAGGCCACGGCGAGCAGGGCCACGAGCCCCAGTGCGCTGTGCAGCATCATTCCCCCGCGGCAAGGTCTCGGGATTGCCCGTGCGGACGCCCCCGCCCTTCTTGTGCGGAATTTTTCCCGTTTTGCCAAGGGGCCGGCCGGAAGCCGGACGCCGGCTACTTCTTCCCGGCGGCGGCGCGGGCCAGCTCCAGGGCCTCGGCCAGGGGCAGCGGCCGGGCGAAGAGGAAGCCCTGGCCGCGCGCGCAGCCCAGGGCCAGGAGCCCCTCGCGCTGCGCCTCCTGCTCCACGCCCTCGGCCACGACCTCCATGCCCAGGCCGCCGCCCAGGGACACGATGGCCTGCACGATGCGCCGGCTGCCGGCGGACTCGTGCATCCGCGCCACGAAGCTGCGGTCCACCTTGAGCACGTCGATGGGATACTGCTGCAGGTAGGACATGGACGAGAAGCCCGTGCCGAAGTCGTCCAGGGCCACGCGCACGCCCCGCTCGCGCAGTTGCAAAAGCCGGCGCGCGGCCTGCCGGGGATCGCCGGCCAGCTCGCCCTCGGTGATCTCCACCAGCAGGGCGGCGGGGCCGAGTCCGGCCGCACTGAGCGCCCCGGACACGCGCTCGGCCAGGTCCGGCTGGCCGAACTGCCGGCCGGAGAGGTTCACGTGCACCGGCAGCGCGCCGCCGCCGGCCCTCCAGAGGGCCGCGTCGCGGCAGGCCTGGCCCAGCACCCAGTCGCCCAGGGGCAGGATCAGCCCGGACTCCTCGGCCGTGGCCAGGAATTCCGCGGGCCGGAGCAGCCCGCGGCTCTCGTGCCGCCAGCGCAAAAGCGCCTCGAAGCCGACGAGCCGGGCGCTCGCGAGGTCCACGATGGGCTGGTGGAAAAGCTCGAAGTGGCCCAGCTCCACGCCGCGCCGGAGCTCGGCCTCCAGGGTCATGAGCCGCATGGCCTTCTTGCGCAGGCCGGAGTGGAAAACCTTGTAGCGGCCGCGGCCCAGGTCCTTGGCGCGGTACATGGCGATGTCCGCGTCGCGCAGGATGTCCTCGGTGCTGGAGTACTCCCCGCCGGAGAACACGATGCCCAGGGAGGCCGAGGTGAACACGTCGTGGCCGCCCACGTGCACCGGGTGGCGCACGTCCTCCAGGATGCGGCCGGCGATGTGGATGGCGTCGCGCGGGGAGGCGATGCCGTCGAGCAGCACCACGAACTCGTCGCCGCCGAGGCGGGCCACGGTGTCGGTCTCGCGCACCACGGCCTCCAGCCGGCGGGCCACGGTGGTCAACAGCGCGTCCCCGGCCAGGTGCCCCAGGGTGTCGTTGACCTTCTTGAAGCGGTCCAGGTCAAGCAGCAGCACGGCCAGGCGGAAGTCCGGGTTGCGCCGGGCGCGCCTCAGCGCGTGCTCCAGGCGGTTGGTGAACAGCGCGCGGTTGGCCAGGCCGGTCAAGATGTCGTGCAGGGCGTGGTGGGTGAGCTTCTTCTGGGCGCGCACGCCCTCGGTGACGTCGCGGATGCCCTCGATGGCGCCGATGATCTCGCCCTCGGAGTTGAACAGCGGCGAGGCGATGACCGAAAGGTGCAACTCGCGGCCGCGCAGCTCGACGGAGACCTCGGCGCGCAGGGTGTGGCCCACGCGGGCGGCCCCGGGGTAGAGCTGCTCGGGGTCGGTCTCGGGCCGGAGCACCATGTCCACCAGGGCCGGCCGGCGCACCCCGTAGATGGGCAGGGCGTACTCGTAGTCCTCGCGGCCGAGCATCTGCGCGGCCGGCATGCCGGTGAGCTCCTCGATGGCCCGGTTCCAGGCGATGATCCTTCCGGACTTGTCGATGACGAAGGTGGCGTCGGGCAAAAACTCCAGGATGTCCATGAAGCGCTGCTCGCTCTCGCGCAGCTGCCGTTCGGCGTGGTGGCGCTCCTCGATCTCGCGGATGAGCGAGCGGTTGCGCTCGGAGAGCTCGCCGGTGCGCTCCTCCACCGTGGCCTCCAGCTCCTGGTTGAAGCGGGCCAGCTTCTCGTTGGTGGCCTCCAGCTCGCGCGCGTAGGACTCCTTGATGGCCAGCGCGCTGGCCAGGGCGTTGCTGGCCGCCTCCATGCTCGCGGCCATATCGTTGAAGCCCGCGCCAAGCTGGCCCAGCTCGTCCTCCTGGCGGATGTCCACGCGGCTGTCCAGGCGGCCCAGGCCCAGGCCGCGCACGGCCTCGTGCAGCTGGCGGATGGGCAGGGTGAAGGAGCCGGCCAAAAGCCAGCCCAGGCCCAGGGCCAGAAGCAGGGCCATGCCCACGGCGGCCAGGACGAAGCGCGCGGTGTCCAGGAGCCCGGCGCGCAGGCCCTTGTCGCTCAAAAGCGCGGCCAGGGTGGCCACCGGCCGGTCGCGGTTGTCCATGAGCGGGGCCACGGCCACGGCGTAGTCGCCGCCCGGACCGTGGCGCAGGCCGAGGGACACCGGGCCGGTCAGGTCCGTGGCCGCGGGCAGGGCCAGACCGCCCTCCAGGCGGCCGCCGCGCCCGTCGGTGAAGGTGCTCTCCAGCCGCGCCGCGCCGTCCCCGCCGTTCACGCGCAGGGCGAAGTCGGCGCGCAGCAGATCCTTCACCGCGGTGAGCTGGGTGCTGTCCACGGGGTAGGTCACGGCCACCACGCCGGCCACGTCCAGGGTGCCCGGGGCCAGCACCGGCGCGAAGGCCTTGATGCACAACCCGCGGCCCGCGACCGTGAAGTCCGTCGCGGCGAGGAGGTTCAGGGCGTTCTTCAGGTCCGGGTTGTCCGGGGCGGTGAGGCACTCCAGCGCCCGGGCGGCGCCGGAGTGCACCTGGGCCACGCGGCGGCCCGCGCGGTCGAAGATCTCCACCAGGCCCAGGAACCAGACGCCGCGCATGTCCTCCAGGCGCTCGGCCAGTTCGGGCCGGCCCACGCCCCGACGCACCTCGTCCAGCCCGGCGATGAGCCGCGCGGTGGTCTCGGCCTGGCGCGAGAGGCGCAGGAGCTGGTTCTGGGCCTCCTGCAGGGCCTCCATGTCGCGGGCGAAGAGCTCCCGCTCCATGCCGTCGCGGTGGATCTGCAGGTTCACCACGGCCGCCAGCACGATGGCCGCCAGCGACACGAGCAGCACCACGGCCACCAGCCGGTTGCGCACCGAGCGCCGGACAATGGTCGGCACGGCGCTCATCGCTTGGCCGCCTTGTGGAAGCGCAGCACCGCGCCGGTGGGCTGCTGCACCACGCCGGAGACGTTCTGGCGCAGGGCCACGAACTCCTGCACGTGCGCCAGCGGCACCAGCGGGGCCTCATCGCGCGCCAGGCGCAGGGCCTGCACGTACAGCCCCGCGCGTTCGGCCGGGTTCAGGGTCAGCTCGGCCCGCTCCACCAGCCCCTGGTAGCGCTCGTTTCTCCAGAAGGACACGTTGCTGCCCTGGCCCTGGCGCAGCTCGTCCCAGCCCAGCAGGTTGCGCAGCATCTCGTGCGGGTCGGCGGTGTCCGCAACCCAGCCCAGCAGGCAGAGGTCATGCTCGCCCTTGGCCGCCTGGCTCAGGTAGCCGGGCCAGGGCGTCTTTTTCACCACCACCTTGAGCCCCACGGCCTCCAGGCCCTGGCGCACGGCCTGGGCCAGGCGCTGCGGCTCGGGCATGTAGGAGCGCGGGATGTCCATGACCAGCAGGGTCAGCGGCGGCCCGGACAGCAGCCCCTCCTGGGCCAGCATGCGGCGCGCCGCGGCCGGGTCGGGCCTGAGCGGCGGCAAAAGCTCGCCGAGCTGCGGCGCGGCCTCCAGCAGCATGAGCGGCGTCAGGGTGCGCGCGGGCTCGGCCCGGACCCCGTAGGCCAGCCGCACGATGACGGCCTTGTCCAGGGCCAGCTGCACCGCGCGGCGCGCCTCCGCCCGGCGGAAGGGTCCGCGCTGCGTGTTCATGGCCAGGTAGGCCACGTTGAGCCCCGCCGTGCGCAGCACGCGCACCCCGGGCGTCTTGTCCAGGAGCGGCAGGTCCGAGGGCGGGATGCCGGTCATGACGTCGGCCCGGCCGGTCTGCATGAGCTGGAAGCGCTCGGCCGCGTCGGGCACGGTGCGCAGCACCAGCCGGTCCACCTGGGCCTTCTGCCCCCAGTAGGACGCGTTCCGGGCCAGGCTCAGGCTGCCCCTGCGGTTCTCCGCAAAGAGGAAAGGCCCGGTGCCCACGGGGCTGTGGGCCAGGTCCACCCCGCGCCGCAAGAGCGCCGCCGGGCTGACGATGGCCGCGCAGGGCGAGGCCAGCGTGGCCAGAAGCGAGGCCACGGGCCGCGCCAGGCGGAAGCGCACGGTGTGCTTGTCCAGGGCCTCCACCGCGGCCACGTGCCCGAACAGGGCCTTGGCCTGGTACATGCCCGGGGTGTGGTGCGGGTGCCTGGGGTCGGTCTGCCGCAGGATGGAGGTGGCCACGGCCTGGGCGCTGAACTCCGTGCCGTCGTGGAAGAGCACGCCCCGGCGCAGGTTGAAGGTCCAGGCCAGCCCGTCGGCGGACACGGTCCAGGACTCGGCCAGGCAGGGCTCCACGCGGGCGCTGCCGTCCTGCATGCGCACCAGCCCCTCGTAGATCTGGGCGTTGGCCAGGGTGGACTCGGTGTCGAAGGCGCGGGCCGGGTCCAGCCAGATGGAGTCGCCGCCGCGCACCAGGGTCAGGGTGACGCCCTGGTCCTCGGCCGCGCGGCCGGGCAGGATCCAGAACGACAGCAGGATCAGGCACAGGAGGGCGCGCAGCCCCGGCCCCGGACGGGGCATGCGCAGACCGCCGCGGACGTTCATTGCAGCGCCGCCCGGGCGAAGCGCACCACGCCCGTCTGGTGGTTGACGATGCCCTGGACGCGCTTCTGCCGCGCCAGCATCTGCTGGCCGTGGGCCAGGGGCAGGAGCGGCGCCTGCTCCTGGGCGATGGCCTGGACCTGGGCGAAGAGTTCCGTGCGCTGCTTCTCGTCCCGGGCGGTTCCGGCCTGGGCCAGCAGGGCGTGGACCTTGGGGTCGCGGAAGAAGCTCACGTTGGTGGCGTGGGGCTTCACCGCGCTGTCGGAGTCCAGCAGGTGGCCCAGGATGTCGCTGGCGTCGGCGCTGCTGACCCAGCCGAGCAGGCAGAAGTCGTGCTCGCCGGCATAGGCCCCGGCCAGGTGCGCGGACCAGTCGTGGTTCACGATGCGCGCGCGGATGCCCACCGCGGCCAGGTTCTCCTGGACCAGCCGGGCGATGAGCGAGGGCTCGGGCATGTAGGGCCGGGTCACGGGCATGGCCCAGAGCGTGGCCTCGAAGCCGCCGGGCAGGCCGGCCTGGCGCAGGAGCTTTTTCGCCAGGGCCGGGTTGAAGGCGTAGTCGCGGACCCTGGGGTTGTGGCCGCGCATCCCCGGCGGCACCAGGGTCAGGGCCGGGGCGGCCATGCCCTTGTAGCCCAGGGACAACAGCGCCTTGCGGTTCACGGCGTGGGCCACGGCGCGGCGCACCAGCACGTTGTCCAGGGGCGGATGCTCGGTGTTCATGGCCAGGTAGCCCACGTTCATGCCGGGCCGGGCCTCCAGCGCCAGGCCCGGGCTGCGGCGCACCTCCTCGCGCAGCTCCGGGGCCAGGGAGTCCATGGCCTGGATGGTCCCGGCCTTGAGCTCCAGCAGGCGCACGCGGCCGTCGGGGATGACCTTGAACACCAGGGTGTCGATCCTCGGCGCGCCGGCGAAGTGGCGGCGGTTGGCCGTGAGGATGATCCGGTCGCCGGGCAGCCAGGACTCGAAGGCGAAGGGCCCGGTGCCCACGGGACGCCTGTCGAAGGCCTCGCCGCGCTCGCGCACGGCCGCCGGGCTCACGATGTAGCAGGAGTGCCGGGCCAGCGCGTCGAGCAGGGTGGCCCGGGGCTCCTTCAGGACGATGCGCAGGGTGTGGTCGCCCACGGCCTCCACGCGGCGCACCGAGGAGAGCGTGGTGTCCATCCTGCTGAACTGCGGCCGGTGGAAGGGGTGCGCGGGGTCGGTCTTGCGCGCCAGCGAGAACTGCGCCGCCGCCGCGTTGAAGGGCGAGCCGTCGTGGAAGAGCACGCCCCGGCGCAGCTGGAAGGTGTAGACGCGGCCGTCCTCGGACACGCTCCAGGACTCGGCCAGGGCCGGCTCGATGCGCGTGGAGTCGTCGGCGTAGCGCACCAGGCCGTCGAAGATGTTCTCGATGACCATGGCGGACTCGTTGTCCAGGAACTTGGCGGGGTCGAGGAAGGTCGCGTCGGCGCTGCGGCCAAAGACCAGGGTCTTCTGCCGCGCCGCCTGGGCCAAAGCGGGCGGGCCGCACAGGCAGGCTGCGCAGACAAGCAGAGCCAGGGCCGCAATCAGCTTCCGCAGCACACAAACCCCCTCACGCCGGGCGCTTGGTCGCCACAACCGGAAAAACATGCCACATCCGGGAGACGAAATCCAGCGGCCCCGCGCAACTCCCTAGAGGCGCACGAGGCGCAGCACGCCCAGCACCAGCCCCAGGACGCCGAGATCCACGTTGTAGTTGCTCAGCGCCAGGGCCGTGAGCGCGCTCCAGGCGCAGAGCGTCGCACGGCCGCCCAGGAGGAAAACCAGCGCCCCGGCGGCAAGGCTGGCCATGCCCCAGGCCCCGGAGAGCTGCCCCCAGAGCACGGCCTGGCGCAGGGCGGCCAGGATGGCGCTGCCCTCCTCCCCGCCCACGGGCGTGTCCACCACGTAGATGCGGAAATAGAAGCTGGCCGTGTAGGCCAGGACGAAAAGGACTGTGGCGATGATCACACTGCGCGACACCGGAAACCTCGCTTGCGTTCGGACTGCTGGTGATGCCGTGTTTCCCCCCCCGCAGTCAACCCCATGCTCCTGCCCGCGCCGAATGCGCGCTCATGGGGGTGGTTGGCGTTCATGCTCCGCAGGCCAGGGACCTCCGGCCCCTGGACCCCGGGCAGTGGAAGCTGCGCCCAATGAACCCCGAAGGGGCCTGTTGCCCCGGCGGCGGAATGCTCCTAGGGTGCGCGCACAAGGAGCCCGCATGCGCCGCATCATCATTTCCACCGCCGTCCTGGCGTTCATGTGCGCGTTCTGCGCCGGACCCGCTCCGGCCACGCCCGCGTTCGCCGCGCCGGCCCCAGGCCCGGTCCCGGAGGCCGTGCTCCAGGCCGCCCGCCTCCTGCGCGACAGCCCCGAACTCAATCCCGAGGCGGCGCTCGGCCTGCTCGACGCCTACGACGCGGCGCATCCGCCCAGGCCGGGCGCGGCCGGCTCGCTGCTCCTGCGCTCCCTGTCCCTGCGCCTGCTGGGCCGCTATGAGGACGCCGTGGCCGCCGCCAACCGCCTGATCCTGCTGGAGCCCGCCACCTCCGACGCCTTTGTGGAGCGCGGGCTCTCCCTGGCCGCCCTGGGCCGCCACGAGCGCGCGGCCGAGGACTTCGACGCCGCGCTGCGGCTCAATCCCGGCAGCGTGCCCGCGCTACTCGCCCGCGGCGATCTCTTCTTCGTGCGGGAGGCCCCGGCCGAGGCCGAGGCCGACTATTCGCGGGCCATCGACCTGGCCCCGGACGAGCCCCAGGCCTGGATCAACCGCGGCGTGGCCCGCGACGAGCAGGGCAAGAGCGGGCAGGCCATCGAGGACTTCAGCCGCGCCCTGGCCCTGGACCCGCGCTCGGCCACGGCCTACGCCAACCGCGGGGTCTCGCGCTCGCAGACCGGGGACATGGCCGGCATGTGCGCGGACTACCGCGCGGCCTGCCGGCTGGGGGCCTGCGCCCGCCTGCGCGAGGCCGAGAACCAGGGCTACTGCGACGCCCGGCCCTGATTCGAAAATTCCTTGTTGACAAAACCGGGCCGAAGGTTTTCTGTTGGCCCGTTTTCGCTTCGGACACCCAGGCCCAGCATCCGCCCCAACGGTCCATGGCCTGCACGCTTTTTCCTAAGGACAGGCCATGCGGCTCACACTGCGCGAGGCGGCAAGCGCCCTCAACACCACCGAGAAGACCGTGCTGCGCTGGATCGCGCAGGCCGGCCTGCCGACCATGCGCCTGGGAGGGCTGTACCATTTCAACCGCGCCGAGCTCATGGAGTGGGCCATCCACCACGGCGTGGGCGCCACCGCCCTGTCCTGCGAGCTTGAGCCGCCCGACGCGGACGCCGGCCCCGGAACGGACGGCGACTGCGCCCGCGTCTCGGCCCTGGCCGGCGCACTGCGCATGGGCGGCATCCTGGGCGACGCGCCCGGCCACACGCTGCCCGAGGTGCTCGCCGCGGCGGTGGACCGCCTGCTGCCCGACGGGCCGGCCGCCAGCCGCGAGCTGGTGCTGGCCATGCTGCTGGCGCGCGAGGCCGCCGGAGTCACCGCCGTGGGCGGCGGGGTGCTGGCCCCGCACGTGCGCGCGCCGCTGGTCTTCGGCGACATGCCGCGCATCCTGCTCGTCTACCCCAAGACCCCGCTGCCCCTGTCCGCCGTGCCCACCCCGGACGACCAGCCCGTGGAGGCCCTGTTCGTGCTCGTCTCGCCCACGGTGCGCGCGCACCTGACCCTGCTCTCGCTTTTGGCCGCGGCCCTGCGCGACGCCGACTTCCGTCAGGCCGTGCTCTGCCGCGCCCCGGAGGCCGCCATCCAGATGTCCGCCGCCGCGGCCGAGCGCCTGCACCGCACCGGCAGCCTGAGCCGGCCCGCCGACCGATTCCGGCATGACGGGAGCCCGCAATGATCCTGTTCGCCGCCTGCCTGCTCGTGCTGCTTTTTGGCGCGCTGGGCGCGCTTGTGCCGCGCTCCGGCCGCGCGGCCGCAAACCTCGGCGCGGGCGCGGCCGCGCTGGGCAGCCTGCTGGGCCTGGCCGCCGCCGCGCAGTCCCTGGCCGAGCCCACGGGCTGGGCCCTGGCCGTGGCCTGGCCGCCGCCCTGGGGCCTGGGCCGCTTCGCCATGGACGAGCTGTCCGCCTTCTTCCTCATTCCGGCCTTCCTGCTCTGCGGCCTGGGGGCCGTGTACGGCCGGGGCTACCTGGCGCACCTGGACAGGCAGGGCCGCCGCGCCGGGCCGCCGTGGTGCTTCTACAACCTGCTCACAGCGGCCATCGCCGGGGTGTTCACCGCGCGCGACCCCTTCCTGTTCCTGGGCTGCTGGGAGCTCATGGCCCTGACCTCCTACTTCCTGGTCTGCCAGGAGCACGAGGACGGGGCCGTGCGCCGCGCCGGGCGGGTGTATCTCATCGCCTCGCACCTGGGCGCGGCCTTCCTGCTGGCGCTGTTCCTCATGCCGGGCGCGGCCTGGCCGCCCAGCGACATGTCGGGCGTCGTGGCCGGCGCGGCCCCGGCCGGCCTGGCCTTCTGCCTCGCGCTCGTGGGCTTCGGCTCCAAGGCCGGCCTGGCCCCGCTGTCCGTCTGGCTGCCCGAGGCGCATCCCGCCGCGCCCAGCCACGTCTCGGCCGTGCTCTCGG
>Ga0209467_1001752_pt1 | contig 17631 bp, 21 predicted proteins | sample Higcelwee11metaG_FD_187175 | JGI IMG/M metagenome (GOLD analysis project Ga0209467, IMG submission 187175) | Freshwater pond sediment microbial communities from the University of Edinburgh, under environmental carbon perturbations - High... | ecosystem: Environmental > Aquatic > Freshwater >...
TTGTAAAGGGAAAGTCCATACTCCCTTTAACAATGAATAATTTCAAATTTTGATTTTATGTGAACCAATCAGTATGGAAATTTATTTTACAATTGAGGATTTAGACAAAGGTTGATTGACGGTCGAATTTTTTGTAATCGAAAAATCCACCCCTAAAGCTGCTACTGGGAAACACCCAAACTGATTTAACAAATCTTCTCCATAAATACTTGGAAATCATCGTAATTACGTCCAATACCTTATGATACTGTCCACATCCATTACAGACATAAGGCGGTTTGAAGTAGTGCGATCTTTGCCAATTTGTCTCATATTGAACCATTAGGTATGGTTAGCTGCTTATAACTTAGTAGCCTTGGGGCGCTGCCCCAACCCCCGGTGCATTTTTGTAAAAAATATCCTATTATAAACTACTTTTTACTGTTTTTTCATCCCGATTTTTTGCCAAAAACACCGAAAAGCCCATATTCCAAGGGCTTTTCTACGTATCAATATTGTTGGTAATAAAATATACCCTATAAAATGGACAGTCCTCTTTTCTGAAACAGACTGTTCTTTTATATTATCTTTGGGTTGATATTAAGCATTACAAAGCTGCTAAGCCTGAAGGCTATAACCATTTCTAGGTGCGTATACTATAGGTTTTATGAGGAAACTGTCTTCAAAAATAAATCCACCGTCAATGTATACCTTAAGCTTCCATCTGCCCGTAGGCAGTCTTGAGTCTCGTACATTTATAAAAAAGCATATTTCTACAGGTTTGTCTTCTGCACCTTCTGGAGTCCAGATCAGGCATTCGCTCATGTGATAATATTTCATATCTGGGGCATGCCATATTGCGCTTCAGTGAAAAGAATATGAGCCATACAGTAATAGACATTACTATTAAGCTTGTTTATAGCTAGATGCTTTACCTTTTTTGATACTTCGAGAGCAGCCTTATAATATTCTAAAGCTTTTGCGTTGCTTGTATTTCCCTCATAATATGTGGAGTTTTGATATATTACTCCGCCGTTTTTATATGCGTTATAGGCCATATCTGCAAGGGTATCCTGATTTACGTTTTTAATTGCTTTATTTATATACTTTTTTGAGTATGCTGCTTCTATTCCACTGACAATTTTACTGTTAATCATCTTAGTAGTATCTGCTACTGAAGTCTTAACTGAATTACCGGTTGTACTGATTGTATTTTTTACTGAATCGGCAGTCTTTGAATCAATTATACCGGTTGATTTTGCAATGTTTACAGTAGTATCCACTACTTTTGATCCTCCACCATCCATAGCAACTGCATACGCCATTTGAAATTCTCCTCCTTGATAATTATAGTCGCATTTGGATATTGATTTAAATTACATTTATTTACACTTACTTAACACATTGATGAGTATAAGAGGATGGTGCAAAGTTAAATAAATATCACATAAAATTATACAAATTTTAGTATATTCTGGCAATGAATTCTGATAATTATTAGCTTTGTATATAGCAGCAACAGTCTACTAAGTGAAATAGCTTTTGATATAATTATAAAGTGCGATGAGTTTAAGTATCTTATTTTACGCTTGATTTGGGTATCCCCCCTGCGTAATTATGCCAAAATCCGTAAGGTTGGGGTGGCGGTCTTTTGGTGGTATGCTGTGGAGATTATAATGGGCATAGGGGGATGGGCAATGCATATATCATCTCCATGTACCTATGGGTAGGTTGTTAACAGAATAGCAATCATTTTGAGTGGATAAAAAGAGAAAAGAAAACACGTTAAGGATGTGGTTTGGGCTTGAAAACCACATCTTAACGTGTACCTTCCAATATTATTTTACCTCGGTCGATTACATAAGTATAATTACAGTTACGCGGGACAATATCAATATCACGAATGGAAGAAATTATATATAATCCAAAATCGCGGTTTATCACACTGAGTAACTTTATCATTTTACCAACCCCCATATCGTCACACCTGCAGTAGGTTCATCAAGTTCAAGTGTTCCAACTCCTTTATTTACAGAAAATTATTAACACCATTCTTATATAAAAAAGCATTAATGCTTTTTAAAAAGTTTAATAACCCTAGTAATAAAACTCCAAATATTCAGATTATTCAGGCTTGTTTTATTGCAAATTGCTATTCTGCTATCATGTTTTTGCCTAATTAATTCTAAATTATTTTTTAACCTTTGATCATATGGTGACATCTCTACTGCTATTTTTGCAAAATCCAAAGACTTTTCATATAGTCCAAGTTCATAGCAGCTTAATGCACCCAAATCATATATGGTAAAATCCCAAGAAGAAGCTTCATTAATATATAGCAGGTCTTTCTTTTATTTTTAATGTCTCTTCCACCATGTGATACACTCTTGGCCAATCTCTTTCTTCATATGCAAGCTGCGCCATTTCTACAAAAGGTTCCCTCAAATGAGGAGCTTCAGCTATAGCCCTGTACAGCCAATTGGCGGATTCACTAAGGTCATTTTTAACCTTATAGGCTCTAGCGATAAATCTCATAGATGCAGAGCGCTCATCTTTCCAATATGACCTCGGCATTTCAATATGTTTTTTCAGCGTTTCAATGCATTTGTCCCACATCCCATAATACATATACTCTCGTCCAAGATAATGCACATTTCGGTCATCATCCGGGTCTTCTTTTACCGACATCTCTAAAAGCAGAAGATATTGTCCTCTTGATTTTGATGGATCGGGATAATGATTTAATTGAATTTTCCCTTCCAATGAATATACATCCGATTCTGATCCGTAATATTGTAAGACCTCATGTACTGGATGTATCCACCTAAAATATTGCCTTTGGTGGATTTTTTCATACCAAAAGGTAACACCTGGTGTACCGTCCGGATTAAAACTCCATGTATACATATATTTAAGGCGGGTTGTTTGTGGCGTCCATGCTTTTTCCAAAAGATTTCTCCAACCCGGCTCCAATATCTCATCCAAATCTGTACAAACGCAGATATCTATGTTGTTTGAAACAAAGCTTAGCGAGATATTTCTTGCCACATCAAACCGCCAAGGATCCAAATTTATTATATTGACAATTGCACCTCTTTCTCTAAGCTTTTGCACCGTGCTGTCTGACGACCCAGTATCTGTTACATAAACCTCATCAGCCTCATCCATTGAATCCATCCAACGGTCAACAAAATGTGCTTCGTTTTTGCAAATAGCGTATACTGCAACTTTATATTTACTCATAATATCAGTCCCTCCTTTTTTTGCCAGTTTATAGATATTTGATTTTAAATCATAAAAAGCGCGATCCCAGGCAGACAAATTAAAAATGTAAAGCACATAGATTAGGCTATAAGATTTTGAAACCTTATACCCTAATCTAAATAACTTTACTTCCTGCTATCCGATTTGCATTATAACAAGGTGTGCTGAAACAGGCCTTGCTCCTCCAGCGAGAGGAGTGATGGTTAATGCCGTTGAATTGCCAGCAGGATTTCTTACTGTGAGTATTGAATTAATTACTGTCGTAGTTACAAGAGACATTCCTACTATCTGAGAAGTACCTGTTGCACCTGTTGCCCCAGTTGGACCTATTGGTCCTTGAATTCCCGGTATACCTTGGATACCTTGTGTTCCTGCTACTCCTGCCGGACCGTGTGGACCTTGTTTGCCAGGACATCCTTTAGGTCCGGTTATACCTCTTTTGCCAAGATACCCTCTAGGTCCGGTTGGACCAGTTGGGCACATGCAGAATTGATGAAGTTCCTTGCATTCATCATCCTTTTTGTTACAGTCATTTTCACATTCTTTGCTTGCCTTTTTCTCTAATTCATCGCCCCACCGAAGAGAATCTTTATCATCTCCACTCATATATTCACCCTCTCTTCATTATTGATAATTTATTATTCTACAATACATGGGTGTATGTAAAATAAGCTTTCTATTTTATAATATGATTGGCTACATAATATGTTGCTTCTCACTGTTATTATTTTATAGACGAATGGAAAAATATTCCAAAATGAAAAATGGAATATATCAAGGTCTTTTTCCTTTTACAAACCTATAAAATCTAATAAAAAAGCAAAAAGGTCGCCAATCAGAGAGTATTTTCTCCCTAGTTGACGGCCATAATCTCATTACCTATTTACTTCAATTTCAACACCCGACTTAAATTCCACGGTTACATTTTCATCAAAAACGATAACCTTTTCAATCAGCCTTCTAACCAATTGCTCATCATAGTAAAGTATAAACTCTGTCTGTTCCTACAGGAACTCTGTCATTTCATCAATTCTTTGCCTCTGGCTATGGTGCTCCGAATTACGAACCATAGTCTTTTCTTTAATATCTCTCAATCGATGGATTTCATTTGCAACACCATCATATCAGGCTTTTGAAGTTGCCAAGCGAATAACGATTCCTGTTGAAACCTTATAGCATCTTTGAGTTAAGTATTTGGGGAGCTATATCCACTTTTAGTGTTTGTGCTATTTCGTTTTATATCGTAATATAGCATATCATAAATTCAAACACCAAATACCGCTGACAAATCGCTATAAACCGCATAATCGAGGCACTCTTTTAGTGTTAGTGTTTATGTTTTCAAAATAAACCTCAACTCCTTTTTCCTTAAGCTGACGTACGGTAGTAAGGGTATCAACTGTATTTCGTGCAAACCTTGATACTGATTTTGTTAGAATAAGGTCCAGTTTACCGTTTAGTGCATCAGAAATCATTCTGTTAAAACCATATCGTTTTTTTGTACTGGTGGCTGAAATACCTTCATCAGTGTAGACCTCAACAATTTCAGGCGGGGTTTGATTGGATATACCTTGTGTAATAATCCATTTGCCTTGAGGATACAAAAAAGATGCCGTTTAAGCCTAGTGGTTCCTTGGCGGCAAATTATTTTTTCTTGAAAACAGATTTGGCAAGACATTCTAATAATTTATTAATACTGGTTTATAGTCGTCAGACAATTCTTCTTCACTTAAAAATTTGAAATTGTCATCATTCAGTATTGATAAAAATACTTCGTATGGAATTCTGGAAAACTCACAGGCATAATCACTGGCTCCAAACCACATACCCTCTTTACTACTCAAATTCAAACCTCTGGCAAATTTCGTATAGTTTGAGCAATCATGAACTGTTAAATCCCAGTTTTCTTCATCGGCTATTTTCATGAATTTCAGGGTTAATTCCCTGCTCCAAATAGGAGAAATATAGCCAAGTCTGGAAATATACATGTTTTCCCCGTAATAATTGTATATGTTATTCTCATTTAGATGCAATTCTGCACAATTGATAAAATCAAGTTTTGTCTCTAAGCCCGCTTGCTTTTTCTCAAAAAATACTTCGAAAAACTCAGGAGTCATTGGAGTTTCAATACCTACATTTTCAATATATTTTTTTGCTATTCCAATATTTTTAATAACTTTGTCTGAGCAGTTGGAAGCACCCAGGTTGAAACGTATCTCGTCAAGACCGGCTTCACCTAGCTCTTTCAATTTCTCTTCGGTAGCCAAAGTTCCATTTGTGTATAGATGCTGATGAATTTGAGCATCACTAAATTTCTTTATAACCGGATAGTATTTTTCGATTTCCATGAATGGCTCTAAGTAGACGTAGGAAATGCCAGTGGGTTTCTTGTAAACGGAAAGCAGTAAGTCAATATCCTTCTCATAAAATTTAGTGCCCCCAATTTCCCACATTTCTTCTCCAACTGGAAGAATATTATCGAGTTGTCCATAATTATAACAGAACTTACAATCCAGGTTACATTTGTTCGTTTTCCTAATTGCACTCAAACCAGTGCCCAGCAGACAAGAACGGCATCCTTGGGGGAATTTATTTTCATTTCCCACAAAAAAAGTTCTATTCTCTAAAGTTTTTAAACCTCTGATTTTCGACATTAACGCATCATTTCTATGATCGATCGCCGACTCAATTTGTGCAAAGGTAGAGTAAATGATTTATTCATGTTTTGTGCTAATTTCCTCTTCCTCAGCCAATTGTGAAAAAAAATCAAACCAAATCAATGCATCTTTCTTTGAAATTTTCATAACGTGTCCCCCTCTAACTAATCATCCTGAATGCTCCATTCAAATCTTCTTGTTATGCTTTTATAGAAGTACCGTCTCCACATAAATGGCCTATTCATGCTGCCTACATTCATTTTAATATTGTATTAAATATTTTTCAATATAAAACCGAATACTCCAACACCTTTCAGATAAATTGGAATATTGGTTTATATTTATAAGAGATATGGTTTTATCATGTAATGAAATTTAAAGAAGAAATGGGGACAATTCTGTTTCCCATATACATCAGAGAGTGACAGAACCGTCCCCATAAGGCCGTTGTTTTTTCGCCTCTCGTCCGATGCCTCGGGAGAGGGATCGGGCAAGAGGGTAAGAAAACAACTAGTATGTAGTCGCAAGTTTCGAATTAACTTTTATAACCGTAGAGTTGTTAAAATCCTGCGCAGGTATTGCATCTAATACAAATTGCTCAATAACATTTTCTCTGAATATCAAGCAGTGGGTTGACCCTCCAAACTGGAAATATCCAAGTTGTTCTCCTTTTTTCACATGATCGCCCTTCTTTAATAATTCCCCGTTATTTTTTTTCAGTATGCATGAAGAAACTTCAGCCATACCAACTGCAACAAAAGCCATTAAGCCAATTGTAGGATTGCCGCTTTCAATTAAGATAACAGCTCTTGCAGCAACCTGTGTGATATATCCCTGTGAATTGTTTGGACCTGCATCATCATATGGATAGGATTGAATTTCAGAGTAATATGTACCAGGTATTATATATGCGTCAACAATCGTACCATCTACAGGGCTATGCCATCTGTGGTATTTTGTAGCGCTTAAAAATGCCTGATATATAGTGCCTCCTATAAACTTATTAGCATATCTTTCATTATCCAGCATATGATTAATAGAATAGGGCTGTCCCTTAATCCAAAACTGCTGATCCTTCTGAATATTTTTACTGATACGGTACGGAGCAGATTCACAAGCACTTACTATTACTTTTGGATTGTCAGGCTCAGCAATCGGGCGCATTCCATCTTTAAATTCCCTGATAAAGAAATCATTCCATGATTTAAATCCCCAGTGTTCGTCTTTGGGATCATATTTAAACTCTTTTATATTTATTTCCTTTTGAGCAGCATCGCACATCCAGCCATTTTCACCATAATTAAGAACATAAAGCGATATTTCACTTTCTAAGAATTTACTCCAACTATTTAATATTGCCTTAAAACATTTATTTACTTTTTCATTTAAAAAGAATGCATATCCGGCAGGTGTCCCCATACACCAGTCAAGAATAGCGTTTATTGGAAATCCAATCAGGCCATGCCCCTGTCCATCAGGCTGTATATACTCAGGTGCTTTTGTCATTACATGGTCAATAAGACTCAGCATCATTTTATAATCAGTAATTTCAGGACTGCCTGTAGGATCATATTTATCATAATCCAATGCCTGTGCTATCATTTGATTGGTCAGAACGTAAATATTTACATCGTTTTCAATTAGTTCCTTTAACTCTTTCACCTCTTTATTATGAAGAACTAATTCCTGACCATCAGTATTAGCTTCTGACAAAACTTCAGCAATCTGCTTATTAACCCATTGCTTTAGTTTGCTTCTATCAGTCGGTAACCAGTTTCCGAGCCTTCTCTTTTCAATTTTTATATCAGTATTCATTTTTTAGCCTCCTTTTTATTTTGCAAACAGAGTAATTAATCTAACTGAAATTACGCATAATTAATAGAACCTTGCTACGAAATTTATTGTTGAACCAAAATTAATAAAGACTTGATCGTGTTTGTACTCCACACAGCAATACTCATACGATTTTATAAAGGCACCAAAAGCATATTATTAATTATAACATATATTGGTAAAATAGCCCAGATAGTATTACCAGAAAGTGCACACCCCCGGTGCATTTTTGTAAATAATATCCTATTAGCAACCACTTATCACTGCTTTTTTATATCGTATTTCAAGCCAAAAAATACTGAAAACCCTTGAAATCAAGGAGTTTCTATTGTATCAAAATTTGAGTTCTTATATGTCTAAAATGAGCGTCATTGATACATTTTAATTTTTCCTTCTTCGTTACGGTTCGAGGGGGTGTATTTTCCCCTTTCCTACTACAGAGTCATACACTGTCTTACAAATTCAATGGGGTGCTGGGTACGTTCTGCCGTTTCTTCAACCGACAACCCCTGCCCAATAAATCTCTTAACCACGGTTTCCATACTTTCTCCAACTTCAATGATGTGCATGTCCGGATCATAGAAACGGATTATCCGCTGTCCCCATGGATACTCAATCACATCATGAACATAATTTATTTTAAAAGACTTAAGCCGCTCAACAAACTCTTCAAACTGTTCCTCTTCAAAATACAATTCAAAATTGTTCGGCTTATTCAGAACATCCTGCTCAGCCTTTTTTATAAAATCCACCTATGTGTCCTTTGTCTGCAAGGAAAATGCTTTTTCAAAGGTTATGTTTGCGCCAAAATCCATCTCTACTTTTTGATTCAATACCTCTTCATATCCTTTAATCGAAATTAAGAAGGTCATACGTGGATGTGCTTTCAGAACAATTCCCTCACCTTTGGCAGCGGATGGAGGTACTCCGTGAACATTCTGAAAAGCTCTTGAAAATGAGGTTGGAGAATCATATCCATATTTTATGGCCAAATCAATAATTTTTATATCACTGTTCTGCAGTTCAAATGCCGCCAGCGTCATCCTTCTGCGCCTTATGTACTCTGCCAGTGAAACACTTGCAATATATGAAAACATCCTTTGAAAGTGGAAGGATGAGCAGCATGCTATTTTTGCTGCCTTTTCGATATCTATTTCACCTGTAAGTTTATCTTCTATGTAGCTTATTGATTGATTCAGCCTATCCAACCATTCCATCGTATTTACTCCTTTGATTAAATTATATTTGGAGATTAGTAATGTGTCCTCTCAATTTGTGCACAAAAAAGTTGGTTCTCAAATGTTCATGCAGCTTTTGTTTTCATAAATAATCTGAATATATCAAAACAATGAAAGCTGAGTATTTTTATATGAATCCTTGTATCCACTTATTATATCATCCATTTTGTAAAGAATCCCATATTCATTACATTTATACTGAAACAAACTCCACAGTTCCTTTGCCTTTAGTGACCGGCATTCATATGAACTCCCATAATTTTTAATATATTTCTCTTTGACTGTCGGGAATAGTTGATCCAACTTTTTATAATACCAATCCCTTTGATTCTGCCTTAAAGTTACACCGAATGCAGGATAGATAAATTTTGCCCCGTTTTGGTAAGCAAACTCAATAATCCCACTTATATTATCCTCTGTATCCTCAATAAACGGAAGCACAGGCATCAATAATACGCCAGCAAATATCCCTTCTTGGGACAGCTTTTTTATTGCATTAAATCTATCAGATGAGATCGATACATTTGGTTCGATTTTCCTGCACAGTATATCATCAGCGGTTGTAACCGTTATTTTTACCAGCACCGGAGAGTGCTTGGATATGTCCTTTAGAACATCAATATCCCGTAATATCAACTCGCTTTTTGTGGCAATGGATACACCAAACCCAAACTGATTTATAAGTTCCAAAGCTCCCCTTGTAAGCATATACTCCTTTTCAAAGGGATTATATGGATCGCTCATAGCACCTGTTCCAACAACACCCTTTTTACGCTTTGATTTAAGCTCACGTTCAATTAGGGCAAGAGCATTTTCCTTTGCTCTTACCCTATCAAAATTCTCGACTCTGTAGCACTCACTTCTGCTGTCACAATAAATGCAACCATGGCTGCAGCCTTTATATATATTCATGTTATAGTTGTTGCCAAACCAAGAGTTGTTTTCCGAATACCCGGATATAATAGTTTTTGCTGTAATGAATTCCACCTACAACCCCTTTTCCTCAAGAAATTTCACAAACTTACTTTCTGAGAATATTTCGTTGGTTATAAATTTACCATCATAAAAAAAGCTGTATGTTGTAAACGGGGCCGGAGCGTTTTGTGCCTGCTCCATTGATTCTATCTTTTTCATCTTAATGCTTTGTCCTTTTGATTTGGCTATCTCAGCTATCAATGGAGCGTATTTATCGGTATGAGGACACTGATTGGTATAGTATAAAACCATCCCTTTCTCATGAATGGAAGCATTCTTACAGCACTCCTTGAATTTTGGCTCTACTGCATTTTCTTTAATTGGGAGATACAAAAGCTCACAATATGGCTTCGCTGTATCGCAAACTTTAAAACCCTTATATTTTAAATACTTGGGGTCTGATAAAAACGGCATTTTCTTTGCAGATGAAAGCACAACAAGCCCTTTTTTGTTCTGTGCCTTAGCATCAGTAATGCATTCTTCCAAAAGCCTATTTGCATACCCCTGACCTTTAAACTGCCCAGAGACCCAAAAGCAATTTATGAAAAGATAACCCTCCGCTTCAATAGGACACCATGCATTTTCAGCTGGAATATACTCAATAAAAACCTTTCCCCGTGCATCAAGCCTTTTAAAAACCAGTCCATTCTTAAATTGACTTTTCATCCATGTTTTCTTGGATGATACACAAGTTTCACCCTTTTTGTCTGAAATGGCACAGCATATATGTTCCTTATCAATATTACTGGCATCAACGCTAATTATATTCATATCTTTTACTCCTCCCTATTACTTGTTCTTCACATTGAACCTCAATACCGTTTTCAGCTTACCAGCTTCAGTCTTACGAGGATCTGAAAGGTATATTTCACGATGCCTACGAAATCTTCTCTCATATCCGCTATCATTACAGAATTGTCTCATAATTTCAAAACTTGCAGGCTCATCATCGTAGCTGCCTAAATGTAACATCTGACAGCACAGCCCCTCAGCTATAGTATCGTATTTTATTTTATCAAGATAAACATTAGGTTTTTTCTTTTTTGTTTCCGCTATAAACCGTTCAACCAATTCATTTGTTAGAAAATCTGGCTGACGAATCATAATGGAGTATGCATAATTGCTTTTGTCTGTGATGGACTTGGTTTTATCCGCCAAATCCCACACACCCTCAAGAGGGAATACCGTATAATCATAAAATCCTTCAGGAATTTCCTTGCTTTTATAAGACATCTTTACAGCATAACTGAAACTATAGAGTGCAGCAGTAGCAAAGGCAAACTCCTCACCATTGGGATCTCCTTTGCCATCAATCATTATAAACTTCATTGACGGTACTTCTATAATAGAAGGTCTATTCTTTGGTAGGTATAAATCCTTAAAATCCTTTTTATAATCTAGTTTGTCCATTGTTTCCCTCCGATTACTATTTTAAAGAAATATAGATGTGTATTTCGGTATTCTCCATATCGCTGCCACCTTGATATTCTTCAAAATCACAGCAATATTTTCTGTCTAAGTCCATAGACCAAAGCTTCATCCAAAACTCCGCTACCGCTTTTTGTACGTGGCCGCAAACAATACATTTTGCGTATTTTCCGAAAGGTATGATTTCTGATTCTACATTCTCTGGAAGGCTTGTGGTATCTTAAACTTCACAGCAAACCATTACATCATATGCTCCGTTTACACCGTTTTCATAATTTGTATAAAGTCCTATGCTCTTATCATTTTTCTTATCATGTATAGATTGATATATTCCCTCTGCAAAAAACCTATGCCAAGTCGTACCGATACTGCTGCTCATGTTTGGATCACGGTTGCTGGTTCTGACTCTAAGTCCTGCCACCTTTTTTTCTTGCAGTTGTACTAATTCGTAGTTCATTTTCATATACCTCTTTTCATATTGTAATGAAATAAGTATGGTTCAACAATGAATTTTGTGAAACAGTAAAATTTCCATAACTTACATTCCCAATATACTGGGAAAAAGGGTATAAAAAATCCGATATATCTCTTATTATCAAATGTACCAACAAAATCAAAATAAGGAGATGATATCGGATGAAAACTAATTATGATTTTATCCTAAAACACCTCGGTTTGCAAGGGCTTGAGGTAACTTATACCAATGCAATTAATGGCAAATTTGAAATATATGCCGCTTCTACACAAAACTTTGCTGTATGTCCAAGATGTAAAAGAATAACTCAACAAGTACATGACTCACGATGTCAGCCCTATGAGCATCTTCCTATATGGGGAATGCAAACAGTTATTATGCTTAATAAAAAGCGTTATGTGTGTGATTGTGATTCTGAGCATCCTTTTGATGAACCGTTTACGTTTATCAGAAAATATCAACGCCAGACCATTACCTATGAGAAATATGTTTTTACTCTGATGCACAAGAATACAATAAAGAACATTGCAGATATCCTTGATCATAGCGAGCATACTTGCCAGAGAATATATAATCACTATGCGAATATGATATTGAATAGTGCATCACCGGAACCGCTAAAGTTTCTTGGTATTGATGATATTGCCCGCAGGAAGGGGCACAATTACAATACAGTAATATATAATCTTGAAACCGGTGAGGTAGTATCAATGATTATCGGTCGAAAAAAAGAAGATGTAATAACCCATATCCAAACCTGGCCAGAGGAGACTAAAGCAAGTGTATTGGCTGTCTCGATGGATATGAGTCGGACTTATCGTCACTCAATCATAGAATGCTTCCCTAATGCCAAGCCGGTAATTGACCGATTTTATATTTCGCAACATTTGCATAAGTGTGTAGATGAAGCAAGAAAGCATATGTGCTTAATGCCTAAAATTTAAGGTTTCGGGGTGTATAGGGATACTATAGCCCATGACCTTTCCTTAATTGTCCTCTGATAGAAGATTCACTTTGCAGAGGAACTAATGTACTACTCGGTTCTTGCAGGTTTCTCTTTCCTCAGATGTAAACAACGCCTCATACTCTGGCCTTAAAACCAAAGCTTCTACTGATAAATCAAGCCGCTTGTTTTCCCACAAAACTTCAAATCCATAAGTACCGCCGCTCTTGGATATCAGCTTTTTCGCTGCTTTGACCCCGCCTTCCGCTGATACTAACTGAATAAATCTTGCGGCATTATATTTTAGTTCCTTCTTAGCAGTAAAATATATATTGTTCATATCTTCATGAAATTTATTTTCCAAAGTACTCATGCCAGCCTCCTACAGTAATCAGTATTATTTCAGTCTTATATAATTTCCAGGAAGCGCTTCAAACATCTCCGGATAATGTCCACACCTCGCTCGAATCTGGTTATATTGGGCTTTATCTCCATTTTTCTTAGTGTAAAGCTTTCGTTCAAAAATAATATCGGCTAAAACAGAAGCATGCAACATTTGATTATCTGTTTCCATTAACACAGCTTGCATTGCTTCCTGCAAGGTCAAACTTTTTTGTGGAATGTGCTTTGTCAGGTCTGACCGAGTAGATTCTTCATACTTCATAATTATATACACTGGTCTATTGTCCTTTAAAAGAACAACCTTACCATTCTTATCAACAAGGTCAAATACCTCTTTTGTTTCAGACAGTGCTTTTTCAAAAGGGAATAAACTATCAATGTTTATTTCCATATTTATCACCTCAGAAAAACGATAACACAATTGTGCGTAATTGTAAATACATTTGTACGAATTTGTATGCCATAACGCAAAAATACCCAAAGGGGAACAGGAACTGTCAAGCCTCTGGGATCTATTATGCCGTTTTAATCTACATTCAAAATTCCGAACCATCTTTGAATGTGAACCGTATATTGCTCTCTGAAAACACAGTTACCGTATCCACCAAAGTATGCCACAATCTTTCATCAAATTCAGTAATCAGTTCATCCTGCTCCCTAAGTGTACACAAAAAGGCTTCAATTTTTTCTCGACGCACCTTGATTTCTTGCTGATGTTCGCTGATTTCATTGAACCTTGCCTTTGCCACTTCAAACCTTGAAACCAGCCCTTCATACCTCTTCATGTATTCCTCTTGTTCAAGCTTGGTGATGTGCGGGGTCTTGCACTTGTCGGCTCCTTTGTATTTTTTATTGGTGAGAATATTACTGATAGTGCCAGACTGCCAGTTGTCTTTTCCTCCCGGCGAGGTCAATCCCTGCTCTGTAAGATATTTTGAAATGCTATGAGGTGTCTGTCCTTCAAGAAAAAGGCGGTAAATGAGCCTTACAACAACAACTTCCTCCTTATTAATCTGTGGCAGCCATCCTCGCTCCTGTCATATCCAAGAAATCGTGAGTAAGGTAGACTAACTTTTCCGTCTGCAAACCTTTTTCTCTGACCCCATGTCACATTTTCAGAAATACTCCTGCTTTCCTCCTGGTGGAGGCGAGGGGAATCGAACCCCTTCGGTCAGCTCGTATGGGGCATTCCCCCTTACGACAGATACTCCGTATCCTGTCACCCCCTTTAGATGTGGGGCTATCGTAAGTCAACTCTAGGGCTGGCATCTTGGTCACAGCTTCGACCAGCGCAGTCAGTGTTTAACATTCCCTTTACTGCACGCCCACTGACAGGCTTACAGCTTAAGTAGCTTCATAATGCGTCATTTACCTCAAAGCTTTGGTAGTGACGGACCCCGCTAAATGACGCCCAATCCTAAAGTGCGGGAACTAAAGGTTGAACGAGCAGCCTTAGGCTGCTAACGCGTAATCGTTGTTAGCGTTTAAATTAATTTTCCAGCTTTTTATGGTGCCGCTGGGAAATAACTGGATAACTTCTGCGCCTGGCATTATAACTACCGATTCGAACTGGGAATACTGACTTCACCTATGAACTAATCAATTCTCACTACTGTGACATCCGCCTTAAATACACCTCCATGCCAGACATTTGGCGAAAGGGCAGTTTTCAGATCAAATTGGAGTGAAGCGAATGCATACACATCGGTATCCCATGTGTTTTGTTTCGCATAAATCTTCTTTATCCCGTTCATTTCCTTGAGATAATATACGTTTCCATCACTAGCCTCAATCCGGGCATTTTGAATCTGAAGTGTTGCAGTTATATCTCCTTTTCGGTAACAGTGAATGTTGAAACTATAGGCTGAAATATCACTGGATAAAGACACCGTCATCAAATCCATACTCATATTTATCTTGCTTCCGGTTTTAGCATATACGGTATTGTTATAGTAGTAATATTCTTTGCCATCTCTCGTACACTCTCTAAAATCCAGCTTTAGTCCATTTCCGCTTAATACCGAAGCAGTGAGACTGGGATTGGAGTCTACATATTTAACATTATCCTCTTGTCCCAGACTGGTCATAAAAGTAAGAGGTGCGTTTTTGCTGAGATTAAAATATTTATTGTCATACAGTGCCGAACAGAAGAAATTGTTCAATTCAGGTTGTTTTCCGGCATCAACATACTGCAGTCGATAATTATCAGAAACATGCAGCATTTCAAGCTTGGGATTATTGGAAATATCTATACTGGTCAATGTCTCGTGGCAATGCGCAATATTGAAATCCCTCAAGTAAATATTCTTGCTGGTATCTACAGTTTTAAAGAAATTATATCCGCAATAAAGCTTTTCCAGCTTTGTATTACTTCTTATGTCCAGTATGCTTAACTGATTATCATAGCAATCGAGATTATTGAGCTGCAAATTCTTGCTTATATTTAGTTCGGACAGCTGATTGCCGGAGCAGGAAAGCTCTGTAAGCGTAGGAAGCTTGGTTACATCCAGTTTTATCAGGTTATTATAGGGACATGAAAGACTTGTAAGCGTAGTGTTCCTGCTTACGTCCAGATCAGTCAGCTGATTTCGCCCACACCACAATGCGGTCAGCTTCGTGTTGGTACCCACATTTAATTTCTGGATGTAGTTGTAGCTACACCATAGCATTCGGAGCTCAGTATTGGCGCTCACATCCAAATCCGACACGTTATTTAGATGACAGTCAAGGTATGTTATTTTGTTAAAATATTGTAGCCCTTGCAGACTGCTAATGCCCATAGCCGGTACTACAATTTTACTTACAGCAGAAATTTCTATTGCAGACAGTATACCGTCACGGTTCTTATCAAAGGATGAAACATATTTACAAAATACTGCATCAGGAAAATGATTCGAGTCAACAGTTATCGTTTTGTCAACGACAGCTTTCACAGCAGAGGCCTGAGCTTTATTTGTGCTGTTGCCTCCAGTGCCCGCAACAAAGAAGTATCCCATTTCCTTTGCCCATTTTTCTGCATATGACCCTGCTTTGCCATACACAATCATGCTATATGGTTCTACAGTGGTATAATGTATTCCGCAAACAAAGCTGATTTCTTTTACACTTTCGGGAATATAAATTTCTCTCAAGTTCGGGTCATCCTCAAAGCCGTCGAGATGTCTTACTCCGTTGGAGATTACCATTTTCTTCAACGCAAAGCATTCAGCGAAGGTTCTTGCCCCTATCTCATTGATGTTTTTTCCGATAGTGATGGTCTCAAGGGCATTATCATAGCAAAACGCCTTGACTCCAAGCTCCTTTACGCTATCCGGTATAACGATGCTACTCAATTCGGGACAGTTGGCGAAAGCTCTTTCTCCAATTTCCTCAACACCATTTTTCAATGTGACTGTTTTCAGTGAAAAGCAATAGCTGAAAGCATCAGTTCCTATGGTCTTTACTGACTCAGAAATCGATACCTCTTTGAGTCCGCTCCATGTAAATGCCCATCCGCTTATGGCTTCCAGGCCATTGGGAAGATCTATGGATTGAAGGGATCTGCAGTTATTAAATACATTTTCACCAATTATTTTTAATGCTGTAGAAAGCTTCACTTCTGCTAACGCAGTACAATCATAGAAACAATGTCGCTTCAGTTCTTGAACACCATTGCCCATTATGACCGTCTTCAGCTTCGGACACCCCAAAAAGGCTTGTTCCTTAATAACTTTTACATTGTCTGAAATCGTGACCTTTTCTATGGTTTTGTCCCACAAGAATGCATTTTCATCAATTGCAGTTACAGGATAACCGCCTAGTTTATCAGGTATGATGAGGTTCTGGATCGTATTCTCGGCTCTTATGATTTTTGCTTCTATATTAATAATTTCATATTCATACACTACTCCATCAACTGTTTCACTATCTGCTTGTACGTTGACCATTATCAATATAGAAATCAGGATGATCAAAACAAGTGCAGCTTTCAAGGATTTTGGCAATTTTCTCTCCATTTATTTCACTCTCTCTTCATCATCTTATCGCTAGCTTTATAAACTTTCTATATTATACCATAAAATGAGTTGACTAGGTATAATATACTATAGTGGATTTAAACATTAAAATATGATGCCAGACTTATGGAGTAAAGAAATAACAAAAGCCTGTGATGTTCTTCATCACAGGCTTTCCTATGTAATACTTATATTATTTTATTTGGTGGAGACGAGGGGAATCGAACCCCTGTCCGAAAGCATCTTGGTCACAGCTTCTCCGAGCGCAGTCAGTGATTTAACATTCCCTCTGCTGCACGCCCACTGACAGGCTTACAGCTTTAGTAGCTTCATAATGCGTCAGTTACCTCAAAGCTTTGGTAGTGACGGACCCCGCTAAATGACGCCCAATCCTAAAGTGCGGGAACTAAAGGTTGAACGAGCAGCCTTAGGCTGCTAACGC
>Ga0209467_1001754_pt1 | contig 17611 bp, 12 predicted proteins | sample Higcelwee11metaG_FD_187175 | JGI IMG/M metagenome (GOLD analysis project Ga0209467, IMG submission 187175) | Freshwater pond sediment microbial communities from the University of Edinburgh, under environmental carbon perturbations - High... | ecosystem: Environmental > Aquatic > Freshwater >...
CTCTTCATACCGATCAAGGGCATTTTGAGCCTCCCCTTTTTGGAGATAGATACGTGCCACGTTATTCAAGCTGATACTCACGTCACGGGCGGCTTCGATACTGTCGGGGCGTTTGGTGTGAATCTCTTTACGAATATTCAAACTCTCTTCATACCGATCAAGGGCGTTTTGAGCCTCCCCTTTTTGAAGATAGATACCTGCCACGTTATTCAAGCTGATACTCACGTCACGGGCGGCTTCGATACTGTCGGGGCGTTTGGTGTGGATCTCTTTTGCTATATTCAAACTCTCTTCATACCGATCAAGGGCATTTTGAGCCTCCCCTTTTTGGAGATAGATACGTGCCACGTTATTCAAGCTGATACTCACGTCACGGGCGGCTTCGATACTGTCGGGGCGTTTGGTGTGAATCTCTCGCGCCAAATCCAATGCTTTATCGTAATACTCAAGTGCATCACCCAATCCGCCATACGTCTCATGATGCTTACCGATTTCTGTAAGATTGATCAATAAAAGCCGTCTTAGCTCTCCATCTTTGCCCTCAGCTAACATAGCCATCAGTTTTCTATTTTCTTCCAATAAGCGTTCAAGCTCAGCTCGCACTTCTGGAGATTTTGGCAGTAAAGTGGGTTTTGGTGTGGCAAAAGGGGATGGTATATGGGCAACAAATTTTTTAAGCGACCACATATCCGATGCACTCAATGCAAAATGTTTTACCATCTCTCTGGGTACGATTACAACCATCGGCGCATTTAAGAATTTCAAAATTGTATTACGCATGATGTTGATTTTAGAAAAAATCAAATCTACGTCATCGGAAAAATTAAGTGACGTAAAATCGAGAATAAACACTTTTTCCGAGGTATCTTTCCCTCGAAAATCATAGAGTGAAGAGACAAAAAGCTCCAAACCATCTGCCAAAGTCAATACGACTATATCCTTTTCTTTGCACCTTTTATCAAATTGAATTTTTATATATTCGCATAAAATTTCAACTACACGTGACGATTCCGCACTGATGAGATCCACATTTGCCCTATCCGCCAAACAAAAGGATTTGATAATATAGAGTAAATCTTCATTCTCGCTCAACTGGCTGAAAAACGCCTCTTTTTGATATTTATCGAGATTCATTGAGTCCCAAAAATTTCATAGTTGCAGGATGCAGCGAAAACCACAGCTCATTGTTTTGATATCTAAGAATAACGTGACTGCGAAACAAATCGTAGGCAATTTTGTGTTTGTCCGATGAGACGACTACATCAATTCTTTTAGTTCTATATATCTCCAACAATTCCTCTTTGTATTCCATCGGAAGAAACTCTTGATATTGGTTTTCTATACTTGAAAAAATACGTTCAAAACTTTTATCATCGACCGGATAATTATCGACCAAAACAAGATGTTGAAGCAACTCTAAAAAATCTCTCGGATATCCACCGCTAAACATAATTAGTTTTTTCAATCTCTCTTCATGCGATTCACCTAACATCTCTTGCAAATCTTCAGGATCGATGCGCGCATAAGCAAACGCTTTCATGACCGCAATCCCATCATCATAGGGATCATTACTCGGGGTTATGATTTTGATGACCGGTAAAAACTCGATCCGCCCCAAACTCCCTCTCGCCGAAAGATAAGGGGGGACGGTATAAATCACATGGGTAGGCAGCTCTACATTGGATCTATTGGCAAACACCCTCTCTATTGATTGCGCTACTTCATCAACTTTAGAACCGACTCCTTGATTTTTTTCTAGTGAATCTACGATGATTACTAATCCGTTCTTTTGCTTGTCATCATGCACAAAAGATTTGACCGCACTATTAAGACGCTCTAACTCATCCATTGTGTCGCGTTTGAACTTTGTAAAATGGTTTTCTAAATGTCCCTTTACCTGCTCACGAAATTTAGGGACATTTTTCATCTCAAAGACCAATTTTGCACCGTCTGCACCCAGTTCTGCTTGCTTGAGATTTACATTGGTTTCATCCAACCAACGCCACAATCTCCCAAAATATCCCTCTTGGTTAAATATTTGATCTTCACCAAGCTGCGTATACTCCCCTACCGCCAATGTTGCTTTATGGATGATGGCAGCATAGATATCGATCTCATTGATACTGGAATGTAAATCAAAATACTCTATCGCGTCTACATTGACACATAACCATTCATCACTTAATACATTTTGTAACTTTGCTAATTCTGTCGTTTTTCCGCTTCCCGGATATCCGCTGAAATAAAACATCAAAGGATCATCACTAAGGCGAATTTGCTTAGCAATAGTGCCGATACAACTCCCCCCTCTAACATCGACCTTGCGACCGTTAATCTCAAACTGATCGATATCTATAATTTCAGTAGAACCAAATGGCGCTGTTTGGTAAGGGTTACACGCATTAAAGTATTTTTTTATTTTGGCTAAGTCCATAATCAATGTCCAATTTTTTTATTGTTTTTATTATAAACGAAAATAGCTAAAATACTCACTTTTTCTCCCAATCAATATAATCTTCCCATATCCCGTTTATCGTCGATTTTATCCCTCGAATAGATCGGCTATAAACATTAATCTCATTAGGGATCACCAAGAACAGATAGGGATTGTCGCCAACAATCTGAGCGAAAATTTTCCGTTGCAACGCCGCCGTCTCTTCGGGATTTGTTGAGTTTTCCATCCTCTCAATCAAAGTATCAGTGCGTTTGGAATGGTACCCAATCAAATTGAATCCCCCTGGAACATCACTCTGTGAATGCCAAAGGGCATACGGATCAGGGGTAAGAGAAAGCGACCAACCTAACAGTACGGTTTCAAATTTTCTCGGCATCACTACCGTATTTAAAAATGCTTGCCACTCCATCACACGAAGATTGACTTTTACACCGACATCCAATAACTGTCGCTGTAAAATTTCAGCGGCATAGGGGCGAATTGCGTTAGAGTTCGAAGTGGCAATTTCAAATTCGAATGGATGATCTTTACTATAGCCCGCCGCACTCAGCAGAGCTTTAGCACGTGCCAAATTTTGCTTCGGCACTTTTATCTCATCATTAAACCCTTTACTTCCTGGTAAAAAAGGGCCGGTACACACCTTTCCATGTCGTAAAAACAATACATCAATCAACGCTTCACGATCAATCGCCAAAGAGAGTGCTTCCCGCACTCTCGGATCTTGAAATTTTTTAAGCCGAAGATTAAATCCCAAATAGGTATAACTGTGGGATGGGAGTTCCAACGTAGCAAACTCTTTATGAAACGTTTTATCCAACTGCCGTTCATACTGCATCGGATCGAGTCCATCCACATCGATTTGACCCGATTTTAGCATCAAAAAGCGTGTCATAGGATCGCTGATAACATGAAAAATGATTTTATCAATCTTGGGTTTGTGCTCAAAATAGTTGGGATTTGCTTCAATCACGATCTGTTTCGAAAATTCGAGTTTTTTTAGGATATAAGGACCCGTACCGATCGGTGCCGTATTAAATTTGGATCCCATAATATCGTTTTCACGACTGAGGATATGTTTCGGGACAATCCCCATCATCCAGATCTCTAACGCTTTGAAATACGGTTTTTCATACGCTACACGTAGAGTATAATTATCAATCACCTTGACACTTTTAATGACCCTAAAATCAGAAGCATACGGAGTAATTGTGGTTGGTGCTTTTATCAGGTTGTAGGTAAAAAGGACATCTTCAGCGCTAAATCGCTTCCCATCATGCCATTTCACCCCATGTCGGAGTTTAAATTCGATCAGTGTCGGGGTAATAAAACGATATGACTCCGCCAAATCACCTATAATTTTTTGGCCGCTCTCATCATATTTCACCAGAGAATTAAATAAAAAGCCGGCGATAGAAGAACTCGCAGAATCGGTAGCAATAAGTGGATTAAGGCGTGCAGGGTTTGATGAGGCACTGAGATGGAGTGTCGAAGCGATGAGCCAGACACTTTGTAAAAGAAGTAATAATAGTTTCAATCCGGGCCCATTTTTTGGGTGAGATTATAGCATCTAATCGTCCACTCCCTCTTTACGAAATTCTCTTATCTGAATGAATTTATCGACACCGCGTACAATAAGTAAAATAATCAACCATGCCAAAATCATCGTAATAACGGTATGACTTAGAAAATGATCTCCAATGACCATTTTATATGTTCCCATACTCCAGCCGATTAACATGGCACTAGTAACAGCCGCAATTTTTGCTTTTCGCGAACGAAATAAAAACACCAATGCAAGCAATGCAAATCCGCCACTTGCATGCCCTGCCGGCCAACATTTTTGTTTTTCTAAATGACACTCTTGTGTATTGTATTTTTCCCAGACGCACGTGTGCGGATACACACCTCCAAAATTTTCAATTTGTTTTGGGCAAGGCATATTGGTCACTGCTTTTAATGAACCAACGATCAAAGGGACAAAAATAGATGATAAAATAACAATTATAAAGCCACGTTTATAAAGCTTCATCCAAGACTTTTTCCATCCTATAATGAGCCCTATTAAAAAAAGAACAGCGATAACAATCAAAAGACGCTTAATACCGTCATAAAAAATAAATTTTAGAACCTTATCATTACTATCCACCATCCACTGCTGTGTCAGAGGATTATAAAAATGACTTTGCACCCAAATATCGATACCACTCAATCCGAAAAAGAGGACGGAACCTATTAAAAGAGACGCCGTGATCCATAGTGACTTATTTGTGAATGTCATGCAAAATATCCAATTCTGGTTTATACACACTACTATTAATTTCGGCGAAATTCAATACGGTATGAAAATAAGAATCATGCGATACAGGTTGTTTAGCTTTTTCTCTCAGTTTTGTTTTATTGACCTCAAAATGCTTTCCGAACCACATAACTGCAGGAACATGTTTTTGTGCTTCAGGCGCGATTGCATAAGGGAAGCCATGCAAATAAAGCCCTTTTTCACCAAGTGACTCTCCATGATCACTCACATAGAACATTGCCGTCTCAAAGTTTTCATCGTGCTTTTTTAAAAAGCTGATCGTTTTTGAGAGAAAATAATCGGTATAAAGAATAGCATTATCATATGCATTCGTAATTTCCTGCTGTGTGCATTGTTCAAGTTGATTACTTTTACAAACAGGGGTAAATTTTTCAAATGCTTTAGGATACCGTTTAGAATACGCTGGGCCATGATTCCCCATCTGGTGCAATACAATAACGATGTCCCCTTTAGGATGGGCTTTGATGTAGTCATCCAAGCCGATTAACATCCCCTCATCCCTGCACTCTCCATCTTTACACATCGAGTTATTTTTAGAATCTTTAAAGTCCTGATACTCAGTACGAAGTGCTACCCCTTTAGAATCAGAGTTATTATCTCTCCACAATACATTTACACCTGCATGCCCTATAACATCCAAAACATTTTCGATATGCTCTGCTTTTTTCCCATCATAATTATCACGTGTCAAAGATGAAAACATACATGGCACCGAAACTGCTGTCTCTGTTCCACATGAGCTAAACTGCGGGAAATTAACTATATCTTCTTTTTGTAAAAGCGGATTCGTTGCACGCGAATAGCCATTAAGTGAAAAATGATCCCAACGAGCAGCTTCACCGACTACTAAAATAACCAACTCACGATCTACATCGCTAGCAGGAATTTTGGCATCTTTACCGATAACTTCTAACCCTGTATAAGGATGAGAAAACGATTTTTGGAGATAGTATCCAATTGAATAGAGATAATATCCTGGATTCGCATAGTATCTTAAAGGCTTGTGTTCACGAAAAAATGAGGTGTAGTTTTTATTGAATGCCAGCAATATGATGATTGCCATCCCCAATGCTACCCCAAGAACTTTTCCTTTTTCGATCAGTATCTTTTTAAAAGAGATGTTTTTTATCTGTATTGAATAAATAATCCAAGAGGGGATAACACCTATAAAAAGAACATATAAAATCAAAGTAAAACTAAACAAATCTGCCGACTCATTTATATTCGTCTGTACGATATTATCAATCATGTGAGTATCGATTACGACATCATACGTATCCATAAAATAAGCAACCAATGAAGATACCATCAGTATGGCTATTAAAATAGGTTTTGTAAAACGTGACCATGTAAACAGTGATAATAAAATCATACTGACACTAACCAGAAGTGCTACTAATGATATAATAAATGCTGCATTGTCCCACGTTAAAGGGTATACCTCAATGACATGTTTAAAAAAAGCTTTATTGGCAACAAAGGTTAAGAAAAGCGATACAGCAGTAATTAATTTCCAATGATGTATTTGCGAATTTGAAAAAGAGAACACGGCTACTCCATAAACAAGATACGGCATCCTACTCGAATCAAGACAATCACTCGTAAACAGTTTTTATTATCCGTTTATATCTTATAATTGCGCATTATATTATTAGGATATTGAATACATGCTACGCGAACTTTTTAAAATCTATCTCCTCTTTATCGCCCTATTTTTTCTCGGACGGTTGGGACTTTACGGACTCTATTTTGACCGTTTGGGAGACATCAGCTTCGCAGAGTCGCTGTTATCGTTTATGTACGGTTTGAAACTCGATACAATGACTATCTCTATTATCCTTGTCATTCCCGCACTTCTCATGGCGATTACACCTCAATCGTTAGCTGCGTATTCGGCAAAATTGATTAACGGTTATGTCCTTGTTTTTCTCTTGATTGCCCTGTACATTGAAAATGCTACCTTCCCGTTTGTCGCCCAATACGACGTTCGTCCCAACTATCTCTTTATCGAGTACCTCAAATACCCCCAAGAGGTCACCTCCATGATTCTCAAAGAGTATCCGATGCAGCTTGCCGTTGCACTGGGGATGTTGATCCTAATGGGATGGAGCTATCTGCGTTTCTCACCCCTTCGTCTGATTGAAGCGATCCAAACACCGCTGTGGAAACGTCTCGTTTTGTTTCCGATTGTCGTTGCCGTTCTTTTTATCGGTATCCGCTCTTCATTTGGTCACCGTCCCGCCAATATCTCAGATGCCCTCTACAGCACCAACCGCATGGCAAATGAGATCGCCAAAAACTCCCTCTACAGTATCGGATATGCCTATAAAAGCTATACCAAAGAGGGAAACCTTATTAAGCCTTACGGGAAAATGGAACTCTCCGAAGCCTATGAACGGGTAGGAAAAAAACTCGCCTTAAATCCAAACCAAGAGTTCCCATTTAACCGACTTGAAGCGACTCATTTTAAAACCCAAAAGCCTAAAAATCTCGTCATATTTATCCAAGAGTCTATGGGTTCACAATTCGTCGGCTTCAGCGGTGGAGACACGGCGATCACCCCCAATATGGAAAAACTCTCTCACGAGGGTGTTGCTTTTACCAATCTCTTTAGCAATGGAACCCGCAGTATTCAAGGGCTGGCAGGGATGAGTTCAGGCTACCTCCCGCTTCCGGGAGAGGGGGTAGTTAAGCGTAACAAATCTCAAAGCGATTTTTTCACGGTTGCCGCGCTGCTCAAACCTTACGGCTATAAATCGAGCTTTATTTACGGCGGTGAAGGTCGGTTTGACAATATGCGCAGCTGGTACATGGGGAACGGGTTTGATGAAGTGATCGAACAAAAAGATTACCAAAATCCGAGTTTTGTCAGTACATGGGGGGTCAGTGATGAGGATTTAGTCCTCAAAGCGAATGAAAAATTTAAATCCCATGCCGCAAAAGGGGAAAAGTTTGTCTCTGTGATGTTCTCATCATCAAATCATTCGCCGTTTGAATTACCGGAGAAAAAAATCGACTTTATCACCGGAAAACCAAAAAATGGGGTTGAAAACGCCGTAAAATATGCTGACTTTGCTATCGGTCGTCTTTTTGAGTTGGCCAAAAAAGAGTCCTACTACAAAGACACCGTGTTTGTCGTCGTTGCCGATCACAACGTCCGCGTATACGGCGACGATCTCGTTCCGGTCAATATGTTCCATATCCCAGCCTTGATTGTTAGCGATGGGATAAAAGCACAAAAAATTAATACCCTCACTACTCAACCCGACGTTTTGGCAACGGCTCTCGATATGATCGGAGTTGATCTCACCTACCCAATTTTAGGTCATTCGATCTACAGCGATAAAAAACAAGAGGTTGCCCTCATGATGTTCAACGATAACTTCGCCCTACGCGATCATGAAAAAGTTGCCATCATTCAGCCTAACAAAGAGGCTTTAACGTTTACCTATGAGAATGATCACCTCAAACCCTCTCCGCACAATAAAGAGCTCGAACGAGATGCTCTTGCATTTGTAACGGTCATGGATGATATGTATAACAAAAAACTCTTTCGGGTTGCCAAATAATACTTTTCAGAGATTTCTCTGGAGGGAGTTGTAAAAAATAGTTGGTAAAAAATGAAGGAAGAGTGAAGAAAAATTCTTCCCAAAGAAGGGAAGAGGAAACGATTAACGTTTTGAGAATTGAGGAGAACGACGTGCTTTACGTTTACCCGGCTTCTTACGCTCAACGATACGAGCATCGCGAGTAAGCATACCGAATGGTTTCAATACAACACGGAATGCTGGATCGAATGTGCAAAGAGCACGTGAAATACCATGACGGAGTGCGTCAGATTGTCCTGAGAAACCACCACCGGTAGTTGTTGCAGTGATATCAACAGATGTGTCTTGTTTTGTCAAAGAAAGCGGTTGAGTAACGCGCAATTTTTTTGCTTCAAGACCACCCAACCATGCGTCGAGTGAAAGACCGTTTACAGTGATTTTACCTGTACCCGGAGCAAGCCATACTTTAGCGATCGAAGATTTTCTTCTTCCGGTTGCATACGTTTTTGCCATAATTTATCCTTACTTAGCGATCTGTGCAGAGTGAGGGTGTTCAGCACCTGCATAGACTTTTAATTTTTTGAGCATTGCACGACCCAATTTTGTTTTCGGAAGCATACCGCGAGCAGCAAGCTTGAAAACTTTTTCAGGGTTAGTAGCCAAAAGTTCAGTGAATTTTTCACTTTTTACGTTACCGAAGTAACCTGTATGACGGTGATACGTTTTAGTAGCGGTTTTACCACCACCGTTAATAACTGCTTTAGATGCGTTAATGACGATAACAAAATCACCACAGTCAATGTTTGGGGTAAAATAAGGTTTATCTTTTCCGCGAAGGCTAACAGCGATTTCAGTCATCATACGACCGAATGTTTTTCCTTCTGCATCAATTAAAACCCATTTACGGTCGATTTGCTCAGGTGAAGCAATTTTAGTAAATTTCATCTTGAGTCTCCTTTAAAAGTCTCTATAAATAGTGGCGAAATTGTACCCTTTTAAACTTATAATCTGCTGAAATTAAGTTTACTATAAGCACTTTATCCATTCAACACCCTCTTCCAAGAGATAGCACAAATACCCCTCTACCTCTACGCCACTTAGTGCACGTACTGCATCCGCGTATCGGTGTATTTGCTCACGATGCTTTTGTTCCTGTTCGCGACCGCTTTTGTAATCGATGATTTTCCAGCCGTTTTCACCCCTCACCAACAGATCGATCACCCCGATATTTCCTTTGTGGCGTATCATCTGTTCTTTGTAACAATCGCCTTGGACTAGCATACCAAAGTGCTCATCACGTATCAAATAACTGATTCGCTTTTCTATCTCCCCCATTGCACCCGCATGAAGCATTGCACCATAACGGTTGCGGGTCGATTCGAGAGAAACCTTCAGTGATTCGTGGCTAAATTCTCCCATCATCTCCAGCGTGTAGTGCAGTGCCAACCCAAACTGTACCGCCGTATAATCATGCGTTGCTTCTTTAAGAGAACTCGGCTTCTCTTCTTGTCGACCGAATGAGAGGGCTTTAAAATTCAAAGATTTTTGCATGAGCGGCACATCAGTGCGATGCGTTTTTATCTCCAAACTCCCCCAATGAGCCGGTGTAAGTTCGAGAGGGTCAAACCATGAATTTTTGGTTTTCGCAATAACACTAAGTGATTCCGCCGCACGGGTCAGGGCGACATAGAGAGCATTGAGCTGATCCTCTCCTGCAGCTTTTTTTTCGGCTTCGAGCGCCTCAGCATAGAGGGGATCGAGTATTTCACGCCCTTTGATCCGATAATGCATTCCGCGAAGTGATGCCCCCTCATATTCATAGACTATCGCATCGTTACGGCTCCGAGGGGTCCCTAGACGATCGAGAACAATAACGTGCTCAAACTCCAGCCCTTTGGATTTATGAACCGTCATGATCCGAATCCCCCGCATATCGCTTTGAGGTGACGTACTCTCTAATCTATCAATCTCGAATACCACCTCTTCGATGTCGCGGTAGCTTCGCAATGCTTCGATAAACATCAATGCGCTCTTATCGGCAATGCGAAAACGTTTGATAAACGCGATCACGGCGTTGTTCACCTCATCAACACTCACCCGTTCTATACTTTGACTCTCCACCCCCAACAGTGCAGCGCAGTTGGAGCGGTAAATCGACTCACCGAAATAACAATAGCGCAGATACTCGATGATGGCGCGGACACTTCGCTGTGCGATGAGGCGTGCCGTCGTCTCGGTAACAACGTCATACCCCCGCTCACTGAGCACCTCTTCCACCGCGCTTCCGTCTTTGTTGGTCGCGGTTAGAATAGCGATCTCTTCGGCTGCAGCACCCTGAGTGATCAACAGTGCAACCCTTTCGCTCAGCGATTCGAGCAGATCATCGCTATAGAGAACCTCGACATACCCTCCGCTATAGCTTTGCGGGCTTTGCTGAGGAACATACCCTTTGATTTTCCCCTCAAAGGCACGATTCACAAACTGGACAATCTCACTTCGGGAACGGTAGTTCACCTTGAGTGGTTCAAGCTTCACATCAAACAATTGTGCCACTTGATGAAAGAGGGCACTCACCCCTCCGCGAAAACGGTAAATCGATTGTTTCACATCCCCGACGAAAAAGAAGCTCCCCCCCTCATTCACCCCAACACCGGAGCGGATCTCTTCGATCAGCGGACGGAGGATGTCAAACTGAATAACGCTGGTATCTTGAAACTCGTCTAGGAGAAGATGCTTGAGGCGTGAATCGAGCCGAAAATAGAGAAACTCGCTCTCCAGTTTTTCCCTCAGCAGCGTGTGGACGTTGAGGGTTATATCATCGAAACTGAGCTCATTGCTCTGCGTTGCCATGCTTTGTCGGCTTTTGATATAGAGTTTGAGGATTGTAAACAGCTCTTTGAAATAAAGCACCTCGCGACGGCGCATTTGTGAGGCAACGGCACGCTGTATTTCATGGAGCAGTTCATCCATTCGCGGCTCATACGTTTTTTTAAAATCCCAATACTCCATACTCGGTTTAAAAAGCCACGTTTTTTCTAGTAGCTCCTCATAGCTCTCAAACTCCATCGTTTTTCGGGCGCGATCACTGAGCGGTTTTGAGAGACTCAACTTTGAAAGTTCACGAGCACATTCTAACGCATACCCTATAGACTCCTCTGGAGTATCGACCCCCTCATAACGCTGAATATCAAGCTCTTTGTATTTGGAATAAAGGGCGGAGAGGAGAATGAAAAGATCTCCGAGCCGTTTATCGCTCAATAACGAGAGATGCACCAGCGCCCCAGTTGAGTGTGACACCTCCACTTCATTCAAAAATCGCTCCAACAAGGCGCTCTCATGATGGTTCTGCACAGTTTTAAACGTCGGCATCAACCCCGCATTGAGGGCGAATTTGCGCAAGATTCGACCGAAAAACTTATCCAATGTCGAAATTTGAATATCGGAGCGGAGGAATCGTGATAGAACTTTGGGACGCTCTTGTAAAATTTCCTCTTCGCTCATCCCGCAAAGACGGGCGATTTGGGGCAGTTCGCACCGCGTTGGCAACTCTTCGAGGGTAAGGATGATCCGCTCTAGCATCTCGTTGGCCGCTTTATTGGTAAAGGTCAATGCCACGATCGACGAGGGAGCCTCCCCCATAAAGAGCAAACTCAGATAACGGACAACGAGGTTAAACGTCTTGCCACTCCCCGCACTCGCCTCATAGGCTAAAAACGGTTCAAACTCCACGCATCACCTCCCGATGACAGAGGTAGGTGTAGGGGCAGTGGCGACATCGGCTCAAATCCTCGCACATCTCCCAGCTCCATTGTTTTTGAGATGCCACATGAGCCAAAATTTCGCGCAATTTAGCGATTTTAGCCTCTAAAAACCGCTCGAACTTCAACTCACCGCTCCCCAGATCATAATAGCCGCAAGCTCTCACCTCTCCAAGCTCCCCTGCTAGCAGTGCGTAGACACTGAGCTGATAATCGACATCGCTCTCTTTGGGCTCTTTATCGGTATCGGCATACTTGCCGCTTTTATAATCGATCACTTCGAGAGCCCCTTCGTTCTCATCGATACGGTCGATCCTACCCGTGAGTCGTATCCCCTCGACCTGACAGCTCACCTCTTTTTCACGGTAAAGTACCCTCACCCCTGAGGTAAATCGAGAGACCTCGCACCCGTAAAAATCTTCCAGTTTGTCGATCCACAACCGTTTCATATACCGCTCCAGCGGGTCATCGCTGTGTTTCTCTTCCCATAATCTGCTTATAGCCTCTTTGATCATAGAGGGTTCCAAGTAGCGATCATTCTCGGCATAGAGCTTATCCAAAACGCTGTGAAGCTCATTACCGATGTCACGCTCCTGCGACAAATCACGCGGCAGCTCATGCTCTCGGATATGAGCAATATAGCGATAATAAAAGGAGCGTTTACAGCTCAAAAATGTTTTGATCCCACTCGCAGAGAGGGGGTGGACGGTAAAATCGTATTCGCTCTCAACCACTCCGACATGCCGCTCATTAAAATGGGGGATTGGAAAAAGTACCTCTTCATATCGGTATGCGGCAGGGATACTTTTGATCCCCAGTTGGAGTAAAAAACGAGACGGCACTGATTCTGCATTTTGGACACACCCGATTGCCACTTTTTGTGCGCGGTTACACAGCATTGCGTAGTAATGTTTTTGGAGCGATTCACGATCATGGGCGCTCGGCAATCCGGCATATTCGCGAGTTTTGGTGTTTAAAAATAGATCTTTTTCACTCTTGTGCGGAACATACCCCTCATTAAAATCGACGATCACCACCCCATCAAACGCGACTCCCCGTGTCTCCAACAGCCCCATCACCGTTACCTTGCCACCTCGTACATCGTCGATGCTCCGCTGACGCAGGCGATTCATAAAGATTCGCAATACCGCCCTAAACTCCATCTGCTCCAGCGCATGGGAGAGATGACTAATGTGTTGGATCTCATCGCGGATAATCTCGAGGGAGCCTTCATCGGCATCGTCAAACATCGAAATCAGTTCTTCAAGATCGCCTAAGCGAAATTTTTGCGGATAATGGGTTTTGAACCACTCTATCGTGGTACTTTTGATATTTCGTATCCGCTCGCGGTTCAATACGTTCATCTCATCCAAAAAGAGGGTAATACTCTCAATCTCTCGATAGAGGGCGCTGTTAGAAAACGGCTCCCCCATCGCAAAGTTGAAATTTCCCTCTGTGTCGAACTCTCTCAGCATCTGCGCCGCATCTTCATCAGGCAGTATGATCGCAATCTTCTCCAGTGCAATCCCCTCCTCTACAAACGCTTCAACCGAGGCTTTGATAAATCCGATTTGCGCCAGTCGGGTATGAAACACTTCACATGTAATAGCACGATTCATATAAAGAGGCTTATCCGAGATGATCCGTATCGCACTGAGCGACAACCGATGCTCCCGAGCCTCAAGGAGTTCAAACCCCATCTCCTCCAAACGTGCCGTCATTTTTCGATTATATGCCGTCGTGTTGTATTGAAGTATTACTTCCAAATGCGTAGCACACTCTCGTAAGAGCGCGATCTCATAGCGGCTCAAATACCCCTCAACCACAATCGTTATACTCTCATAGTTACGCAAGAAATCGTGTTGGATGGTCGTATGGCTAGAGTTAAATATCCTATCCGCCCACCCCTCGCGTGCACATATCTCGCCGTATCGTTCACGCAACCTTGTAAGAATCGCGATATGCTCCTCATACTCGCCATACACATCGACCGCTTGGAGAGTTTCGACACTGACCTGCTCGCTGGAAAGCTCTTCGAAAAATCGGAATAGATACTCGGAGTTTTGGATAAAGCTGAAAAAGTTTCGCTCGATGTTGAGTGCTCTAAAGGCTGAAAAATCGGACGCTTCGTGCATCGCCAAAAGGCGTAAATCCTCATCGGGGACAACTTTTCCTACCGCGACGTACGCACGGGAAAGAAATTCTCCCATACTCATCATATGGGGAAGAAAACTCTCCGTAGACTCTGCAACAGCTTCACGAATACACCGTGAGGTAGGATAAACGATACACTCTTTAATCATTATTCAACTTTTCTAATATATTTAACACGCTCATATCTAACTTCGAAAACGCAAACCACTTTTTACCCAAATCTTTGAGACTTGCACCGATATGATACACTTCTTTTTCATCGATCAGTAAAAAGCGATCATGTGAAGCATCAAACTTTTTTAGCTCTATAGTTGGGTATTTAGCATTGTATTTTTGCAGATCAAGTTCGAGCTGTTTCGTGATATTTTTGGTGTAAATAGTGGCTTTAACTTTTGCTTCTCTTTTAGACAACAATGTTAAAACCGTATCGTCGATATAGTTATCGATCAGAATGATGCTCTCTTTGGCACTTTTTATCAAATCTGATACAAAAATATACGCATCATAGACCTGCCCATCATAAAAAATTCCCTGTTTTGGTTTGATTGATTTGTCTTCGATGGCACTCAGTATCGCTTCGACTTTTTCATCGGTTTTGCTCTGTTTTTGTTCCAACGAATCAAGTCTTTGAAATATCAGCGCATTATTGGAGATAAATCTCCGCATCTCAACAAAAGCATTGATGATATGGATACTCATTGCAACAGCACTTTGGCTTCGTAGTACTGCCGAGAGCATGGCTACACCCTGTTCTGTAAACACGTAGGGCAAATATTTTCTATGTTTGCCTCTACCATTTTCTAAGGTCACAAATTGTGACCTTAAAGATTCTTCATCGTCTAAGGTGCCATTTTGGAACCTTAAAGAAGCACTTAAACTTGAGGTCGTAAATTGCGACCTCAAACTTTGATACTCTTCTTCAGTGAGCTGAAACATAAAGTTTTGTGGAAATCGCTCACTATTTCTATTTACGGCTCTATTAACATTTTTAGTTTCCACGCCATAAAGCTCCGCCAAATCACTATCCAACATTACCTGCATTCCGCGAATGGTGTAGATTTTGTTTTTGATACTGTCGTCGATGGTGGCGGTGACTTCGTTCATCGGTAGTTCCTAAAATTTTGCTTCATTGTATCCTCTTCCCTAAAAAGAGGAGAAAAATATGACAAATTGCTATAATATTTAATTCCAATAGTGCACGCAGTGCGTGCACTTTCTCTTACTATGGCGAATTCGCCACAATTAAAATCTCTCTTCATTGTGCCCCGTCGCTCAAAAATGGGGGATAATATGGCAGGGTGAAAAAGTATGTTTAGCATGATTCTACTTGTTTAATAGAAAAAGATTTTAAATTTGGATCTTTAATTTTTTTTATCAATTCCCTAGCTTCAACTTTTTTTCTTTCTTCAATATAAAGCCCTATTTTATTTCGCAATATGAAATCATCATCTTGCTTTGATAATTCGATTGTATTCAATTCACTAAATGCAATCTCTATATTTTTATTTTGATAAAAGAGACAACATTTTGATTTGGCTTATCCTTTATTAATTCAGAAATAATATTTGTATTTAGCAAATATTTCAAAATACTTCTCTATTTGTATAAGTTTCGTTGCTTCTTGTAATTTCTATATTGAAACAAGAGGAGACTTTTGAAAGAAATCGACTAAATCACTTTCATTTTTCTCAATACTATCTGTTGCACTTGTTTGATTTACGACGTTATTTGCTTGCTGTCCATCAACCATTACAAAAATTTTAGCGATTTGCTGCTCGTATAACTCTCGGTATTGCGGTGGTATATTAATGATACCGTTATGAATTGATGCGTTAAATTCTACTGCATACATATTACTACCCCCTGTTGAAATCTCATGTATTTCTCTTGCAAGTTATTAATTATACACTATCTACCCTGCTTCAACCCCGCTCTTTTTACCCTTTTTGCTCGATAGTATCAAAAATCTCATATTTGCTGAAAACGTCTAAAGCTCTTTGTGCAATCGGAAGAGCCTCTTTGATCGGTGTTATAACCGTCTCATCAAAACCATTGCGTTGTTTATATTTTTCATCAAGTTCATCGTATTTACCCTTTACGATCTCTTGATTTTTGAGTATAAAATCAAAAAATTTGATTTGTTCTTGTATGGAAGCAACCATGTCGGCATTGTTTTTGAACAACGATTTTGTTGTGATCTCTCTATCAAATCCATACTCCCTTAGATCAAGAACCATCCCGTTGTATTTAGTTGGTTTTTGATCAGGAAGTGGGTCTTTAAGCGTGTTTTGACGCTCCTCTTCGGCACGTCGTTCAACCTCTTCATAATACTTGTGATTAAACTTTACTATGCGCTTGTGCATCTCGTCATACATCTCAGTATTGTCGATATAGGTATCTCGCACCTGAGCGGCATTTTTAGTAGCGACGTCCAAGCTTTTGCCAGCCTCTAGCCCTTCGTAAACTGCGGCATTGTAGGCTCTCGCTCTCTGCGGTGAGTTTGATAGATTGCTAAAGTATTTATCTTGTGTGTTATTTGGATGTTGTCTCATGATGGAGGCTATGAAAGCTTCCCGTTCCTCATCTCGTGGCAAACCGCCGTTATAGTAGTTTGGCTCTTCCGTTTTTAAGGATTCGTTTGCATCATGCAAAGCTTGTGCTTTTTTCAGATCCTCTTGCAGGCTTTCAGGAGAAGTATCTTCAAATCGTATGCGTACGGCATATTTTTCCAAAACCTCATCTATTGTGAGATAATCAGGATACCTCTCCCGTATCAGCTTTGTTTGTAAATCCTCTATCTCTTGAGAAAACTTTTCAGGCATAGGAGTAAATATCTTTATATTTCTCTTCCATCTCCGCCAATTTTCCCGTTGCTTTTGCCTGCTCTACGCTTTGCGTTTGCGAACTCTCTTGTATCGCCGTTGCAAGCGGGCTCTCTTCTGTCTCGCTCATAGTCTGCGCAACTTGTTGCTTTATTTCTATCTCTTGCTGTGTTGTTATTATGGGTTCTTGGGTTTCATTTTGAACCTCTGCCGTTGCTTTTGTATTTTGTATTTCAGCTTTTTGATCGGTTTGCTGTGTTTGTGTAGGAGTTGTATTATTATAAGAATTATCACTAGCTTTATAAGCTTCTAGGAATTTTTCTGAAGCCGCTATAACTCCCATCATATCAGGATTGCCTAATTCTCTTTGCATCTTAACATACGCCTCTAACTTACTAATCGCATTTGACTTAGAGTTGTCTATATTAGTGACTGACCTTACGCACTCTTCAATCTCTGTAATTCCATAAACGCCATTTGATTGGCACGGATGAGGAGTTTGGTTCTGAGTGCGAAATGGTTTAGAGCGGTTTTTATTTTTAAGCATTCGAGCTTGA
>Ga0209467_1001755_pt1 | contig 17611 bp, 19 predicted proteins | sample Higcelwee11metaG_FD_187175 | JGI IMG/M metagenome (GOLD analysis project Ga0209467, IMG submission 187175) | Freshwater pond sediment microbial communities from the University of Edinburgh, under environmental carbon perturbations - High... | ecosystem: Environmental > Aquatic > Freshwater >...
TCAGCGTCTGCAACTTCTAGTTCAGTTCTTTTCTTCTCCTGAAAATCAATTATTTTCTTCTTTATTTCAGGATCAGATAATCCCAGGATCTTGGCAGATGCCAAAGCTGCGTTTTCCGGACTAAGAATTGTCATTGGTGCAACGCCCGAAGGCATACGGACACTTGAAAAAAGGTCGGCACCTCCAAATTTATCGCTATACGGAGGACAGGCAATTACAGGACAATGCGTTTGCGCATCGGTAAATCCGCTTAAGGCATTGCTCATGCCGGCTATTGTAATAAAGACCACGTTATCTTTTTCGTATTGCTTTATCAGGTCATAACATTTAAGTGGAACTTTATGTGCCGACGCAATTCTTACAGTATTCTCAATACCGAAATTATCAAGCACCATCGTAATTTGTCTGGCCCATTCGAGGTCAGCCTTAGACCCCATAATAATAATCACTCTGCTCATTGATGTTTGTAGTTAAATGAGTATTGATAATAAATGGAATTATCTTTAAATGAACTGCATATGCCTTAATCTACTTAATTGTAGACAAAATGAATCCTGAAGCATCTGACAGATTATTGCAAATCCTTGAATTATACAATAATTCATCCAAATGTTTTCTTCCATGACCACTTAACAGATAAATCGGAGTTACCCCGGCATTAATCCCACATTCCACATCAGATGGATGGTCACCAATAATAAATGACTTTGTTAAATCAACATTGTACAGTTGTGCAGCTTTGAAAAGAAAGTAAGGCCTGGGTTTCTTGCAGGTACAATTGTCCTCGTTACTATGAGGACAATAGAATGTATCGAAAATTGTAATACCCTTTGTTTTTAAGTATTCAGTTATATATTTATTTACTTCCTGCACCTCCGATTCGGAAATCAAACCTTTTGATATACCCGATTGATTGGTAATTACAAATAGCAGGAAATGCTTTTGCAAAAGTTTGAGTGCTTTAAACGTATATGGGAAAAAGACTATATCTAAAGTGTTATTAATATAATCATTATCTTCAATAATAGTCCCGTCCCTGTCCAAAAATATTGCCGGATACTTTGCCATGAGGTTCAAATTTTGGCACAAAGATAACACCATTTACTTAATATATTAAGCAATGCTTAATTTCTTAAGTAAAAATTAATAGCTCGCCGGAGATTGAATCCAAAGCATTTCGCTGAGTCCGTCATAACTATTCACAATGTCTCTTGATACCTTGGCATTAAGGTAAATGCTATCACCAGGCTTTAACAGAAAGATTTTTTCTTCAATTTTAAATCTGATTTCACCCTCGGTTATATGACAAAATACCTGACCCTGGGAATTTTGGAAAAAGGATTCAATACCTGACGCTTTGGCAAAACGAACTAAATACGTATCCATGTGCTTGTTTATGTCGTTGTGCGATAGTTGATACAGTATAGTGCCCGACTTATTCTGGTCAAAAAATTTCATCTCATTTCGCAAAACAACAGGATTGCTCGCCATTGCCTCATTCTCCCCAATTAGTTCCCCTACCGTTGTATGCAGATGCTCTGCAATGGCTTTTAAGGTTACTATTGAAGGGAAAGATTTGGATTTCTCAATTTGAGATAGAGCACTTGAACTTATCCCAACCATTTCGGCGAGCTCGTTCATATGCAGATTCTGCAACTCCCTTCTCTTTTTAATTCTCTCTCCAATGCGATTCATACAGGTCAATTTTTTGCAAAGATATTATTTAAATAATTAAGTGGTACTTAATTCTTGCAATCTATCGATTTTTGACATGGAATGAGTAACGTAAATCTTCTTTACAATCACAGGTTGTGTAAGGCTTCGTCTGGTATGAGAATGTCTTGTTTTGCGGGCACGATGTCTACTTCTGGAGTGTGGAAACAGAGGGAATAAAAAACCGGTGGCTGATCAGAGCCTCCGGCAATGTAAAAAATTAATCTCTTAAATGTAACCAGGTTCCTTGTAAATAAAAGGTCAGGCCTGCTTTGCGTACTGCACTTCGCAGAAGATACGCACATCATCACTTACAAGGACTCCTCCGGCTTCCAGGGCAGCATTCCAGTTAAGTCCCCAGTCCTTGCGGTTGATCTTGCCGCTGATACTGAAGCCTGCTTTTGTATTTCCCCAGGGATCCTTACCAACTCCGCCGACTTCCACATCAAGCACTGCAGTCTTAGTAACGCCCCTGATTGTCAGGTCACCGGACAGTTTGTAGTTCTCGTCATCTATTTTTTCAAGCCCTGTTCCGTTAAAGGTCAATACAGGAAACTTCTCCGAATCAAAGAAGTCAGCGCTCCTGAGATGAGCATCCCGCTGTTCTGCATTCGTGAAGATTGATGCAGTGTTTGCCTCGAAACTTATCCTGGCTGTCGAGAAATCCTCACCTTTGGTCTCAACTTCGGATTTAAACTCCTTGAAGCTTCCGGTAACTGTTGTGATCATCAGATGCTTAACCTTGAACTGAATCTCACTGTGCGAAGGGTCTATTGCCCACTTGATAGTTTCCATTGTATTATTCTCTGTTTTGTTCAACTTTTATTCATCATGAGCATAAAACAATGAGACAGGGGAAATTGTTCAACCGGAGTTCCACAAAGCGGCTTTGCCGCCAGGCAGTAGGCAGTAGGCAATAGTGTATTAAAGTCAGCAATTCTCAGCCGGCAGTCGCTTCAGGCAGCCTTTGAAAGACTGCACGACCGCAAGACGGAGCGCAGCGACAGACCTTTCAGACTGTATGGACTTTTGACTTTATGGACTTCAGACCTTATGACTGAAGACTGTGGACTGAAGACAGTGGACTGAAGATGTGGACTGATCAGATTGGATACCTCACCCCTGTGAGCTCCTCGGAGACCTCCCAGAGTCGTGTTGCCAGCGCCTGATCAAAGAGCTTTGAGGGATCATTGTTAAGCACTGGATAGCCCTTGGTGTTCCCCGGACCGTCAGGCCCGATATACTCACCGCCACGGAGATCGGGATGGGTGGCAGCATAGAGCGTGGGCAGAGCTCCCCTGTCTGCAGGCTGTGCCACAATGCCCATGATCCACTTCATGACCGCACCGGTCTCTTTGCCTGACCCGCGTGACAACAGGTTGGTGACACTGATGCCAGGGTGGCAGGCCACACTGATAGAGGATGACTCAGCCCGCTCCAGCCGGTTCTGAAGCTCAAGGGCGAAGAGAAGATTGGAAAGTTTGCTCTGGCGATAGAAGGTCATGGGATTATAGCCTTTGGAACCGTCGAGGTTGTCAAAACGGATTCTCGCCCTGCGTGCTGCTATGCTGCTGACGGTGACAATCCTCGAGAGCGGGGTGGCCATAACCATCGGCAAAAGATGAGCGGTGAGTGCAAAATGGCCGAGATGGTTCGTTCCGAACTGAAGCTCAAAACCGTCCTTGGTCTTTGAATAGGGTGGAACCATCACTCCCGCATTGTTGATGAGCAGGTCAAGCCTGTCAAACCGGCCGCTGAACTCCGTGGCAAACTGCCTGACGGATGCAAGATCGCCCAGGTCAAGATGCATCACAGTGACGGATGACGCTGTGTGCTTCGCCCTTATCCTTCCTGCCGCCTTCTCCCCCTTCGTGATGTTCCTCACGGCAATGACCAGGTCAGCTCCCCTTGAGGCAAGCACCTCCGCGGCGGAAAAGCCTATCCCGCTCGCTCCCCCGGTGATAAGCACCATCTTGCCTTTAAGATCCCCTATTCGTTCAGTAGTCCACTTGGTCATGTCTCTTCAGATTTTTGTATTACAACAGCCTGCGGCTGGAAAAAGTTCCGCAAATATAAAGGATTAAAAATGAGGAGGGGCAGCCTGAAGCCTGAAAACAGCATCCTCCGCTTACAGGCTGACTGAATAGGTGAGCCCGACAAGATTCATGTATGCAGGCTTCGTTACTCTGCTCTCGTTATAAATGTACTCTATACCGAAGGTGTGCCTCTTGTTGAGAGTGTACTCAATCCCAATCATCGAACGCCACTTGTCTACAGTGTATTCATTGGCCTCCGAAAGCAGTCCATGCAGCTCCGTATTGAAATACGGCATGAGCGGGATCCCCATGATGTCATAGCCGAGTTCGAACCTGACACGATGATACCAGACCGGCAACTCATCTTCCGGGTCCTCGATATAGGTCTTGAACTGCTCCTGGATGCGGTACCTCACAGCCAGTGTGAACCGGTAAAACGAAGGGGCTGTTCCCTTGACCTGTGCAAACCAGCGGTGCCGAATATAAAACTGATCATCCTTCTCGAGCTGCTCTATGAGCCTGTAATAGATGCCGGCAGACAGGAAGTCGTTGAACTTGTACCGCAGTCCGGGCTCAAGGTAGATAGTCTCAATCCTCGCTGCATTCTGATCGGTCCTGACGCTTGCCTCAAGATCGAACCGCAGTCCCTTCCATATATCTTTGTCGGCCTTGACCTCGTACCATATCCCGTAATCCGTATCCTGTCCGGCAAGCACCGAGGACAGCAATACTGCCGCTATAACTGCCAGGCTCTTTCTAATCATCGTCATTGTCGTCTGGTTTTATGAAACCGTTCTGGTCAGCGAGGTTGACTGAACGTCCCTTGTCTTCATAATAAATTATCATCCGGCAGGTGTCCTTCAGGAAATTGATGGCTCCTATCTCTACCTTCCTGATATCCTGAATGCCGGTCCGCAGCCGGAGGTCGGCGATCATCTCGTCATATTTTTCAGGCACGATCAGGTTTATCTTTTCATAGACAATCGTCTTTGAGGAAATGTGTCTGAGGAGCCACATCTTTTCAAGTCCAAAGGTGATAAGGATCACTGCAATATTTGCGAACAGGATCTCAAAAAGGCTCGTGCCGGCCGTGAGGGCATTGATGACGGAGACGCCGATAACAAGAAACAGGTAGGTCATCTCCTTGATAGGCATGGGGTTGGTCCTGTACCGGATTATCCCGAAGATAGCAAACAGTCCCAGCGCAAACCCGATCTGCAGGCTGACGCTCTCAAGCAGGTAGCAGAGGAGGAATACCACAGTGGATATGAGAACATATGTAAAGAGATAATCTTTTCTCCTGGTGGTTGTATAATAGAGCCATCGCACCAGGATGATAATGACGGCAAGGTTGATGCCGAAGCGTATCAGCAGCTCCGGCAATCCGTTTAGACTGAACAATTCCGATGCCGTCACTGCGGCGCTGCCGTCAGGCAGTCCCATTCCTGTAATATTCATCCTTTATCCTGTTTAGAAGTAAAAATTTCGGTTTTAAGTTATTCTGTTTCGGTGCCCCGTTCACCAGAGCCATGCCCATCGCATACTTGCTGAAGCCTGTACTGCGGATCCCCAGGCGTTTGAGCTGCTGGAAGAAGGGGGATAATGAGGTTGACTTCTCGCTCTTTATCTCCGCGATGGCCAGGAAAGGCATCTCCACACAGTCGCCCTTCAGGTTGTTCCACGAGATATTATAATCTATAGTAATCCTCTCCGCTTTGCCCAGGTTCACCAGCGTGATGCGGGTAAAACCAGTGTTGACGACTGCCTTCAGGTCACCGGCATTGGCTGAGATCAGCTCGGTGAGGAATTCGCGCGACTGCTGGATGTGGTTCATGTCGCCCGGTTCCTTTTCCATCCTTGATTTGGATGTGCGGCCCTTGTTCGACTTCTGTTTTACCTCCAGAAAGGTCAGCCCGTTCGTTTCGTAGGTTCTGATCCTTACCTTCGCCCTGTTGAGCTTGCCAGTCACATGCTGGTTGTAGAAAAGGAGTCCCGGGGTGTCAAAATAGACGGTCTTGTATCGGAACTCGCGCTGACGGTCAATCTCAAGTGTCTTGTAGAGCGGAATGATGTTTTGAAGGAGTTCCGGCAGCCTGCTCACCGGGAAGAGGTACTTGGTGTCAACACGGTTCATGTACCTGACACCTGAAATGCCCTCAAGCCCTACAGGTTCAAATCCTTTCAGCAGATCCGTTATGATTCTCAACTCCCTCATCCAATGGTCCGTGCAAAGATAACAGGCTTTTTATTGTTCACAAGTCCCCGAAAGTAGTGCCTTTGCGCTACTACTAACGGCATAGCCATGTCAATTATTTCACAGGAGCTAAAAGCTGTACTAGAGGCTCAGGATTAAAATCCCTTGAACCACTCCTGGAACTTCTCTCCCAGCAGGGGTATGGGTTTCATCTCACCCTGGATTGACCACAACAGGCTCATCAGCCAGAAGGCGAAGACTAGCAGCCCTCCCAGGATCCACAGGACAGGGCCGAAAATTGGTATTACATTAAGTACCCTCAGGGCAATAGCCAGGATGATGATCCCGAGGTTTTGCTTGATATAGTAGCTGGCAAGCTCCTCCTTGTTGCCCGAGTTGATAATCAGCGCTATGATCCAGCCCACAACGAAGAGATGTGAGATGATGGCCTTGGTCTTTGCATCCATTGGGTTTTGGGTTTAAGGTTTATTCAAAATTAGAAATATTAATTGCCGCAGGTGTACCCGTGCAAGGAAAATTTTCGGTGAAGAGGGGCAAAAGGGCAAAAGGAAAGGGCGAATGTATATTTTTGTGCCCTGATATTTTAACAGGACATGGAATACATTACCTCTCACACAGGTGAGTTTGCCGCGCTGGCCGTGGCAGTCTTCTGGACCATCACCGCGCTGGCTTTCGAGTCGGCCAGCCGCAAGGTCGGTTCACTCACGGTAAACATAATAAGGTTAAGTCTTGCCATGATCTTCCTGAGTATCTATACTCTCATCTTTCGCGGTCAGCTCTTTCCTTCCGATGCCTCAACCCACAACTGGGTCTGGCTGGGACTCTCGGGTATTGTGGGCCTGGTGCTTGGCGATTACTTCCTGTTCCGTTCTTATCCTCTCATAGGCTCGAGGTTTGCCATGCTTATAATGACCCTCGCTCCTCCCCTGGCAGCGATATTTGGTTATTTTATCCTCGGGGAGTCACTTAACCTCCTTCAGGTTGCCGGTATGGTGATAGTCATACTTGGCATAGCCCTGGCTATCTTCAATAAACCGGTAAAGGGAGAACGACTTTCAATCAAGTTCTCCACTGCAGGATTGCTCTTTGCTTTCATCGGCGCCATAGGGCAGGGACTGGGTATCGTACTGAGCAAGTACGGGATGGAGGAGTATGATGCCTTCGCATCGACACAGATCAGGATCATTGCCGGGCTGGCTGGTTTTGTCATCCTAATCTCACTGTTGCGACGGTGGGGAAATGTATGGGCAGCCTTAAGGAATGCGCCGGCGATGAAGGCGCTGGTGCTGGGGGCCTTCTTCGGTCCGTTCCTGGGCATCTCTTTCTCGCTGCTGTCAGTGAAATTCACCCAGGCGGGTATAGCCTCTACAATAATGGCAATAGTACCTATTCTTATCCTCGCGCCATCTGCATGGATATATAAGGAGAAGATAACGGCGGTGGAGATCGCCGGCGCCATCCTGAGTGTGGCGGGGGTTGCCTTCTTTTTTATCTGAGAATCCTAAGCGTCACCGGGCCACTGCTTCCGATTCCGTTCCCGGGGTTGAAGTAACAACAAGAGTAACCGTGTAAGTGCTTCCTCTGAGGTTCCCGGGGTTGAAGTAACAACAAGAGTAACCGTGTAAGTGCTTCCTCTGAGGTTCCCGGGGTTGAAGTAACAACAAGAGTAACCGTGTAAGTGCTTCCTCTGAGGTTCCCGGGGCAGAAGTGTTACAGGCGTTCCGGGGCGTATAAGATAAAAGACAACGGACCTATCTGCCTTTCAATCCCTCAACGATGGCGTTAAGAAGCATGCCATCAACATCTTCAGTGTATTCCCAGAACATCACCCCGCCCAGCCCTTTGGACTTCACGTACTCCATCTTTGCCGCTATGGAGACCTCATCGTCATAAGATATAAATACTGAGTCGCGCTCATTCCATAGGAAGGGTGCAGCAGCCGAAGAATCATAATGCCTGACGAAGGCGGGATCGGCTGCAGCCTTCAGAACATCAGTGTAGGACATGCCGGCGCCGGTGGTGGCAGCCTCGCGGTAGAGCCCGTTATTGACAGGCTCGGCTCCTCTCCATATCCGGCCATAGAACGGCACACCGATATTCAGCTTTGACGGATTGATACCAGCCCTGAGGTGTATATCCACCGCCTTCACAGTGGCGTCGCCGTCAGGCGAATCAGAGCCCGACAGATACAGGTTGGAATGGTGCCCTGTCTGGGAGGTGAGCCCGTTGTGGAGGTCATATGTCATGATATTGATAAAATCGAGGTGCTTCGCAATCTCCCCCAGCTCTGTGTTGGCGGCATAGACCTCATCGGCCCCGGTGGCTATTGTCAGCAGGTAAGGCTCCTCGCGTCCCTGCACTGAGGCCAGCGAGTCTATATGCTTCCTGACGCATTCCAGCATCAGCGTGAAATTATGCACATCTTCAGGCCTGCATATGTTGCCTGCCCCCACCTGGTTCGGGTACTCCCAGTCGAGATCGATCCCGTCGAGGGCATGCTCCCTGATAAAAGCTGCGGCACTGACGGCAAAACGGGTACGGGAGGAGTCGGAGAGAGCAGCATCGGAGAAGTTGCCTGACCATCCCCATCCTCCTACGGAGACAAGGACCTTCAGCTCAGGGTTGACCTCCTTCAGCGCCACGAGGGCCCTTATGTCACCACTGTTCATTTCGGTGTTGTCAATCTTCTCGCTCCCGAACCTCACCTCTCCGTCAATGATGTTGGCAAAGGCATAATTAATATGTGTAAGCTTCGCAGCATCGATCCCTGAAAAGTCATATCCGCGAAAGCCGGCAACATAGCCTACAACCATGTATTCATTGACTGAGGGAGCGGTTCCGCATGATGCAAGCAGCATCAGCAGCCCGGATAAGGCACAAATAATCCTGTTTTTCATGTGTGAAATCTGATTAGGTAGGACTGCAATTTATAAAAGTTTGCACAATTGACGGCGGATAAATACAATCATGAACAGTCGTTTGCGTTATCCGTTATATTTGTTCCGCAAAAAGTAAAAAGGAATTATGACCGAGAAGGAGTTTGATGCCGGGGTAAAGAAGCTGTTTGATGAACATAATGCGCTCATCAGCAGGCCAAATCAAAAAAAGACCGGCGGGAACGGAATATATGACAGGTATCTCAATCCGGTGCTCACACGAGACCATACCCCGGTATTCTGGAGGTATGACCTCGACTACAAAAATAACCCTCACCTTATGACAAGGCTGGGCATCAATACCACCTTCAACGCAGGGGCTATCATGCTTGACGGAAAGTACTGCCTTGCAGTGCGCACGGAAGGCTTCGACGTGAAGTCGTTTTTTGCCATAGCCGAGAGTCCCAATGGCATAGACCACTGGCGCTTCCGCGATCACCCCATAGTGATGCCTGTCACCTCTGACCCCGAGATGAACGTCTATGATATCCGGCTCACCAGGCATGAGGATGGCTGGATTTACGGCCTCTTCTGCGCAGAGCGAAAGGATAACAGCAAGCCGGACGACTCCTCGGCAGCACTGGCAAGCTGCGGGATAGCAAGGACAAAGGACCTGGAGCGCTGGGAGAGGCTTGACGATCTGAGATCGTCCGCCGCACAGCAGAGAAACTGTGTTTTGCATCCTGAGTTTGTCAACGGAAAATACATGATTTACACCAGGCCGCAATCAGGTTTCATCGAGACCGGCGACAGCGGAATCTCAGCAGGATTCTGCGACAATATGGAGCATGCCGTACTGGGCTCCGAGATTCCGCTGTCGCCGGTCTCGATGAAACCTGTTAAGGAGGTAAAAAACGGACAGGGACCGGCACCGCTGAAGACAAAATTCGGATGGATACATCTGGCCCACGGTGTCAGGCGAACGGCTGCCGGATTACGTTACACACTATACCTCTTTATGACCTCACTTGAAGAGCCCTGGAAAGTGATAAAAAGACCCTCTGGCCACTTCCTGGAACCACTTGATGAAGAGAGAGTTGGAGATGTATCTAATGTGGTGTTCAGTAATGGCTGGATTGAGAACAATAATGGCATGGTCTTTGTTTATTATGCAAGCTCTGATACAAGGATACATTTGGCAACAATAACGATGGAAAAACTGATTGATTATGTCATGAATACACCTGAGGATGCAGGACGCACTCAACTGTGTGCTTCCCAGCGTGATCAGATGGTTGAAAATAACCTGAAAATAATGTCTGAAAAATATCCTTTTGTCAAATTTTGATTTAAGTTTGCGCCTCAAAATCCGGGCATCATTTTTATGACCTGAAACCAGGCTGTGAATAACTCATTCCAGGGCAGGTTATAAAACTGAAAAACAGGTACTAACATATGAGATGACCATGTTAATATCTTTTGTCCGGCGAATTTATCGCAGGTTATGCATTTAATAACTTAGCGACAATTTTATGAAACATTTTAATAACTAAAACGAATAATTAACAACCAGAAAAAAAAGGTAATTCATTTTACCGAAGTATGAACGCTAACAGAAAAGAGGCAACGGTCACTCATGTTGAGGACCGCCTCATGGGCTGTTCTTCTGACGAAGAACCTGGCGCGGGTACCATGATCTTCCCGCAGATCGGATCCCACGATCGTTTAGTTAGCAACCGGAGTTCGGAATTCATACACCGCTACTTCCCTCTTGCAAATGCTGAATCCTGGAATGACTGGCGCTGGCAGCTGCGCAATTCTTTCACCACTGCTGAGTCGCTGTCTCGTGTCATGACACTTACTGATGACGAGATCAACACTCTCCACGGGCTGAAGAACAGGCTGCCGTTAAGGATCACTCCCTACTATCTGTCGCTCATCTATGATTCGGAGCCGGGTTCGCCCCTGCGCCGGACGATGATACCGACAAGTGATGAGCTTATCATTACCGATGCCGAGAAGGCTGACCCTCTTAATGAGATGGGCAGCAGCCCGGTGCCGGGTATCGTTCACCGTTACCCCGACAGGGCTCTCTTCACCGTGACCCAGTTCTGCTCTTCCTATTGCAGGTACTGCACCAGGTCGCACTCGGTGGGCAAGCTCGGTCATCTGACCAAGGGCGAATGGGACAGGGCGTTCAGATATCTCGCGGAACACACCGAGATACGTGATGTCATAATCAGCGGAGGGGATCCTCTGACGATGAACGACACCAAGCTTGAATACCTGCTCTCAAACCTGAGAGCCATCAAACATATTGAGATACTGAGAATTGGCACCAAGGTACCTGCTGTAATGCCGCAGAGGATCACTCCTCAGCTGGTAGCCATGCTCAAGAAATACCACCCGATCTTCGTGAGCGTGCACTTCACCCACCCTGACGAGCTCACTCCTGAGACACGCAAGGCTTGCGAGATGCTTGCCGATGCAGGAATGCCCATGGGGAGCCAGACGGTGTTGCTGAAGGGCATCAATGATGATCCCGCAACAATGAAGAGCCTCATGCAGAAGCTCCTCACCGTGCGAGTGAGACCCTATTATATCTACCAGTGTGACCTGATACCCGGATCAAACCACTTCAGGACCAATATAGAGAAAGGCATAGAGATAATAGAGAACCTCCGGGGCCATACAAGCGGTTACGCTGTGCCACAGTTCGTAGTCGACGCCCCGGGCGGAGGCGGTAAGATTCCCATCCTGCCAGCATATGTGGTGGAGAGCGGCCCTGAAAAATGGGTTCTCAGAAACTATAAGAAGAATCAGTACACTTACCCCAACAAAAAGTAACTGAGGGATGAGGATCGGGCTGACGTATGACCTGCGTTCGTGGTACCTCGAGCGTGGTTATACAATGGATGAGACAGCTGAGTTCGACAAGGAAGAGACGGTGGCTGCCCTTGAGGATGTACTGATGCGTCTCGGTTATGAGACCGAGCGCATTGGCAATCTCTTCGAGCTGGTGGAGAAGCTGGCAGCCGGTAAAAGATGGGATATGGTGTTCAACATTGCAGAGGGCCTCTATGGCGACGGACGTGAGTCTGCCGTTCCGGCGGTGCTCGACCAGTACCGGATACCTTATGTCTTCAGCGGGCCCGTGGTGATGGGCGTCTCTCTCAATAAATACCTGGCGCGACTGGTGGTGGAGGCCGCCGGCGTACCGGTCTGTCCGGGCATCATTGCCACTACGGTGAAGGATATAGAGCAGGCCTCAGTGCTTGCATTCCCCCTGTTCGTAAAACCAGTGGCTGAGGGAACAGGCAAAGGCATAACCACGAGGAGCGTCGTGAGGGATCATGACTCCCTGGTGACCCTTGTGACAGAGCTGCTCGACACATACCACCAGCCGGTGCTGATTGAGGAGTACCTTCCCGGAAGGGAGTTTACCGTAGGTGTCACAGGAAGCGGCGCAGAGGCGATTGTGACTGGCGGCATGGAGGTGATCTGCCGCGATAACCTGCCCTACTCCGTGGAGGTTAAGGAGAACTACGAGAACTACGTCAGATACGCGGTGTATGACGAAGATATCAGGGAGGAGTGCAATGCAGTTGCCCTTGGCGCCTGGCGCGCCCTGAGTGCCGTTGATGCCGGACGTGTCGACATGAAGGCGGACAGGAACGGGAGGATGTGCTTCATCGAAGCCAATCCCCTTGCAGGCCTGAACCCCATCCACTCAGACCTGCCGATGCTCTCACGGCTCAACGGAATGAGCTTTGACACCCTGATGGCCAGGATAATGGAATCCGCCAAAAAACGCTACGGACTCGCATGAAGACGAAAAGATGCCTGATAATATACAACGAGCCTGCTCCTGATGCGCTTCCTGACGAGCTGGATGTACTTGACCAGGTCAATTTCATCGACTCAACGCTGCAGACCCTGGGATATGCCGTGGAGCGCAGAGGCATAACGGACGACTTCTTCAGTGAGACAGCCCGCATTGCCGGTGAGGACTATGAGTTTGTCTTCAACCTGGTGGAGTCGCTCGGACAGAAGGCAGAGATACTCTACTTTATCCCGGCGCTGCTGAACATGCACCACATCCCTTATACAGGATGCCCGGTGGAGGCTGCCTTCATAACCGGCAGCAAGGTGCTTGCCCGCCGCATAATGAGGGCCAACGGAATTCCGGTTGCAGGAGGATACAAGGTTTCCGATGCCGGGCAGCTTATGCCGGGCAGGAAATACATCCTGAAGCCGGTATGGGAAGATGGCTCTCTGGGGATAACCGAAGAGTCAGTCTTCACCTTCGACGGCACTGTACCGGAGATTGTGAAGGGGAAGAACGACCGCCACTGGTTCATTGAGGACTTCATTGACGGGCGCGAGTTCAATGTGAGTGTCAAGTCAGGCCCCGAAGGCCCGGAGGTGCTTCCCCCCGCAGAGATGACATTCATAGGCTACCCCGATGATATGCCGCACATCGTAAGCTGGAAGGCCAAATGGGAGGAGGATACCTTCCAGTATGACAACAGCATGCGCAATTTTCCAGGTGACCTGAGCGAGAGGCTCAGGAAGAATATTAAAGATGCTGTCCTCGCCTGCTGGCATACCTTCGGCCTGAAAGGCTATGCACGCGTTGACATGCGGGTTGATGCAGATGAGAAAGTATATGTGCTGGAGGTGAACGCCAATCCGTGCATATCTCCTGACAGCGGATTCATCTCGGCAGCTATTCATGCCGGATATACCCACGCCGAAGTGATCCGGCATATAATCAGCGACCTGAACAAGTGACACATAAGCCCATGCCTGAAATTTCCTTTGAGATAACCCCGGCCGACAGGCCTGCACTTGAAAAGATACTCGCCTCGTCCGGGTTCTTTTATGATTTTGAGATAGAGGTGGCACTCTCACTGGCCGACGAGACCTTCGGGCAGGGTGAAGAGAAGAGCGGCTATTACTGGGTCAAGCTGCTTGAAGAGGGTGAGATCAGGGGGTTTGCGAATTTCGGCCCCAATCCTTCATCGGTTCACTCATGGGACATCTACTGGATGGCGATACAGCAGGAGCACCGGAGTAAGCATTACGGCTCTCTGATACTTAAGGAGACAGAGGAACGCATAAGGTCTCTCGGGGGCAAGATAGCCTGGATTGAGACCTCGGGAAGGCCTCTTTACGAGCCCACACGTCATTTTTACATTAAGAACAGTTATGAGCTGGAGGCAACACTCCGCGAGTTCTACGGTCCTGAAGATCCCAAGCTGGTTTACCGTAAGGTCTTATGAAAGGACTCTGGTCCATATTGCTGCTGATTGTCTCCAATTCATTCATGACAATTGCCTGGTACGGCCATCTCAAATACCAGAACGTTTCGAAGAATGCATTGCTGGGTCTCCTGGGAATAGTGCTGGTAAGCTGGGGCATTGCCCTTTTTGAATATTTCTTCCAGGTGCCTGCCAACAGGATCGGATACCAGGGTACCGGGGGTCCCTTCTCACTTGTAGAGCTCAAGCTCGTACAGGAGGTAATATCAATATCCGTATTTGTAATCTTTACCCTGGTCTTCTTCCGCTCGGAGACATTCAGGCTCAATCACCTCTTCGCGTTCCTGTGTATCATGGGAGCCATCTACTTCACCTTCAAAGGGTAGCAAGAATCTCACACGCCTTTTTTATCTGCCCGTCGTTCACGTCGAGGTGGGTCACCATCCTGATGCTTCTCTCTCCGGTTTTAAGGGCAAGAATTCCGTGTGGCTTGATCTTTTCAAGATACTCCGCAGCGGTCATTCCAGGCTTCAGTGTGAAGATGACGATGTTTGTTCCGCCGTAATTTACGCTTTCCGTCAGGCTGCTTTCTCTCAGCGCCTCTGCCAGGGCAGCAGCGTTGCGATGATCATCGGGAAGCCGTGACACGTTATTCTTGAGTGCATAGATTCCTGCGGCGGCAATATATCCTGCCTGTCTCATTGCGCCACCAAAGACCTTTCTGATACGCATTCCCTGCCTGATAATCTCTCTCTTGCCGATGAGCAAAGAGCCGACAGGGGCACCGAGACCCTTTGACAGACAGATTGATATTGAGTCGAATAAGGCACCGTATTCGGCAGCGCTCCTACCGTCAACGGCCATGGCGTTAAACAGCCTGGCGCCGTCGAGATGATATCCAAGGCTCCTGCTGTCACACAGCTCCCTGATCCGCTTTAGCTCCCCGAAATCCCAACATGATCCGGCGCCTCTGTTGACGGTGTTCTCCACCTCAACCAGCCTGGTATAGGCCTTGTGCCAGTCTTCAGGGTTGTTTATATGCTGTTTCACATCCTCAGCGGTGAAGGTGCCGTTATCCGAGTCTATGAGTGCCACTGATGCCCCAGAGTTGAATGCTACTCCTCCTCCCTCGAACTGGTATATGTGGGCCATGCGACTGCATATCACCTCGTCACCGGGTCTTGTATGCGCTTTGATTGCAATCTGGTTGGTCATGGTTCCCGAAGGACAGTAGATGGCCGCTTCCATGCCGAACATGTCAGCTGCCATTGTCTCAAGCTCATTCACTGCCGGGTCCTCGCCGAAGACCATGTCACCCACACTGGCTTTCATCATGAACTCAAGCATTGCGGCTGAAGGCCTTGTTACTGTATCACTGCGCAGGTCAATCATCTCTCTGATTTTTTTTGAGGTTCTAATATAGTTTATTTTTGACAGGCACTTCAGGAGCCAGGACAGGTAAGTAAAAAAATGATATATTTATCAGGACAGTAAGCAAAAAGGGTCGTTATGGATGTAAAGATTGAGCCAGGATGGAAGGAGAAGCTCCGGGAGGAGTTTGAGAAGGACTATTTCATCGCACTCACCGGGTTCGTACGTGAGGAGTACCGCACCAGGCAGGTCTTCCCTCCTGCAACGCGTATCTTCAATGCATTCGATCTGTGCCCCTTTGACAGGGTGAAGGCTGTAATCATCGGCCAGGATCCGTATCATAACGTCGGCCAGGCTCACGGACTCTGTTTCTCTGTCACCGACGGAACGGAGTTTCCTCCCAGTCTTGTCAACATCTTCAAGGAGCTTAACAGGGATCTTGGCATCCCGGTTCCGCAGTCGGGTAACCTCGAACGCTGGGCCAGCCAGGGAGTGCTTCTACTCAACGCCATTCTCACTGTCAGGGCCCACCAGGCACTGGCACATCAGAACAAGGGCTGGGAGCGATTCACCGATGCTGCCATCAGCGCACTGAATCGCGACAGGGATAACATTGTGTTCATGCTGTGGGGCAACTATGCCCAGAACAAGGGGGCATCTATAGACCCGTCGCGGCACCTGGTGCTTAAGACTGTTCATCCCTCACCCCTTTCAGCTTCGCGGGGCTTCTTCGGTTGCTCCCACTTCAGCAAATGCAATGAGTGGCTCGCGGCCAGGGGCCTTGAGCCGGTGGCGTGGTGATCACGCCTCCAGTCCGCGGCTGATGACCGATTCTATCACACTGCGCTCCTCGTAACCAAGAGAGAGCCGTATCATACCCGGTTCAGGGTATTTTGCGCCCCATACGGGCTCAACTGGCATCAGTATGGTGTGGTTGTCACCCAATGAAGGAATGAGCCTAATTTCTGGTCTTACAGCCTCAATGAAGCTGTCGCGCCTCTTTCTCTTAGCCTCAGGGGTACTGCCACTCACATCGAAGGTGACCATAGCGCCGTAACCCCTGCCACCGGTCAGTTCCCGGGCTGCATTATGGGTCTCGTGTGACTCCAGGCCGGGGTAAAGAACCCGCTCCACATGTTCCGATGCACTCAGCAGTGCAGCTACGCCTGAGGCATTGTCACACTGCCGCCTGAAGCGCAGCTCAAAGGAAGACATCTGTGTCTGCAGCCTGTAGGCCTCATCGGGAGAGAGCATGTGCCCGACGAACTTACGGTACTCTATTGCACTCTGCATCAGTTTAGGATCATTGCCGCAGATCACGCCTGCAGTGAGGTTGCCGTGACCGGAGAGGTACTTTGTCGCGCTGTGGATGACCATGTCGGCCCCGTCGTCCAGTGGCTTCCATAAGAGAGGAGTGGCGAAGGTGTTGTCTACAATGACCCTGCAACCCCTTTTCTTTGCCATGGCAATGATGCGTCTTCCCTCGGCAACCATCAGCAGCGGGTTGGAGATGGTTTCAAAGTACAGGATATCAGGCCGTATCTCTGCGATCATGTTCTCAAGATGGCTGTAATCATAATTCCCGCCCGTGGGCCTGAAGAAACTCACCTCCATGCCACGGCGCTTTTGAAGCACGCTGCTGATATATGAGAGTGTACCACCATAAATCTCCGAGAAGAAGAGCCAGTTGCTCTGTCTTCCCGCCTCCTGGAAAATGGAGAGGGCGATGTCAATTGCAGCCATGCCCGACTGTGCCAGCAGGGCCCACTCCGAGCCCTCCACGGCCATGATGGCCTCCTCCGCAGCCACTACTGTTGGATTGCGGTAACGGGAATAGATGTACAGGTCTGGTTCCCTCTCATGCGATGTCTCCGCAGCAAAGGCGCCGGAGGTTGTTCCGGCTGTCGGCAGCTCGAACCCGGCATCACGATAGATGGGTGTCCTTGCGCTGTTTATCTCTCTCTTTTTCATATTCAGTGTTGAAATGTTCAGATATAGTCTCCCTGATGTTTACAGGTTTGAAATCATAGTAAAAAAGCACCCTGTCAGCAACCACTCCTGCCATGAATAGTACCAGTGCCGCCGTGTCGGTAAAGGGAGTGCCGGGGTAGATGAGCAGGAAGACAAGCGGCAGGA
>Ga0209467_1001756_pt1 | contig 17608 bp, 17 predicted proteins | sample Higcelwee11metaG_FD_187175 | JGI IMG/M metagenome (GOLD analysis project Ga0209467, IMG submission 187175) | Freshwater pond sediment microbial communities from the University of Edinburgh, under environmental carbon perturbations - High... | ecosystem: Environmental > Aquatic > Freshwater >...
AGAGCGTATGAAGTGTGAGATAGTGGCATCATTAATCCATACTCCCGAGCTTCTCTTTTTAGATGAACCAACATTAGGACTAGATGTAGTATCTCAACAGAGATTGAGAGATTTTCTTAGAGAGTACAACAAGAGATACAAAGCAAGTATTGTTTTAACAAGTCATAATATGGAGGATATTAAAGACTTATGTAAGAGAGTGATAATTATAGATAAGGGGAAGAAAATATATGATGGGAAGGTGGATGATTTGGCCAGAAATTTTGTAAAAAGCAAAGAGATTGTATTTACACTCTCCAGTGTGGCCACACATAAAGAGATAGGGGAAGTAGGGATGATAGTAGAGTTCTCAGGGTTGTCAGGAGTGGTTTCTGTCCCAAGAGAGATGGTAGCTTCTGCCTCATCGAAATTGCTCAACAATTTCCAGGTGGAGGACTTGAATATACAGGAACCGAGTTTAGAATATATAATTAAAGAATTGTTTGAGGGGAGATATAAGGTTTAGTCTAAATATCTGATATAATCTCTATGTTTTGGAGAGGTGTCAGAGTGGTCGAATGAGACGGTCTTGAAAACCGTTGTACAGGTTTCTGTATCGTGGGTTCGAATCCCACCCTCTCCGTTTGAATACAAATATATGGAACAAGATACAAAAACAGCTGAGAATATATACAAACCAAAGGATAGGGATGGGGGATTTCCTTCAGGTATGCCATACTTCAAGAAGAGGTTCTATGAAATAATCCCAGGATTGTTTGTTTGGGTATTGTTGTTTCTTCCTTTGATTTTCGCAATATTTAAATTGGAAGAAGCATTGGTCATATATATTGCATATCTTGTCACATACTGGGCGTACAGGACTGTCAAGTTCGTTGTTGGAGGATATATCGGTGTTAGGAGGATGAAGAGAGATATCTCGACTGATTGGATGGAGAAGATTAGGGAAGTAAATGAGGCTAGATTCAATGAGTTAAGATATGTCTATCTGTGTCCTGTATATTCGGAGAGTCTAGAAGTTCTAATTCCATCTTTCGAGAGTTGGGCTAATAGTGATGTCGGAGGCAAAAAGATAGATGTGGTAATGGCAATGGAGGAGAGAAAAAAGGATTTACAGATTGAAAACTTCAATAAATTGAAAGAGAAGTTTGGTAACAGATTTGGTAGTATGCAGTATTATGTTCACCCTGCGGATATACCTGGGGAGATAGCTGGAGTAAAGGGAGCAAATATTAACTGGGCTGCAAGACATTACGTAAAAGATTTGGAGAAAGAAGGAAAAAATATTGGTAACTATATGTTAGCAACATGTGATTCTGATCAGAGAGTCCATCCTAAATATCTTTCTGCCATTACATACAAATATCTGACAGTTCCAAATCCAGATCTTGGATATTACGCCACAGCAGTACATACTTTTAACAACAATATTTGGAATGTCCCGTCTGTAATTAGAACTCAGTCAAATATGTTGACTTTGGTTATTCTTCATCTTTGGGTCTTAACAAAGAATTTAAAAGTTCCATTTAGCAGGGAGTCTATAAATGTTAGAGAAACATTTTCTTCCTATGTTGTTAATCTTAAAACTTTAAAAGAAATAGAATATTGGGATCCAGAAATCCCAAATGACGACACTGCTTTCTTCTGGAATACCATGGTTAGATCAAAAGGTTTAGCAAAAAGTTATGAGGTATATATCCCTACATATAATGATGCGGTCGAAAACGAAACATATTTTAAATCCCATGTGTCTTTTTATAAACAGCAATATAGATGGGGATGGGGTATATTTACTCTTCCAATATCTATGGCAGTTCTCTCTGAGGATAAGAAGAATTTCCCGGCACACAGGAAATTTGCTCTATTAAAGACCATGTTTGAATATTTATGGTTTTTAACAGTAGTTTTTGTTTTAACGTTTGGTCTTTCTATAATGGGTTGGGTTAATCCGGGTTTCCAATATACAGGGTTTGCATACAATCTTCCTCGTATTCTCAGTTATGTCTTTACTGCAATTATGCTCTCAAATATCGCAGTGGTAATATACAGAAGACAGATAACACCTGTTCCAAGAGGCTGGAAATGGTGGAGACATCTTCTAGATTTCCTTGAGACATATCTAATAGCATTTAATATGCTTACTTTCTCCTTCATCCCTTACATTCAAGCGATGACCGAAATGATGTTGGGTAGAGGTAGGTTTAAGAGAAATTTCTATGTTACAGAGAAGGTAAAGATTAAAGATAAGCGTTAAGAGTATTTTCATTTTGTTTTTTTAATATATGGAGAATAATATTTCAATTCTCCAATATGTTTGTTCTATTCTTTCTTTTTCTTTTCTCATCCCCTGTCTTTGCTGATGATTTCAATATCCGCGGAGATTCTTCGCCTAACACATTTTTCCAAGCGACAGCACTTACAATTGAAAAATTTCCAGAACAGGGAAGGATAACTTTTAAAGAAGATCACCTTTTCGGAGAGAACACAACAAACACATTGAATACACAGAGCATCTTTACGCTTGCAAGCATGGGATATACAAGAAGAATTCCAAATATTGCAGACAGAGTATCTGGTCCCCCAGGAACTAGGGTAGATCTTCTGTATTTTTACCAGAACAACACAGGACATGGTGTAGATATTAAGGAAATAGCTGTTCCTTTGAGCAGAAGTGTTGTCTCAAATGGAGATATCTCCAAGCTACTTGATGTATCTGGAGTAGAGAGAAATATCGGATTTCTGTTTTCAGAGAATAATCTTTCAAGGAGTGGAAAATATATCTCCTATGATGGTCTAGGAGATACAGAGAATGGAAGGGGTGGGGGTGTTCTTTTAGATAGTTGGTATATACAGAATCCTTTAACTGTAGAATTTTTGAAAGCAGAAAAAGTTTTGGATATGGTTCATCTAAAAGTTAAGGTGAAAAATGTTAGTGAAGATGAATATCTAACTAATTTACATTTTAAACATAAGGAGTACCAAGAAATTTTTGACCTTATGCCTTCCGAAGAGAAATATTTTGAATACTCTTTGGAGAATAAGGGGGATATATTGGAGCCATTCACCCTCGCAAATCCAAATGTAAAAGAGAGATGTGCAGTTATGGGTGGTAACTATTACCAATGGTATTTTACAGATTCGATATCTGTTTTTGCTAAACGAGAAAATGACAAGTGGGTAGGTGGAGGGTATGTGCAACCTGCTGTGGAGAGTATCTGTGTAAAAAGGATAGGGTATGAGTTTAAGTCCGAAGAGATAATGCTAGATTCACAAGAGGTTTTGGGCGTTACAGATGGTCTTAAGAAACTTCCTCAAACAAACAGTTTATCTTCTTTTTGGTTGTTACCCTTTGTTGTTCTAGATGTCTTTCTTTGGTATGCTTTTCTTAGAAGGAAAAAGAAATATGAAGATAAAAATAGTAATACCAGATTATGTCCAAAAAGTAGGTAGAATGCTTGGTAAGGAGGGATTTGCCTGTTACATTGTAGGTGGAGCTATTCGAGATTTAGTTATGGAAAAGGTTCCACACGACTACGATTTGGCTACAGATGCACTCCCAGATGAGATGTTAAATATTTTCCCTAAGTCAGTATCAATTGGGGCGAAATTTGGAACGGTTATGGCACTTGTACAAGATGGTAAGGGTGAGACTCACGAGGTAGAGGTTACAACCTTTAGAAGTGAATCTAATTATGTAGATGGTAGGTGGCCTACTAGTGTTAAATTCGTTGAAGATATTGACCAGGATTTAGGAAGGAGAGATTTTACATTTAATGCAATGGCTATAAATCTTGCAGATGTAGAGCTTGACGGAGCTGAGGTTGAAAAAGAGGTGGAAATATATGATCCATTTAATGGGCTGGGAGATATCGAGGGAAAATTAGTTAGAGCTGTAGGGACACCTTTGGAAAGATTCAAAGAGGATGGGTTGCGAGGTTTCAAAGCGTGTAGATTAGCTGCACAGTTAAACTTCGAGGTAGATGAGGAAACATTTATAGCAATTAAAGAGTCTCTTCCTGTAGCTGCTCAGGTTTCCATGGAAAGAATACGAGATGAATTTATGAAAATGCTTTTGAATTCATCCAAGCCCTCTATTGGGATAGAGCTAATGAGACAGACTGGCCTTCTAAGTATCTTTATGCCCGAACTTCTAGAAGGTGTAGGTGTAGAACAGAAGTATTACCACAGCGATGATGTGTATTGGCACAGTCTAAGAACATGTGACAGTGCAGAAGACTCTGTAAAATTGTCAGCTCTTCTCCATGATATTGGTAAACCGAGAACGGACATGGGTAATGGCCATTTCTATGGTCATGATTCTGTCGGAGCAGATATGTCTGAAGCGATTCTTAAGAGAATGAAATTTCCTCAAAGTGAGATAAAAAAAGTCCTTCTCCTAATTAAAAACCATATGTTCTACTACCCATACGTTACAGAAGAAATGTCTAAAGAAGATGCGGAGAAAATAGAACTGCGAGAGTGGACAGACAGTGCTGTAAGAAGATTCATACAAAGAGTAGGGATAGAGAATATTGATGAACTTTTCAGACTCCGTATGGCAGATGCTCAGTCAAATGCAAAGACATCTTTTAATCCAGAGGAGATAACAATATTGCAAGGAAGAATCTCTGAAGTTTTGCAACAGGATATGGCATTGAAAATTACAGATCTAAAAGTAAGAGGAGAAGATTTAGTAGCTCTTGGGGTTAAGGAAGGTCCTCAGCTTGGTAGTATATTGCGGGAATTGCTAGACATGGTAATTGATGATCCTATGTTAAATACAAAAGAGAAGCTTCTTGAGAGAGCTAAAAAATTGTCAGGTATTTAATTTTTTACATATTAATATGCGAAGAATAGAGAAAAAAACATATCCGTATCTTTTTGAAAAGACCCTCTCAGGAGAGAAGCAGTTTGATTTGCGTATAGCAGAATTTGAATGTGAGGTAGGGGATATTCTAGTCTTGCGAGAGTGGGATCCTGAAAAAGAAGAATATACGGGAAGAGAGTTGGAGAAAGAGATTACCTTTATAGTAAAAACTAAAGATTTGAAATTTTGGAGCCAAGAAGATATAAATGAGTTGGGATTTTTAGTAATGTCTTTAAAATAATTGTTCAAAATATATGCCAGATCTATATGATGAATATATAAAAGCGGTAAGTGCAAATATTACTCTTGAAGTCTTAACAGCCCCAGATAGGATGCATCTATATACACTGATCCTCAAGAAAGACTATCAAGGAGTATATCAATTTCTCAAGGAAAGAATTCCAGATTTATATGATAAAGTATCCATTAAATTAAACGAGGCACTTTTCTAGTGGAAGAGATTCTAAAAAGAGAGGGAGAATTGGAAGAGAAAATAGAAGGAATAGACCATGACTCAAGGAGTATTATTGTGAAGGATGGAGCAGAGCCAGATATGTTAGAGAAGATTAAAGAGTTTTTTCCCCAAGTTCCTGAAATTTTACAGATCATAAATAACAAAAAGAAAGAGTTGTAAATTGGTTCTCTTTTCCTCTATCATATACATATCTTTAATTAAACTGCTCGATCATGAAAATACAGTTCTGTGGTGCTGCCAAAACAGTTACAGGTTCTTGCTATTATTTAGATACTGGGGATTTTAAATTTCTTGTGGATTGTGGTGCTTTTCAGGGACCAGATCAAGTTGAGAAACTAAATTATGAAGCGTTCCCATTCAATCCTGCAGAAATAGATGTAGTGTTTCTTACCCATGCTCATTTTGACCATTGTGGTAGACTCCCTGTTCTTGTTAAACAAGGTTTTAGAGGTAGAATAATATCTACACAACCGACAAGAGATCTTGCAAAAATAGTCCTTTTGGATGCAGCTCATTTGCAAAAAGAAGAGTATGAAAGAAATGTCGCTAGGCTAAAAGATGGAGGTAAGGCTCGTAATCCAGCATACGATGGAAGTCAGTATGTTGAAAGAGAGCCCCTGTTTACAGAACAGGATGTTGAGGAAGTAATGAAGCTTTTTAATGTATATCCATATGGTAATTCAGTAACCTTAAACGACAAATGTGAATTTAGGTTAAGAGATGCTGGACATATACTCGGTTCTGCACTATTAGAATTCTGGATAACAATTGAAACTGGTAGGGTTCGTAAAATTGTCTTCTCGGGAGACCTTGGACAACCTGGTGCCCGTATAGTCAGGGACCCAGATATGGTTAGAGAAGCAGATTATGTGATATGTGAGAGTACATATGGGAATAGAATTCATAAAGACAGAAATGAAACAGTTCTAGAATTACTCGCTGCACTTCAAACAGCGCAGAAAGAGGGCGGAAATGTTCTAATCCCATCTTTTGCACTTGAGAGGACACAAGAGCTTTTGTATGAGATAAATCTGTTTGTAGAAAACAGGTTACTTTCAGATCTCCCCATATATATAGATAGTCCAATGGCATCAAAAGCGACACAGGTATTTAGGCAATACCCTGACTTTTACGATGAAGATGCCAAGAGGTTGATGGAAAAAGGAGATGATCCTTTTAATTTCCCCGGTCTTCATACTATAGACTCAACAGAGGAATCTAAAAGGTTGATAACCAAAAGAGGTATTGTGATAATTGCCGGTAGTGGAATGTGTACTGGAGGGAGAATAGTTCATCACTTAAAGAACAATATAGAGAGTAGCAAAACACATATAATAATTGTAGGATACCAAGTAGCTGGAACTCTTGGGAGAAGAATTGTGGATGGTGAAAAGAGAATTTCAATAATGGGTCAAGAATACGAAAACAATGCGAAACTACATACTCTTGGTGGATTCTCTGCTCATGCAGATGAGAGAGATTTAAGATACTGGTTGCGAAGTTTTGGACACACGCCAAAAACAATATTCCTAACTCATGGGGATGAAGATATTGCCATGGAGTTTGCTAAAAATGTAAACGAAGAGCTCCAAATAGATTCCTATGTTCCGAGTATGAACGAAATATTTGAACTTAAATAATGATATGGAGAAATTTAAAGAGATAGACAAAATTGTAGAAGATATTAAAAAGCTAAGAATTCAGGGTGCAACAAATGTCTGTATAGCTACCTTTGAAGGTATGAAGCTATATCTTGAATTAAGTAAGACCGAGGAATTAGAAATTCTAAAAGAAGGATTCTTTGGAGCAGGTGAGGAGTTAGCGAATGCCAGGCCTAACGAACCTTTAGCAAGAAATGGTGTTCACTATGTTAAATATTTTTTTAATCAGAAACATTCTGATATATCCCAGGTAAATTCTGCGAAAGAGATGCTAAAAGATCTCTGTGATGAATATCTAGGATTAATAACTGTCTCTAAAAAGAACTCCATAGAGAAATGTGCGAGATATCTTACTAACTATGACAAAATCCTTACACATTGTCACTCCTCTACGGTTGTAGATTTGATAAAAGAGATTTCTAAGGGTGACAAGAACTTTGAGGTGGTGTGTACAGAAACGAGACCATTGTATCAGGGAAGAATTACGGCGAAAACTCTTGTAGATGCTGGTATTAAGACAACGTTGATTGCAGATAGTGCTGCAGAATCATTTGCTATAAACAGAGGTAGTGTTCCCATAGATGTTGTCTTTCTTGGAAGTGACCAAATAATGAAAGATGGTTATGTGATAAATAAGATAGGGAGCTGGGGGATAGCTGTTGCTTCTCACTATGGTGGTAAGCCACTCTATATTGTTAGTAACCTTTTGAAGTTTGACAAGAACAGTTTGTTTTCTGATATTGAAATAGAAATAAGAGAGGATAGAGAACTTTGGCTGGAGGCACCTAGAAATTTAGATATGTATAATCCCGCATTTGAGATTATAGATAATGTATTAATAACGGGGTTCGTTACAGAATTAGGGATAATTAAACCAAGTGAGGTAGAAAAGGTTATCAAAGAAAACTATCCGTGGCTTTTTAGTGAATAAATTAATTACTACATAAAAATGTCTTACTACTTAAAGAGTAAAAGTCTTGATCTAGGGGAGGACAATGACTTCAATGTCGTTCTAAACAGCGAGGATGCTAAAAGAATGGGAATACGAGAGGGCGAAACCTTGATGATTGGTTTTGGGGAAGTAGAACTGTATGCTGATGTGTTTGAAACTGATACTTTAGTAAAAGAGGGTGAGATAGGGCTGTATGAGGAGATATGGGAGAACTACAGTGTAGAGGAAGGTAGTCGAATATATGCAGATATCCCAGAGCGAAGTAAATCACTTGAGGCAATAAGTTCTAAATTACTTGGACATAGTCTTTCAAAAAAAGACCTGGAGTTAATAATGGACGATATCGGTTCTAAAAAACTTCGAGAAGTTGAGGTCGCTTTCTTTGTATCTACATTTTTTAACCCAGGATTTAATGATGATGAAATACTTTGGATGACTGAGGGTATGGCAGAGTCCGGAGATATTCTTTCCTTTAAAGATATTGCTGGTAAAGATGGATTGGTAGTAGATAAGCACTCCATAGGTGGGGTAGCAGGTAAGGGTATAACCCCAACGCTTGTTCCAATTCTTGTGTCTGGAGGATTGCTTGTTCCAAACACATCTACAAGAGCAATAACTTCTCCAGCAGGTACATCAGATATCTTGGAAGTAGTTATGCCAGTAAAGCTTACAAAGGAGCAGGTTTTGGATGTTGTAAAGAAGACAGGTGGTTGTATGTTTTGGGGAGGATCCCTTTCAATATCTCCTGCGGACGACATAATCATAAATGTTGAGAGGTCTCTTCGTATTCAGGAATTCCAGAAAGTACTAGTTAGTATAGTTGCAAAAAAGATTGCCATGGGAGTTAACCATGTCCTAATAGATCTCCCATATGGTAAAGGAAGTAAGTTGGAAACTGTAGAAGAGGCACAAATGCTAGACAGGGAGTTCAAGAAACTTTTTCTAAAGGTAGGAATAGAGTGTGAAACGATTAGAAGAATAGTAAAAGGGCCAGATGGTCCAGCTATTGGTCCGAATCTTGAGATAAAAGAGTGTCTAAAAGTGCTTGAGAGGGCAGATGATAGGTCAAAAGTCTTGGAAGATGTTGTCCTAAATATGGCCGATAAACTTTTCGAAAGCACAGAGAAGGTCGCAAGAGGAGAGGGTAGGAGATATGCACAACAGCTTTTGGAAGGTGGCAAGGCTTTGGATAAGTTCTGGGAAATAGCTTTTGCACAGGGTGCTACGAAGAAAATTAAGTCTAATGAAATCTCTGCTGGGAAATTCAAATTCGATGTTGTAAGCACAGAGAGTGGAATTGTAAATATGATAAACAATGCTGAGTTGGTAAATATCGCTAGGGCACTAGGAAACCCTAAAATCAAAGAGGCCGGTATATATATGTATAAACTAAATGGGGATAAAGTTTCTAGAGGAGATTTACTTATGACAATATATGCAACCTCTAATGGTAGATTGGAGAGTGGTAAGAGGGCAATTAATTTGGATAAGCTTTACGATATTAATTCTTAGTTGTTAATATCTCTTTTCTTCTTTTAACTGCTTTGATCCCTAAGGATATTCCAAGAATAGTTCCTGTTAGAACTACAAGAAAGATTAGGACTGGGCCTGCTATTAGAAGTGATTTTCCAATCATTGTTGTTTTAAGTATGGTATTAAGCCAGTGAGAGAGTGAGTAGTTACTGTTTACAGGGATTTCTTCTGTGCTTTCATATCCTTTTTCTGGGACAAGATCTATGTATCTTTTTAGTTCTGTTTCATTAATGTCATCTGCACCATATACTCGAATATTGTATCCACCGTTTGAAACTGAGGTAATATCGTTTGCAGAATATACACGGATATTTGATAGAGAGTCTCCATTAAATGTCTCCCATAGTATTCTGTCTATGGATTTACCAATTAACATGTTCTTGCTCTCAAGCGTAGGATCTGCAGTTAACCAACCGTAATTTGGAATCCATATCTGTACCCACTGATGTGTTGCTGGATTGTCTACTACTTCCTCCGAGATATTTGCATACCCTCCTGCAGCTCTAGCAGGTATTCCCTGAGATCTAAGTAGAGCGATTAGGGAGTCTGAATACTCCATACATACAGATGCACCACCTGTTAGTGCACCTTTAGCACCAATTCGTTCGTTTTCTGAGTTTGCTTTGTCGTAATCATATTCTAATTGTTCTCCAACAAATGCGTAGTCAGCTTTAATTACCTCAAGGATGGTCATTTGGTTAGCAATTAATTTGTCTGCCTCCTGTTTAATGTATGAATCTGTGCTTTGCCAATATTTAGTAGGAGTTAAATATTTATTAAGGAAGGAGCTTTTCTCAACAATGTCGAAATATTCAGTTAAATTCATATCTATAGAAGGAGCAGGGGTAGCAAAATCCTCTTGCTCAACAGAAATATACCCAGTTACGGATATCTCAGAATCTAAATTAGCAGGAACTTCAAAAACTCCAATTATATTTCCCTCTGTATCTTGGTATATATCTTTGGGAGATGGGGTAATCTTTGAAAAGAAGACCTTTTGGTTTGTTTCTCCATACTCTCTTGGTAGAGATATCTCGTATATATTTGTAGAGAGTTGGGAGTATATCTCTGAATATTTCTCTGGTATGAAGGTGTCAGTTTTGGGAGTCTTAAAAAGGAGCTCGAATTTGTATGTTGCTTTTGTCCCAAACTCCAAGTAAGGGGAATTCTCAATCCTATCTAACTGATCGAAAGAATATGTTGTGGTCTTAGAATCTTCCTTCTTAGAAAAGTCCGAAGGGTAAATTTTCGCGAGGGAGGAGATGTTCTTGTCTGTGATGATACTTAAGTTGTAATTGTATTTGGTCTTTGTTCCAGTAGATTTGTCTGTTTGCTCAAGAACAATATCTTTAGGTAGGGCGGGTCCTTGTAGGGTAACAAATCCTTTTACTTTCTGGACATAATCGTGTGTTTTATATGTAAAAATAATGATGTATGGTGAGCTTTTGGTAGTTGTTTTGTAGTTGGGAATACTTATATATATTCCTTCGGGGTTAGCTTCTTCTTTTATGGTATATTTTATCTTGTTCCCATACTGATCTTTTACTGATATTGAATCTTTTTTAAATTTTCTCTCAACTTTAATCTCTTCGTCTGTTTTGTTTTGTATGTCTGGTATATGGAATACTTTCTCTCCTGAAGCAGGGTAGTAGTAGCTGGAATTTTCTACGGTTCTTTTGTATGTATATCTTACTGTTACAAAACTATCCCCTGTTGTGTAGGATATCTGAGAGTCTGTGTCTATGATGAAGTCATATGACGTAGCGTGTACGTTAGAGATTGGGAGTAGAAAGAGGATAACTGTTAGAATTGTCCAGGCGAATTTTTTCATAGTTTTAATAATATCATTTTTTATCTCCCTGTTATATAATCTGCCATTATGTCAGTTAAAAGGTCACATTCATTGTCTCTGGGTATTGTTGGTTTACCAAATTCTGGCAAATCAACAATTTTTAATGCACTAACAAAAATGTCTGTGCCTGCTGAGAACTTTCCTTTCTGCACAATAGATAAAAATATTGGAGTAGTAGAAATTCCAGATGAGAGGTTGATGAAAATGGCAGAGCATTTTAATGCAAAAAAGATTGTTCATTCTGCTATGACATTTGTAGATATCGCTGGATTAGTAAAGGGAGCATCTAAGGGTGAAGGTTTGGGAAACCAGTTTTTAGGACATATCCGAGAGGTAGATGTAATCATGTATGTCCTTAGAGCATTCCAGAGTAGTGAGATTGTTCATGTATATGAGAGGGTGAACCCTGTTGAAGATTTTGAGATTGTGCAGGCAGAGTTAATATTCAAAGATATTGATGTAGTAGAAAAAAAGATTGCGAGTGTAGATAAATTGGCAAGGATAGGACACAAGGATGCAGAGGAAGAGTTGAAGATACTCAAGAAGATAATGGAAGAATTAAACAAGGGCACTGCGGTGATAGATATGGAATTAAATGAGGATGAGAAGGAATATGTATATGATTTGTGGTTACTTACAAACAAGAGAAGAATGTTCATACTAAATACCAAAGAGGGGATGGAAGAGGAGCAGGTAAAGGAGTGGGAGAGTCAGTTGAGGGAAAAAACTGGAGATATGGTTGTAATTGCGGATGTAAAATTGATAGGGCAGGGTGAGGAAGAGATTGTAGAGTACGAGGAGTTGTTGGGGTACAAGCCAAACTCTGTAATAGATATCGTAGGAAAGGCGTACGAGTGTTTAAATCTTGTAACTTTCTATACTGGTTCTGAAAAGGAGTGTAATGCATGGACTATAGAGAAGGGGGCAAATGTTAAGGAAGCAGCAGGTGTAATACATACAGATTTAGAAGATAATTTCATAACGGCTGATGTAGTTAATCTGGAAGATATGCTTGGGGTTGGTGGATGGAATAGTGCAAAGGAGAAGGGGTTGGTTAAAAACCACGGGAGAGATTACATAGTAAATGATGGGGATTATATAATTATACTTGCTAATAAATAGGTATATTTGCCCTTTCTATTGTTGTATTAAACAAATTTTTCTGCTAAAATCCATTCCGTTGAAGAGATAATTTAAAAGTATAGATAAATGGTTGTGAAAGAAACAAAAAAATTAAATGGATACGAAATGGCTGTAGTATTAAAGCCTTTGTTACCAGATGATGTGAGAAAAAGTATGCATAAAGAATTCGTAGACATGATTTCCAAGAATGGTGGAGAAGTATTAGATGTAGATGTATGGGGTAAGAGATATCTTTCTTACAAAATTAAAGGGCACAACGAAGGATATTACATAATATATACTTTTAAGGTATCTCCAAAAGAGATTTTAGAATTGAAAAGACAGATGGAATTGAGACAAGAGGTATTAAGATATATGGTTGTAACGATAGATGATGTTACATTGGCAGGAAAGAGAATAAAGAAGAAAGAAATTGAGATTTAAGATATTTTTAATATCTTTGGATTAAAGTTAGAGGTAAGTTAAATTTAATATATATAAACAAAATGGCAGCGAGATCTTTAAACAAAGTTATCCTTATTGGAAACTTAACAAGAGACCCAGAGATGAGATATACAAACTCTGGAACTCCAGTAGTAACATTCGGAATGGCTACAAATAAATCATGGAAAGATGCAAGTGGAGATACGAAAGAGTTAGCAGAGTTCCACAATATCGTAGCATGGAACAAGATGGCAGAAATTTGTCAGCAGTTACTTGCCAAGGGTATGAAGGTATATATAGAGGGTTCTTTAAATACCAGATCATGGGAAGGTGAAGATGGTGTTACAAAGTACAAGACCGAGATTAGAGTAAATGATATGATTCTTTTAGATAACAAAGGTAAACAGGGTGCAGGTATGGATGGTGTAGAGGGTTCTCACGAAGAGAAACCAGCGAAGGAAGAGACAGAAGAGATTGTAGAAGAGGTTGCTAAAAAAGAAGAGGAAGCTCCTACAGAGGATCAAGATCCACTAGAAGAGGATTTACCATTTTAATTTGATAGATTTAAAAAATGTCAGAGGAAGTAATAACAAAAGTAGAAGAGGCAACAACAGATTCATCCTATGGTGGTGATCGTAAGAAGAATAACAGAAGAAGAAAGAAACCATTGCAGAATCTTAAATGTCCTTTATGTGAGTCTGGAGTAAAAGAGGTCGGATATAAGGATGTTTATCAGCTTAAGAAGTTTACATCTGTTAGAGGCAAGATAATCTCTACTGAGAAATCTGGAGTTTGTCATAGACATCAGAAGCAATTAACAGGTGCAATTAAGAGAGCAAGGTATATGGCGTTACTTCCATACTCTTCAAACGAATAGTATTGTTATTAAATGAAATAGGGAAGGGGACCGAAAGGTCCTCTTTTTGTTTCTTCCTAGGGGTCAAGTTTTTGTTTTGACCCCTAGGGTGTGTTTAAAATATTCATAGATTGAGATTTGCGAGGAAAACAATCTGAGGGATGTAGATATATATGATGTGGAGTATCAGTGCTACTGCTTGGAAAAGGTACAGAACCCCCAACATGCTAATAATCCATCCAAGGACCTCATCGTGTTTTTGAATTCTTGCCTCTATTTCTTCCAAATTGAAATCAATGCCGAGAATTTCGTCATCGTCTTGAATCTCCACCTCTGTTTCTTCTAGGTTGGAATAAATGCCGGTCAAAACGATGATTATAATCCCCGCAAGAACACTTGTCCCGGTTAGCATTCCAGATTCGATTTGTCCTGTGAAGTGTGGAGAAAAAACAGTCACAACTCCCGAGGCAAGTATACTTATGAAGGTTAGGAGTGGTAAAAGCCAATCCATTTCGCTGTCCTTGTCCTCATGGGAGCATTTCCTGATGGACAGGATTGTTAACACAATGAAAACCATGTCTGAGACTACAAATCCGATTATATTCATTTCTTTGTTTCTCCTTTTTCTATGAATTTTTTAAAGAACTCATTATTATATACCCGGTAAATACTATAAGACAATACCTTGTCTGATTGAAAAACAATGTCTTTTTAAGTAATATATTTACATAATGTCGAAACTGCCAATACTACAAAAAAATGCCTATCTTAGCCTTGTGCTAAAAGACAACAGCATATGGGCACACCTTGCATATACAGATTATAATGCTCAGAGGGAATACATACTCTCAGATTTTACAGATTTAAACCCTCTTAAACAGAGATTAGACGATGAATTTTTTACAAGAAAATTCTGGTATGAATATTTTGATAATCTAGAAAAAGTATTTAACTGGGATATTGTTGACAGAGATACATACAGATTACAAATGTACAAAACATTTAAAGATGAAGGAGTTGGTTTAACGGGTATTAGGGTATTGGTTGATGAAAACCAGAAATATTTTAATACAATATTTGCGTCGCTCAGAGAATTTTCCAAAGATATTGCGGTTAGAATTGTAGATGACTCATATATTTACAACCTTCTGGAGGGATTACTCGGGAGGATGGAGTATGAGGATATACTGTATTTAGATATGGACTTGTTGGATTTCAAGATTTACAGGGCTAAAAAGATAGTAGAAAACAGAAAAGAAAAGACTGTTATTACTAAATCTAAAATATCTTGGGGAAATGAGTATGGTGTTGTTGATTCAGTTCGAGATTCTAGATTTAAAGCATTCTTAGCATCAGATTTTGCATCGAAGGATATATTAAATTACTGGAGTAACTTTGTAATTAACAAAATTTTCTTTACAGAAGATCCGAATATATTAGACATATTGAGATCATATACAACAATACAAAATTATTCATTGTATCAGGACAATATTGATAAGCTTTCTGGGTTTGGAACAGATTCCACAAACAGCCTGATGATAATATCTGGGCACATACCAGCAATACTAGGTAAGCAAAAAACACTCATGACTGTTGTGGATGGCTTGGAGATAATGGGAGAACTAGACTGTATCTGGGACTTGGAAAAGAAGATTTTGTCATACGGTAAGAGTTATGTATTTGGAACAAACTCTACGGACATAATTCTACAAGAAAAGAAATTTTTAGTTCTTGCTACCAAAGTATTGATTCCAGAAGTAAAGAGATTAAAGAATCAGAACAAGGTCATAATGAGTGGATATGCAGAATCTTTGAGTATGGAAAAGAATGAATTTTATGCTCTTTCTCCTGGTTTTACATTTATACAACTGCCTAAGCATGAGGATAAGTTATTGGTAGAATTAGAGTTTAAGAAAGATATTGTTATACCAAATGGTGTTAAAAGTAAGGTTGGATTTGTCTCAATCCCAGGCAAAGGAAGATATGATTCAATTCTTGTCGATGGGAGACCAAGACCAATCGTGTATGGCCCTGATGTATATACAAATAGAAGTAAATTAAGTATGTGGTTAAATGATTTTAAAGCATAGACTTTTTGAAAAATATGATGAATATACCTTCAAAATTCCTTCTGGGAGGGGGGATAGGATATTGGTAAATGTTGGAGAAATTCTAAAAGAGGGAACAGACATACTGATTAGAAGAGGAAACAATGTTAAAAACTCTTTCTTTCTTCCTTCACAACTTGGTTGCACAAGAGAGAATATTGGGAAATACCTAATATGTATGGATGGAGAATTTGTAGAGAGAGGAGACATACTTGCAGAGAAAGCATCTATGGGTGGACTTACAATTAAGAGACTAACATCTCCAATCCAGGGAGTTGTAGATATGTCTAGAATTGATATCGGGTATCTAGATCTTCTGGGAGAAGAACAAGAAAATACTGTGAAAAGCACATTCAATGGAGTAGTAGAGAGTATTAATCCAATAGATGGAATCACAATTAAGACATCTGCATATGCTTTAGATCTAGTTGCTATCTCAAATGTCCAAGAAGATTCTAGATATATTGTTGGAGAGTTTGTCTCCTTGGGAAGTGGTAACGATGTAATCCTTAAAAGTGTAGAGGAAGATTTACAGGGTAAGATTGTATTTGCTGGGAAAAGACTTCATCCAGATTTACTGCGAGATATTTTTGAGAAAGGTGCCAAATTTGTCCTTTCTTACTCAATGGACTACCAGAACTTTAGAAACCAAGGACTTCCTGTTGGAGTAATAGGTGGATTTGGTGAGATATATTCGCCAAAGGAGATGATAGAGAAGATAACTAAAAAGAGTCACACATTTGCTGTAGTAGATGTAAACGAAAGCCAAATATTCTTCTTAGGTGGAAGTATAAAAGAGAGTATTAAAGATTCTTTGTTTGTTCAAAACGCAGTTGGAAGAAAAGTTGTATCTCACGCTCTTGGGAATTATGGAATGCTTGGAGAGGTTAATGGAGTAGAGGATGATTCGTATATCTCTGTTAATTGGGAAAATGGTGCTTCAAGTATAATAAATGTAGGAAGTGTAGAATTTGTATCATATTAGGGTATAATATTCATCTATGGATAGAAGCAAATCATTGCAAAAAACATTAGGCCTTGCCATTTTACTAGTATGTATATTTGTTTTAGGTTTTGTTTCTGGCCGAGAATTTCAAGGAAAAGATGTATTAAGTGGTGTAAAAGAAAAAGTAGATACTACTATGTATTGGGATGTTTGGGATATTTTACGCTCCAACTATGTGGATTCCTCTGAGATTTCTTCCCAAGAGATGATGTATGGTTCAATAAAGGGACTGGTAAATTCCTACAATGATCCTGCTACTGTATTTTTAACACCAGAGGAAACAGAAGAATTTGAGGCTACAAGTGAAGGGAAATATTTCCAGGGTATTGGTGCAGAACTAGGATACGAAAACGGCAACATAATTGTAGTAACTCCACTAGATGGTTCTCCTGCAAAAGCAGCGGGTATTAGAGCAGGGGATTATATATTAGCTGTTGATGATAAAGATATAACTGTGGATGACACAGTATATGATGTTGTGGCAAGAATTAGGGGTGAGGAAGGAACAAAGGTAAAGCTTAAAATATTGCATAAGGGTTCTAACAAAGCAGTCGAGGTTAGTATAGAGAGAAAGCAAATAACGGTAGCTAGTATGAGGGTAGAATTAATAGAGAACAAGAGCATTGCACTTTTCAGAGTAAATAGATTTACTGAGGCTTCATATTCAGAATGGGTAAGCGAGTGGAATGCAAAAGTTAAAGAGATCAAGGATGCAAAAGTAAACAAAGTAAT
>Ga0209467_1001763_pt1 | contig 17545 bp, 13 predicted proteins | sample Higcelwee11metaG_FD_187175 | JGI IMG/M metagenome (GOLD analysis project Ga0209467, IMG submission 187175) | Freshwater pond sediment microbial communities from the University of Edinburgh, under environmental carbon perturbations - High... | ecosystem: Environmental > Aquatic > Freshwater >...
GGAACGCCTGCGCGCCAGCCCCCTCCTCGAGGCCTTCGCGGCCAAGGGCATCGAAGTGCTCGTCGGCTCGGACGAGATCGACGAGCTCGCCTTCGCCACCCTGGGCCAGTTCGACGGCATGTCCTTTAAGAGCGTGAACCACGCCGACAGCGACGAGGATCTCGGCACGGGCAAGGAAGGCGCCGACGCGGCCCAGGACGAGGAAGTCGGCAAGAAGGCCGCCGAGGCCGCCAAACGCATTCTCGGCGAAAAGGTCAAGGATGTCCGCCTCTCGAAGCGCCTGGAGAAAAGCCCCTCCTGCGTCGTCATGGACAAGGACGATCCCACCCTCCAGTACCGCGAGCTCATGAAGAGAATATCCAACGTGGACATGCCAGAGTCGGCGCCCATCCTGGAGATAAACCCCGGGCACGCCCTCGTTAAAAAACTTGCTGCACTAGAGGCCGCGCGTCTCGCGTCGCCCGACGACGCTGGGGCGACCCAGGACGCCGAGGACATTGCGAACATTCTGCTCGACCAGGCGCTTCTCGCCGAGGGGCACAAGTTCATCAGGCCCGCCGAGTTCATCGAAAGGCTCAACCGACAGCTGGCGAAATAAATGACAGGATACGACAAGCCCGATTTCTGGTCCATCAAAGCCCGGAAGGAGGGCTACCCGGCCCGCTCCGTGTATAAGCTCGAGGAGATGGTCGCCAAATTCGGCCTCTTCAAAAAAGCCTCGGGAGCCGCCGGCGGCTTCCGGATACTCGACATAGGCGCCGCTCCGGGCTCCTGGAGCCTCTGGATCCTGCGTAACCTGTCGGGCGCGGGGCAACTTACCGCTGTGGACATCCAGGACCTCGGCATCTCGCCCAAGGACGCCAATTTCACCTTCATAAAAGGCAGCATCCTCGACGAGGCAGTCCGCGCCCGCCTCCGCGAGTCCGGCCCCTACTCCCTCGTCGTCTCGGACGCGGCGCCCAACACCACGGGCAACCGCCTCGTGGATCAGGGCCGCTCTGAGGAACTCGTCGAATCCGTGATGGGCCTCGCCCTCGAAGTGCTGGCGCCGGGCGGTTCGCTCGTGATGAAGATATTCCAGGGCGGGGAGGAAAAGCGCCTCATCACCGACCTCAAGAAACGTTTCGATCAGGCGCGCGGCTTCAAGCCCGAGGCTTGCCGGGCCATATCCTTCGAGACCTATCTCGTGGCGATGGGGTTCAAGGGCTGACGAAACTCAGCAGGGCAGGTTTTTCAGGTATTCGACCAATTCTTTCTTGGAAGGCCGTTTAGCCATAAACGATCTGAACTCTTTTTTCCCGGCAAGGCAGGCAATGCCCGAAAGCGCCGACAAGTGGTTCTGCACCCCGGCCGACAGGATAAGGAAAAGCGTCGTGACGGGCTTGCCGTCCGGAGCGCCCCAATCGAGCGGCGTATCCAGATAGCCTATAGCCATGATGGCGCTTTCCTCGCTAGCCGCTTCCTGTTTTCGCGAATGGGGAATGGCAAATCCTTCGCCTATCGCCGTTGTACCCAGACGTTCTCTTTCGATGAGCGCGTTTTTCAGCGCCGCCCTATCTACAGACTTAGGCAAACGCAAGACTTTCGCGAAGGAAGAAATAGCCTCTTCCGCGCTCACACCCTGGATGTTGTAATACACATCGCCTTTTTCCATAAGAGAACAGACAAGACTTTTTTTGGAAATTCCCGATCCATCGACTTTAGGCGCGTCATCCTTCTGCTCAGCGGATTGCTTCATAGATATTATTCTATAGATCGGACGAGGTTTCAGCAAGAGATGGACAGACCCGCTTTATATAGCTGTCAGAATCAAAAACTCGTTTCAAACGCAGAATCAGCCAGAAAAGCCAGATCCTGCCGAACATTCACATATTTATCAAACTCTGAGATTCTCCCCACATAGCTGGGGGTTGCTGTTTTTATTAAGCGTTAAGAAGTTAATCCAGTTCGCTCACCCCCATACAAAGTTCAAAGTACCGTCCCTTCTTTTCGAGAAGGGATTCGTGGCTGCCGAGCTCGATTATCTCGCCATGCTCGAGGACGGCTATCGCATTGGCCCTCCGGACCGTGGAGAGACGATGGGCGATGACGAAAGCTGTCCGACCCTCGAAGAGAGCATCCATGCCTCTCGCTATGAGATGTTCGGTGCGTGTGTCTATGGAACTCGTCGCTTCGTCCAAGATAAGGACGGGCGGCGATGCCACATAGTCGCGCGTTATGGCAAGGAGCTGGCGCTGGCCCTGCGAGAGGTTGGCACCGTCTCCGCTGATCACAGTGTCGTAACCCTCTGGCAAGCGCTCAATAAAGGAGCTGGCACTCGCCGCGCGGGCCGCAGTCACGCACTCATCGTCTGTGGCATCGAGCCGGCCGTAACGGATGTTCTCCATGACGCTGCCGGTGAACAGATGGGTGTCCTGCAAGACCATGCCGAGAGAATGACGCAGATCGTCCTTCCGTATCCTGCGAACGTCTATACCGTCATACGTTATGCGACCCGAGTCCACGTCATAGAAGCGGTTGAGGAGATTGGTGATCGTCGTCTTGCCCGCGCCCGTCGATCCCACGAAAGCGATAGTCTGGCCGGGGAGAGCGTGGAGACTGAGGTTTTTCAATACGGTTTTCTTTCCGTCATACGAGAAGCACACGTTTTCGAATCGCACATCGCCTCTGAGTGGAACGAGCTCGGTCTCCCCATTTTTACCGCCGTCAATCGGAACGCGCCACGTCCAGAGCTTTGCTTTCTCGTCCTTTTCGACTGGTACTAGATCGCCCACCGCGTTCTTCTTTACTGCAAGAAGGGTGACGTCGCCCTCGTCGATTTCAGGTTCGCGGTCCATGATGTCGAAGATACGTTCCGCGCCCGCAACCGCCGCGAGAATGTTGTTGATCTGGCTCGTGATTTGGTTGATCGGCATGCCGACCTGGCGCGAGTACTGGAGGAATGCCGCCAAGGATCCTATATCGAAACGCCCCGCGATGGTGAGCATGCCGCCGAAAACGGCCGTGCCTGCGTAGACGATGTTGTTGAGGTTGCCCATGATCGGCATGATGACGCCGGCGTAGAAATTCGCCTTTGTCGCAGCGCCCCTGAAATTCTCGTTGATTTCGGCGAAGTCCTTCTTCATCGCCTCCTCGTGGTTGAAGACCTTGACCTCCTTCAGTCCGCCTATTGCCTCTTCTATGTTCCCGTTGAGTTGGCCGAGGAGGGCCTGCTGCTTTTGAAAATAAGTGCGGCTCTTGCCCCCGATCCTGCCACTCATGAATATCATGAGCACGAGGACGAGGGCGGTAAACGCGAACAGGAGGGGAGAAAGAATGACCATCATCACGATGGAACCCACGAAAGTGAGAACGCTCGACACAAGTTGGGTAAGACTCTGCTCGAGCATGAGCTGCACATTGTCCACATCGTTCGTATAGCGACTCATGAGTTCGCCGTGGGTATTCGTATCGAAGAACTTGAGCGGCAAGGCCTGCATTTTGTCGAATAATTCCCCGCGAATAATGTTCGTTGTGCGTTGCGCGAGGCGTATCGTGAGTCTCGACTGCAGGTAGGAGGCCGCCACTCCGACCAAATAGATGCACCCAAGCCCTAAAAGGGCGCCTGCGAGTCCCGTGAAGTCGCCGGGGATGATGTACTGGTTGATGAGTGGCTTCAAAAAATATGAACCCGCGAGCATCGAAGCCGAGCTCAGGAGAAGCAGTACGAAAACGAGGGCTACGAGGGCCTTGCTCTTGTCGAGATATTTGAGGAGACGGCTAAGGCTTGTCGCAAAGCTCTTGGGCCGCTCGTAGCTGCGCGGGCCTGCGCCGGGTCCCCGGGGCGCGGGCGATGCTTGTCTGTTTTCCGCCATTATGCTGAAAGTCCTTCCTGCTGTGATAAGCAGATCTCGCGATAGATCGCGTTGTTCGAAAAAAGATCTTCGTGTGTCCCAACGCCTACTATCCTGCCGTCGTCGAGTACGACGATCTTATCTGCATCCCGTACAGAGCTGATGCGTTGGGCGATCATGAGGATCGTTGTGCCTTTGAGCCTCTGCGTAAAAGCCGCTCTTATTTTCGTTTCAGTTGCCGTATCCACCGCGCTCGTGGAATCATCGAGAATGAGTATGGCCGGTTTTTTGAGCATGGCTCTCGCGATGCAGAGACGCTGCTTTTGGCCGACCGAGATGTTGATACCTCCCTGGCCGAGTTCTGTCGCATACCCTTCAGGGAAGCTTAGAATGAAGTCGTCTGCCTGGGCGTTCCGTGCCGCTACAGCGACCTCCTCCTCGCTCGCGCTTCCGTCGCCCCAGAGGAGATTCTCCCTGATGCTGCCAGAAAATAGAACATTCTTTTGGAGGACCATACCGACGCCGGAGCGTAGATTCTCTATCCGGTAGTCGCGCACATCGACGTCGTCAACGAGAACCTGTCCAGCCGTCACGTCATAGAGACGTGGAACGAGATTCACGAGGCTGGTTTTGCCGGAGCCCGTGCCGCCAACAATGGCGACAAACTCTCCGGGCTCGATGGTAAGATTTATGCATGATAACACGTTATGCGACTTTGCTTCGGCACCGTATTTGAAATTAACGTTTCGAAATTCGATGCGTCCCTTGCGCACCAAGGCTCCCTCATTCTTGCTCGGGGAAAGGGCTCTATCGCTGATGTCTATCTTGGTATCAAGCACCTCGACAATACGTTTCCCGCAAGCCTCAGCGCGGGCAAAAAGGATGAAAACCATGGAGAACATCATGATGCTCAACAGTATTTCCATAAGATAGCTGATGAAGCTGATGAGCGCGCCGGTCCCCATGCCGTCTGCGTGGACCATCTTGCCGCCAGCCCAGACCACGGCGATCATTGCTCCGTTCATCACGAATATCATGAGAGGCATCATTATGCTGATAAGATTTCCGGCGTTTATAGCGGATTGGCTGAGTTCGTCGTTGGATTTTTTGAACTTGGTCTTTTCGTAAGCCTCGCGGACGAAGGCCTTGACCACGCGGATGGCGACGAGGTTTTCCTGCACGGTCCCATTGAGAGCATCGATCTTCCGCTGCATGGCGGAGAAGAGACGTTCCGCCGTCCGGAGCACGAGGATGATGCCGATGACGAGAAGCGGAATGGCCACGACAATGACGAGGGAGAGCCTCGCGTTGATGCTCACGGCGAATATGATGGCCGCAATAAGCATGAGAGGCGCCCTAAGGAGCATCCTGAGGCACATGAGCAGCGTGTTCTGCAGTTGCGTCACGTCGCTTGTGAGCCGTGTCACGAGGGAGGGCGCGCTGAAGCGGTCGATGTTGGAGAAGGAGAAAGCTTGGATCTTGTCGAAAAGGGCCTTTCTCAGGTTAGCCGCGAAACCCTGGCTCGCCTCCGCAGAGAATTTCGCGTTGAGCGCTCCGATCGCAATACAGAGGAGAGCCAGGGCGACCATTCCCATCCCCATCCTGCTAATATAGGCGATATCCTTCGTCGCGACTCCGACATCCACGATCTTGGCCATGAGCATGGGCATGAGCATGGTACAGGTGACGTCGCCTATCATGAGGCCGACGCAGACCAGGATGTGCTTTTTGTACTTCCCAAGATGTGCATAAAGCGTTCTTATCACGGTTTTTCATTCTCCTTTAGGTCGGTCGGACACTGGGCGCCCATGGCCATTTGAGAAAATCTCATTAACTTGGTAGCGTCGTCACTCGCGCAAGGGCTTCAGCTACTGCTCCCTATCGTAATAGTGAGCCAAGTTCAGTTTTTGGATAAGAATGTCGTAATCGATCTTCTGAGCGTCGATTTTCTCTATGGAAAGATCGATCCGCGTTATCACGAGATCTTCCTCACTGGCGTATCCTCCATTGTAGAGCCGCTCTGTGATTGTCATATCCTCTTCGGCGTCGGCTATGTCGAGTTCCTGGATTTTTCTGTCCAATTCGAGCGATTTGAGGGTATCCTTGACTATTCTAATACCATCCGTGAGTTCATCCCGGGCATCCTCGAGTTTGATCTTATAAATTGTGGGATACTCCTCTCGCTTCAGCGCGTCCAAGGAGTTTTGGCCCTTGTTGAGGGCATCATAGGACAGCTTAAAAGACAGTCCCCAACCGACCTCATTCTTTTCAGTGTCGTAGTTTACGGAAGCGGTAATGCTGGGGTTCGGCAGATAGGGGAAGAGCGAAAAAGCCTTTCTCTTCTCCGCCGCGGCGAGGGAAAGCTCGAGAGCGCGTATCGTCAAGGTGCTTTCAGGTTCTTTCCCCTCGATTGCCGCAATCCATTCGGCCTGAAGCCGAAGGACATCCTCATAGAGTGCATCGGCGTTCTTTTTGACATCGTCTTTCAGATTGTCCAAGGCGCTGGAAGCGGTGAGTATGGATTTTTGCGCTTCAAAGAGACGCCTGTCCAACTCGCGGAGCAGCGTCGTATCTATGGTCGCCTTTCTCACCTTTTCGAGGACCTCGAGATTTTCTTTGTTCGCCTCGAGGAGGCGCTGATAATAAATCGCGTTGAGGATATCCGTAGCGAGCGCTATGCGCACGGTATCCTCCGAGCTTTTTATCGCGGCCCGCGCCGTCATGACGTTCGCTTCTGCTTCCATGCGATCCGCGCCCGTTTCCACGAAAAGCTTGCGGGTTAGGCTCAAGCTGGGATTCCCCAGGCTAATCGCGCCGGAAGTGGAGGCTTCCAAAGGTACCTTAAGCGACAGATCGGCTCCGAAAAGGTTTTCCAGGGTTACGGAAGGGATCAGGCTCCCCGCGAAAAACCCATCGCTGCCGATACCCAGAAATTCGTCAGTATACGATGTGCCAGTACTCGTGGCGATGGATACGGCGGGAATATAAGGCTTCGTATAGTTATTTAAGGCGACCTCGGCGGATTTGAGATCGAGTTTCGACTCGAGGTAGGCCGCTGAAGCGTTCAAGCGGGCCTTATAGATGTCATCCCAGCCTTCCGCGGCTGCCGCCCAGGCGCTCAGGGCGAGAATAAGCACTAGATAAAATCGTCGCATAGTTAGATTCCTAAAGGGTTTTCTCCCATTGCGCTCAGGTAGGAGCCTATCGACTTAATGTAGCTCTTTTGAGAGGCGAGCAGGTTCATCCGGGCAGTGAGAACGGCGATCGCCTTTACGTTCTTATCGCTCAGGGAGATTATTCCATTCTCGTATTGCCGCAAAGCATCCTGGTACGCGAGTTCCTCAAGGGAATATTCATCCTTCCTTATCTGAAGGAGGGTGGCCTGATTCTTGAGGGTGGAAAGAGAGCTTTCGTAAGCCCTTCTGGCATCGCTTTCCGCGTTGGATACGGAAACTTTCGCTTTTTGGTTTTCCGTCTCTTGGATACGTCTGTCGTAAACCGAAGTGTTCGTCGCGAGGGAGGCTGTCTTGAGCCCCTGGATCTTTTGCGAAAGGAGAGCCATCTCATACGTGAGATCCTTCGCGATCCAATCCTCCACTTTCGCGTTCGCTTCGAAGGAAGGTATTTCCGGGATGAGGCTTGAGTTCCATTCCAATCCGGTGACGAGGCGGACGTTATCTTTGGCGTCCTTCAAGGTCCAGGCAGACAATTCCTGATCGGTCGATGTCGTCTTGTAGGTGATATCGATCTCCTTGAAGATATCTTCGGAAATGAGGCCGTTCTTATACCGGGATTCGGCATACTTTTTATCTTCTTCAGCGTTCTGGAGGCTGAACCCGATCGACTCGATGTCTAGCTCGGCGGTCGCCGCGGCGAAAACCGCGTCGATCACCTCATTGTAAAAACTCAGGACCGAGTTCCTGTAGCCCGACAGGGCCGAAACATAGGAGTACTGCGCGTTGACCCGATCCAGCTCTACCTTTGCCTCGATCTCGCCCTTGTTCTTCTTGAGCTGGGCAAGTTCGAGATCGATCTTGTAAATGGAATAATCCTGATTCGACTGGGTAGCTGCCGCGAACAGATCCTTGAGCGATTCCGCGGCTAAGGGGGAGGCGAAAGATATCAACAAAAGCGCGAACAGCGATCGAAAAATAATGCTTCTAGATTTCATGTTTTACTCCTTACTTGATAATAAAAAGCGATAGACATCTATCGCTCCCCGACGAAAGCGTCCGCTTCATACTGGAAAACCTTTATGCCTTCCTTAGGAAAGGCTTTCTTGACTTCACTCACAGCCTCATCGACCAGGGAAGCGTCATGTTTGTTTCCGAAGAGGATATAGAGGATGTTCAACTCCGGCCAGATCGCGGTGCCATGGCGTACGCCGCTCCTTCCCCTTCCTTTCACATCCTCGACGAGGGAATAGCTGAAGCCCGGAATCCGCTTTTCTATCTCCTCGAAGATATCTTCCTCCACGGAACGGTTCGCGTAGATTTCAGTTCGTATCATCGCCTGCCTCCGTCGCGCCTTCTTCCCTGCGCTATTTCTCTATCTCCCTCTCTTTTTTCCTGTTCTTCTTCTCGCGCCTTTCATTGAACAGCGAGTAGAGGACGGGGGTGAGGAAGAGGGTCATGATGGAACTGACGATAAGCCCGCCGAACATGGTTTTCGCGATAGGCTGGATGCTTTCCGTCCCTTCTCCAGGGAAAAGAGCGAGGGGCATGATGCCGAGGATAGTGGTGAGCGTCGACATGAGGATGGGCCGTAAGCGGTGGCGGCCCGCTTCGCTGCAAGCCTCGAAGAGGCCGAGCCCGCGAGCCCTGAGCGTGTTCGTATAATCGACGAGGACGATGCCGTTGTTCACCACGATTCCCGCCAGCGCCACGACGCCGATCAGCGAAAAGAGAGAGAAGGAATCGTTTGTGAGCCTGTATATCCAGACAACCCCGATAAACATGAGAGGGATTGAAAAGAATATGATGAGAGGATCGATGAAGGATTCGAACTGGCTGGCCATGATGCCGTACACCAGGAAAACGGCGAGGAGAACAATCAGGACGAATATGGGCAAGTAAGTGCCCACGTCCATGTTCTCTCCCCCAAGAGATACCGTGACATTTTCGCGCTGGATGTATTTATCGTCCAACACATTCTGTACCATTTTCGCCATTTCCGTCGAGGTGAGTTTAGATGAGGCGGGAAGATCGCCCTCGACGTGAATTATCCTCTCCTTGTTCTCGCGGTTGATCTGCTGAGGAGCGGTACTGTTGGATATGGTCACGAAGGTGGAGACGGGTATCCTCGCTCCCGAAGCCCCGATGAGGAATATCGACTTGAGGTCGGAGAGCGTCTGCCTGTCCTCCTCCCGGAGCTTGACCACAACATCGATGGTCTCCCCAGCCGAGTCGTACGTAGTAGCGGTCGTGCCGTAGACCGAACTGCGTATCTCCTTCGCTATTTGGGAGACTGAGAAGCCGAACATCGCCGCCCGGTCGCGATCGATGCTGATGAGAAGTTCTGGCGACCCCTGCTCAAGGGAGATGCTGAGGTTCTCCACTTGAGGCAGTTCCGCGGCGATAATCCGCTTGATCTCTTTCGCCGCCTCGAGCGAGGTGTCCTGATCCTTCGAATGTATCTCCACGTCGACCGCGGAACTGGAAGAGAATTGGCGACCCGCCGAGTAGGAGAAACTGGCGCCGGGAACGGATCCGATATAGGCTGCCAACTTAGTCTTAATCGATGAAGGCGTATCGACCTGATCTTTGGGGTCGGGAAGCAGGACCTCGAGCGAGCCTTCGCTGTTGGAAGCCCCGCCGAAAAGGCCGCTGCCCCCGACGGTGATGACGAGACTCTCGTAAGCCTTCACGTTTCCTTTAACATAAGCCTGCAAGTCCTCGAGAACTTTCTGGGTATGCTCGGCGGTCGTGCCGAGCGGCATGGTGAGATTCACCGTGAGCGTATCGTCGGTATTCGAGCGGGGGAAAAGATTCATGCCGAAGGCGGTCAGCTGGATAAGGGCGCTGGTGAGTATAACCGCCACGAGGGCGATGATCAGCAATCGGTTTCTTAGGCAAAACTCGAGGGCCTTCTTATAGCCTTTTTCCTGAGCCGCGAAAAAGGTCTCGAGCATATTATCGATCTTTTTCAGGAGCGGATTTTTAAGAGGCTTCTGCACGCGGGTGTTGAGATGCATCACAGGGCCGCAGAGTACGGGGACGAGGGTTAATGCAACGAGGAGGGATGAAGCGAGGGAAAAACAGACCGTAAACACAAGATCGTTGAAAAGTTGGCCCATCATGCCGAGTTTGTCGCGGAAAAGGATGATCGGGATGAACACGCAGAGCGTCGTCAAGGTGGAACCCGAGATCGCCACGATCATCTCCTGGCTTCCGAGTATGGCGGCAATCCTGGGCTTGGTCCCTCGCTCGCGGTAGCGGAAGATATTGTCTAGGATGACGATCGACGCGTCGACGACCATGCCGAGCCCCATGATGAGCCCGGTGAGGCTTATCGTGTTGAGCGTGAGCCCCATGAAATACATGCAGAGCAAGGTGATGAGGATGCAGATGGGAATGGATATCCCTATGATAAAAGTAGCTTTGAGATTTCTTAGGTATAACAACAGAATGAACACGGCTAAGAGAATTCCCTGCCATGCCGAATTGTACACTTCTTTCAAGGTGGAGCTGACGAGGGTCGTATCATCCGACATGAATTCCACCGACACTCCCGGGGGAAGCGACGTATTGATGTCAGCGAGCGCGACGTGAACCTCGCGGGATATCTGCACGGCATTGCTCTCGCTCTCCCTCACTATCTGGATGTTGATGCCCTGCTTACCGTCTATATAGATGATCTTCTCCGGGTCATCCGCGATTTCCTTCACATCGGCGAGGTCTTCGAGGCGGATCACGCGCTGATTACCCGAACTTTCCGAAACCATCGTTTTTATTACCAGGCTCTTCACCTCTTCGATGGATGAAAGCTTTTCGTGCGTGCGGATCTGATATTCCGTTGTACCCCTGACGATATCTCCTCCGGAGAGAAGGATATTCTGCGTCCCCAGGGCACTGGCCACCGCGGTGAGCGTCAGGCCATGGGCGGCGAGGCGGTTCTGGGAGACTTCCACGGAAATGATCTTGTCGCTCCCGCCGACGACGCTCGCCGTAGCCACACCCTCTATCCTTTCAAGCTGGGGCTGTATCGTATCCTCGCCTATCGCTTTGAGCTCTTCGAGGGAGCGATTGCCCTTGATGGCCAGCTTGATGATCGGCATCGAAGACATATCGAACTGCCTGATGGTCGGGGTATCGCAATCCTCCGGTAGCCTATCCAAGACTCCGTTTATTGTTGATTCGACCTCGTTCTGCGTCACATCGAGGTTCACGTCGTAGCCAAATTCGAGCATGATAAAGCTAGAATCCTGAGAAGAGGTCGAGGACATCGTCTCTAGCCCTTCGACGGAAGAAAGCGCGTTTTCGAGAACCTTGGTGACGTTCTGTTCCACATCTTCCGGACCGGCGCCCGAATAGGTAGTGTTCACCGAAAGCACTGGCATATTGACGTCCGGATTGAGGGAGACGGCGAGCTGCGTGACGAATACCGCGGCAAGTCCGCATAGGAGAACGTATATCATTATGACGGTGACAGGATGATCGATGGACTTTCGAACCACGCTCATTGCGCGACTCCCGTTTCGCCATCTATGATTTTTACACTATCTCCGTTGGTGATCGAGCTCTTCCCTTCTGTCACGACCTTCTCGCCAGGAGCAAGCCCTTTCTTCACCTCGAATGAGTCCTCTCCCTCGAGCCCCAGCACGATACCTCTCCGCTCGACCGTATTGTCGTCCTTGATGACGAAGACGTAGTCTTCAGACGAATCGAGGATAACGGAGGATCGTGGCGCCACGACGACATTTTTCCTGCTTTCGGTTACGAGTCTGACTGTGGCGAACATACCGACGAGCACCCGCTGATCCGCCTTCTCAAGATCGAGCTTGATGTCGAGGCTGCGGCTTGACGCGTCGAGAATGGGGTTCATTTCTGAAACCTTCGCGGCGAACGTAAGACCGGGAATCGCGTCGAAGCTGATTTCCGCGGGCGTGCCGATCTTGAGGTTGACAAGGTAGCGTTCGGGGACAGAGGTGCTGATTTTAATTCGGGATAGGTTCCCGATAGTCGCGATGATGGTGCTGGTCGTTATGGTATCTCCTTCGTGGACGGGGATGGAGAGCACCGTTCCCGAGACCGTCGATTCAACCGGATTGGGCATGTAGTTCTCGCCAACTTTCGAGGGGTCTATGAGGGCGATCGCGCTTCCCTTGGAAATCCAGTCCCCGACTGAAACCTTCCTCTCCAAAAGCTTTCCTCCGACATTCGGGTAGATATTGACCTCGTTATTGGAAACGACATCGCCAAGGATCTTTGTATAATTGCTTACGGAGCCCGAGGCGATCGCCTTCGCGCGCACCGCGACAGCATGCGTCTCTCCTTTTCCCGCACTTAACGATAGATCAAAAACTCCGCCTTGCGGTATCTGACCGGAGGGCGCCCCGCCCTGAGGCAGGGGTCCCATCGCCGTCGAAGATGATTTCCCGGAAAAGGAAATTCCGAATTCTTTCAACACAATCGCGGCACCGACGGCAACGATCACCGCTACTATTATGATATTCGGTAAGGATCGCGAGATCGCGTTCTTCATTCCTACCAACTCCTTCTTTTTTTGGCGAAACGGCGCTGCCTTTCAGGGCACCCTATTCCCAGAACGTTAAGCGATGCTAGTTCAGCGAACTCAATGCAGCCAGTCCCTCGTGTCATAAACTCATATGACCGGCGTCATATGAGAGATAACCGGCGGCACTGTGCAACGAGAACAGAGTGACATATAGTTGCTAAATGACTGGTTATTCGCCGAAACCCCGCACTGAACGGGACTTCGCCCGCATTATCCTCATGACCTTGTTTTTCCTTTTCCATATCATGCTGACCCTGCAGCCGCTTTTCTCCATGAGACGGGTAGCGGAAGATTCCACCGGCTTTTCTTCTTTACTGCCGACCTTCGACATCGCGATCGTGGCGTTCTGGTTCATTCTCGAAGCCTTCGAATTCCTGGTCTGGAATTACGCGTGGCCGAATACGCGCTCTGGCGTGGAAATAACTGCCCTGCGGTGCGTACCTTTATTGATCTGCGTTGTCTTTTTCCCCCGATTTACATTTGGGATGATGACCTTGATGGCCCCTCTCCTGACCTTCTACTTCTCACTTGTCGTCCAGCCCATGTGGCAGTATGGGATCATGATTTTCTTCTGCGCCGTGCAGCTGTCCCTCTCTTACTGGATTTCGCTGCAAATGGTCATGCAGGAACCCAACAAGCAGTATGAGCTCGTGATCCTCCTGTATCAGCTCATGAGCATCATCCTCATGTTCCTTTTCGCGAAATTTTGGAAGGAAGACAGGAAAAACCGCGAACGCCAGCGCATGCTAACGATGGAAATCCAGGCGAGCCAAAAAGAGCTGAGAAAATACGCGTCCCATGTATCGCGTGTGGTAGCCCTGGAAGAGCGAACCAGGATAGCCCGCGACATTCATGACAGCCTTGGGCATACGCTCACCGCCGTCTCCATACAGCTCAATAAAGCAGAGGCGTTTTTCGAGAAGGATCCCAAGGTATCGACGAGGGCGATCAGCGACGCGAGGTTGAGCATGCATGAAGCGATGATCGACGTTCGGTCGACCCTCGATACGTTGAACGCTCAATCCGAAGGTTTCGACTTGTTCGCGCAGGTGCGCAAGCCGCTCGAAAACCTCAGCCAAGCGGGGATTCATGTACATCGCGATTTCGTAGGGAGTACTGAAGGATACAATATCGCTGTGCTCCTCGCCCTCCATCGATTCGTCCAGGAGGGAGCGACGAACATTCTTAAGCATGCCGATGCTCATGAAGTGAGCCTGGAAATTATTTTGGATGGTCACCAGGCATACGCCGAGCTGCGTGATGATGGGGTGGGGTTCGACCAGAACGCGCAGGAAGGCAAAGGCAAGGAACTTTCGGGATATGGACTCACGGGCCTTGCCGACAGGATAGCGCTCGTCCGGGGTACCTTTTCCGTCGAATCGGCTATCAGCCATGGAACGACATTGAAGATAAGCATGCCGAAGGATCCCGTAGCCTTGATCGGAAGGAGAAGCGCTGATGGCATCGACAGGTAGGAAGATAAAAGTTCTCGTGGTTGACGATCAGCGACTTGTCAGGGACGGAATAGCCTCTCTCCTGGGACTCGACGAGGAGATTGCCGTGATTGGGACAGCGGAGAACGGAAAGGAAGCCCTCGCCCTCGCCCGTGAGTTTCGGCCCGATGTCTGCCTGTTGGATATCCAGATGCCGGTCATGGACGGCATTTCAGCCCTCGAGAGGATACGCGCGGAAGGAATCGTTCCGTATGTTGTCATGCTCACTACCTTCGATGACAGGGAATACATCGTACGCTCGCTCCGTTCTGGGGCGGTGGGCTATCTTCTCAAGGACCTGCCGAGCGAGGAGTTCGTGCGGGCGATAAAGCAGGTCGTAAAAGGGGTTTTTCTCGCGAATGGAGAGGTCATAAATAAGCTTCTGGGATCCCTCAAGGCCGAAGAGGATTCGGGGAAAAACCTAGTCTCGGATTCGAATGCGCTTGAACAATATGAATTTCTCACCCTGCGCGAACAAAAGGTGCTAAGCCTTCTCGGTACTGGGGCTACGAATTCGGAAATCGCCGATATCCTGTCGCTGAGCGAAGGCACGGTCAAGAACTACGTCTCGAGCATTCTCACGACGCTCGGTTTCAGGGACAGGATTCAGACCGCGCTTTTCGCCGCGAGAAACGAATTGACAAAAGAGGAATGAGGTATTTTTTGGAGATTCCAGCTACATTTTCCGAAAGAGATAGACAGGCCTCAGCGATGAAGCGGCCGGGAATCACTCCAGCGTATACTCGAAAACGGTGGGTTCGCCGCTGCCGTTGGAAACCTGAATATAAATAGTGGCTGGGCGGGGGATCGGGTTTTTGCCAACTATCGGTAAATACATGGTACTTTGTCCGGCTTTCTGAATAAACTGCATCGAAGGGATACAAGTCTGAATGATCGTATTCATCTTTTTATTAAAATTTTTGTCTTCTGTATTTCCGCCGCTTACAAAGGTCCAAAATTCCGAAAAGCCATCTCTATCATAAGCCGTAGCCACATTTGTCCCATCCTGAGCTTTAGCTTCCGCAATTAGACTAATACGGCTGTCCTGCTGAAGGTTGAACGACAGTTTGGCGACAAAAAACTCGTTCAGCTTGCCTCGTAGAAGAGTCTTGGGTTCAAGATAGGGATTGGATTCAAAACTCTGACCATAGCGACTAAAATCTCCTGATTCCGCTTTAGCGATGATCACCTGAGGCTGCGATGGATTGTACTCGGGGACGGTAGAGCAAGACGCTAAAAAAACCATGCTCAACAATGCGATCAGAAAACAGGATTTAATCAACTTCATGTCACTGTTATATAAAAAAAAAGCCGACCCCGCAATGGGGTCGGCAACTCTACTCGATCAGCCTCTAGATATTAGAGGGAAACCTCATAGTAAGCCTTGAGAGCGGCATAGAACGCGCCATCAAAACCGACAACGCCGATACCGGTGAAGCCGGGGAGGCAAGCATAGTCGATTTCGGCATACACATCGTAGCCAGCGTCGCCGTATTTACCGCCGACGATGCCGGTGAGCTTGTCGGTGACCGCATAGTCGCCTTCGGCGAACACAGAGTAACCAAATGCAGCGCCGAACTTGGCATCGGCTTCGACATAGAGGTCGAGCTTGTCAACGCCGGTGAAGTCCGTACCAACGGAAGCCCTGTAGTCATTGGCATTGACCTGTCCCTTGAAGAGGACGGTGATGGGGAGAGTCTTAATACCGGTGTATTTCACGCCGGCGTTGATGATCGTGGCAGCGGGAGCCACGAGGTCGAGGTTTACCATCGCGATTGCGGTGATGGCGTCTTTGGCGTACTTGGCGCCGATGTCGGCGTTCTGGAGTACGTTAACGAACGTGTCAGCGGTGGTTCCGATCGGGAGATTGACGCCGAAGGAGAGTCCGTTGACCGGGAGGGTCTCAACCAAGAGTCCGTAGCCGGTGATGCGATCGGTAGCGCCGAGATAGTCGGTGCCCTGATATGCGTGGCCAAGGCGGAAGTCCGCATTGCGGAGGTTACCGGCGATGACTTTGGCAAACTTTCCAGTGCCCCAGACGTTCCAGTCGCGGAGGGTGTCGAATGAACCATCGAGTACGTTCTGGTCAGTGAGAGCAAAACCCAAGGTTCCATCTTTGTTTTTGGCGGAAAGCACGAACAGATCGTAGCCGTTGCCTTTGGGGGCGAACACAGAATTTCCAGCCTGGTCAACGATAGTCACGTTACCCTTGAGGGTGATTGCGGTCGTTACCTGGGCGGATACGGCGCCGACCATAGCAAAAGCGAGAAGCAGGACGATAAGCTTCTTCATTAGAAGTCCTCCTTGCAATTTCGAAGGGGGCCGCGCCGACGGCTCGGTAATCCCCTTTCCTAGGTTCCGTTAGAGTATATATCGGCAAAATTTTAGGTGTCAAGCACATTTTATTCAAGTTTTTTAAACAAAAAGTCAGAATCTGTCAAATACTTTCATATTTTGTTAGATAAGTATCGAAAGAATTCGACTTTATTGATGAGGCCATCAGAATATGCATTAATTATAGACTAATTACGTAAAAAAGCGAATAAATGCGCCGGCGCGCTCAAATATAACAAATGAGGGGTGACCGGGAAAATCCAGGTCACCCCTCATGGCGCTCGCGGCTAGCGCGAAGTGATACTTAAAATTCAGGGAATCTGGGCGATGATGTCCTTAAGCCAGGGCTTCTTGGCGAGGTCTCGCTCGAGTCCCTCGGCGCGCGCCTTGTTCACGTAGTCCCTGTTCTCGAAGTAGTAGTGGTAGTTGGTATGGACGTCGTAGGTGCCCTTCATGAGGGCGAAGGCGTCTTCCGTCATGACGAGCTCCTCGTCGGTGGGGATGACGAAGACCTTCACCTTGGAGCCGGGACCGGTGATGTCGAGTTCGGCATTGCGGCACTTGGCGAGGGCGTTTTTCTTCTCGTCGATGGCGATGCCCATCTCCTCGAGCCCCTGCGTCGCCAGATGGCGGATGGCCGGGCCCATCTCTCCCACGCCGGCGGTGAAGATGAGGGCGTCGACATGGCCGAGGGCCGCGTAATAGGAGCCGATGTATTTTTTGATCCTGTAGCTCTCCATCTGCTGGGCGAGGATGGCGATGGGGTCGCCCTTCTCGGCAGCCAGCTCGATGTCGCGGCGGTCGGCCCATTTGCCGGTGATGCCGAGGACGCCCGATTCCTTGTTGAGCATCTTCTCGACGTCGGCGGCGCTCATACCTGTCCTGCGCATCATGTGGAAAATGATGCCGGGATCGATGTCGCCCGACCTAGTGCCCATGATAAGGCCCTCGAGTGGCGTGAGGCCCATCGATGTATCGAAGGAACAGCCGTTCTTCACGGCGTTGATGGAGGCGCCATTGCCGATATGGGCGGTGATGACATTGGTCTCGAAGGGATCCTTGCCGAGGAGGACGGCGGCTCTTTTGGCGTTGTAGAGGAAGCTGGTTCCATGGAAGCCGTAGCGGCGGACCATGTGCTTTTCGTACCAT
>Ga0209467_1001766_pt1 | contig 17534 bp, 14 predicted proteins | sample Higcelwee11metaG_FD_187175 | JGI IMG/M metagenome (GOLD analysis project Ga0209467, IMG submission 187175) | Freshwater pond sediment microbial communities from the University of Edinburgh, under environmental carbon perturbations - High... | ecosystem: Environmental > Aquatic > Freshwater >...
CCTTGGAATGTCAACGATAGATTGTTCGAAAGCACTTTGTGCAGAATTAGAGGAGCTAGGGCTACTGGAGAAAATTGAAAATATTAAACATGAGGTATCAATATGCGAAAGATGTAAAACCCCAATAGAACCAATTATCTCCAATCAGTGGTATTTAAACGTAGAGACTTTAGCACAGAAGGCCCTCAGTTCAATTAAATCCGAGAAAATTGGGATTATGCCTTTTGGTCAACAGAAAGCACTAGAATTTTTCTTTGAAAATATCCAACCCTGGTGTATATCTCGACAGTTATGGTGGGGGCAGAGAATTCCAGTTTGGTATAGTGGTGGAAAAGAGCTGTATGACTGGTTAAGTGAAAACAAAGGGAGAAGTGTAGCAGACTTTGAGAAGGAAACGGGTAAGAGAGCAAATGGAACGGGAGAAATTAAATTAGGAGAAAAAAATCCAGGAGATGGTTGGGAGGCAGAAACAGATGTCTTTGACACATGGTTTAGTTCAGGACAGTTACCTTACTCTACTCTGGGAGGACCAGACGGAGAGGATTATAAGAAATACTACCCTACGCAGATAATGATTCATGCAAGAGATATCCTTTTCTGGTGGTCAGCAAGAATGGTAATGATGGGATTGTACAGAACTGGTCAAGTGCCCTTCCCTACTGTCTTTTTAACGGGCATGATACTAGCTGCAGATGGTAGTAAGATGTCAAAATCTAAGGGTAATGGTATAGAGCCAAGCGAGGTGTTTGAGAAATATGGTGCAGATTCTCTTCGTCTTTGGTATTACTCAGATGCTCTTCCAGGTTCAAATGCACCGATTAGGGAGGAAAAAATTAAGGGAAACAGAAATTTTGTTAACAAGATATGGAATGCAAGTAGATTCATATTAATGAATATTGATGAGAGTGAGATAGAAAAGATTAGAGAGCATGAGCCATTGGATACAGAAAGAATTAGCAAAACAAGAGACCATATCCTTAATATCTCGAGATATATTGAAAGATATCAATTTAATCTTGGAGCTGAAGCTATTAGGGAATTTTTCTGGCATCAGTTATGTGATGTCTGGATAGAGGAGATAAAGGGAGAGATTAAAGAGAAAGAGTTGGGTAGTGATACTAGAATTGAGAAGCTTTCTGAATTACTTTGGATATTGAAAAACAATCTTAAGATAATGCATCCTTTCATACCATTTATAACTGAAGCTGTATGGCAAGAGTTAGTAAAGATTGGTCTGGCAGAGGGATTGTTAATGGGGGAAGAAATAAAATAACAGGGAAAACTGGGTGTGATGAAAACCAGGATGGTTCTCCCTGTTATTAGAGTTCGGATCACCTCCTTTCAGTACTTAGACTGCCAGGATTATTCATGTCCTAACTCCTTTCTTTAGTGGAATCTTTTTCCGTTTGTTCTCCCACAAGGCTTTTGCTTTATCCTATCATTCTTCTTACTTTGCTTCCTTGTGATTTTCATTTATTCCCTCCACGGAATACTGAATATCGGAAGATACCACTTCTGTATTGTAGAGTATTTGGCATATCATAAGCAAGAGATAGTGAAGAGAAATGAAATGTAATATAATCAAAAGTATTATGAACAAACAAAAAATATATATTACAACTACACTACCCTACGTCAATGCTGAACCACATATAGGTCATGCTTTGGAATTTGTCCAGGCAGATGCACTTTCAAGATATTTTAAAGATAAGCTAGGAAAGGAAAATGTCTTTTTTAATGTTGGAACAGATGAGCATGGGCAGAAGATATTTAACAAGGCAAAAGAAGAAGGACTGTCTCTAAATGACTTTGTAGACAAATATGCACAGAGATTTAGAGATTTCTGCAAACTCTTTTTTGTTGAATATGACAACTTCTACAGAACATCTACCCCAGAACACCACGAAGCTGCAAAAGCCTTTTGGAAAAAGTGCGAGGAGAAAGGAGACATATACAAGAAGAGATACTCCGGAAGGTATTGTGTCGGTTGTGAAAGATATATAACAGAAAAAGAATTAGTAGATGGTAAATGTCCAGACCATAAAACAGTTCCAGAATTTAAAGAAGAAGAGAATTACTTCTTCAAACTTTCCACATATAGAGAAACTCTCTTGAAGTGGTTAGATGAGAGTGAAGATTTTCTTAAACCTGAATCGAAAATATCCGAATTGAGAAAAATCATAGCAGAGATAGAGGATATTAGTATCTCAAGACTTAAAGAGAATCTACCATGGGGAATTGAAGTCCCAAATGACCCGGAACAAGTTTTTTATGTTTGGTTCGATGCACTAACTAATTATGTAAATGCAGTTGGTTTTGGAACAGATGAAAAGAAATTAAATGAATGGTGGCCAGCAATACAGCTATGCGGTCCAGATAATCTAAGATTCCAGGGTGCCATATGGCAAGGAATGCTTGCTTCAGCTGGACTACCCCACTCCGCCAAATTACTTGTACATGGTATGGTTTTGGGTCCAGATGGAACAAAGATGTCTAAAACAATTGGCAACATTATCTCTCCTTTTGATCAAGAAAGTAAGTTCGGAGCTGAGGTTGTAAGGTTCTATCTTCTTACAGGCATAACAACATACGGAGATTGTGCATACAAGGAGGACGATCTTATAAATATGTATAACTCAAGATTGGCAAATAATTTTGGTAACCTTTTAAACAGGACAATCCATCTTGCAAACAAAAAAGAAGTTGAGATAAATAATGAACAATCTATCGAAGAAGATTTTAAGAAAACAGTAGATGCATATGTAGAAGAAACTCAAAGACTGTATGAAGATTTCGAGATATCCCTTGCTGGAGAAAAAATAGACGAATTAGCAGATTTTGGGAATAAATATATTACAAAAGAAGAGCCTTGGACCAAAGAGAAAGAGCAATCAGAAAAGATTCTTAATAATCTTAGCTATCTTTTAGAGAAGGTTATACAGCTTTACAGCCCAATAATTCCAGAAAGTGCCTCAAAAGCAATCCGACATCTTATTGCAAGAGAAACAGTAATACTTTTTCCTAAAATAGAGAGTAGATAATACATTTATATGTGATTATTATGCTATACTAATTTAGAAAAGATTTTAAAACTGCCAAATGTTTAAATCAGAAAAACAACCAAAATCTATTGATTTCCTTCAACCTGTATATTCTCCTACCGATATATGGTCAAATGCATATATATGGCTCTCAGAAGTTGGGAAATATCTTTTAATTGCTGTAGAGGTTGTTGTTTTAGGTGTATTTCTCTCAAGATTTATCATGGATAAGAGAAACAATGATCTCACAGAGGAGGTTAATAGTAAGGTCACACTGCTTTCTAATGATACATGGAAGGGTAATGCTGTGCTTTTTGACAATTACCAGTCACTTCTACTTGATGTTAAAAAGATTCGTGAAGGACAGGAGATAAATTCTACAGTCATAAGTGAGCTAATAAATGGAGTCCCCTCTTCTTTGAAAGTTAAGAATGCATCTTTTTCTCGAGGGAAAGTGTCCTTCCTTTTTACAGCAAACAATCTTGATGCCATTAAAAACTATGAAGCTGCCCTTAAAAATAATACAGACTATCATGATGTTAAATTTTCAATAACAAAGGACTCAAACGAGATAAATGTTCGAGTAACATTCTCCTTGTATGAGGAAAAAGAATAATGGAAAAAAGAGGCTTAAACACAACTGAATACATAAAGATACTCAAGGAGTCTCCAGAGAAGAAAAAATCATATATCTTTATTGGAGTAACTATCGCTGTCGCAATTGCCTTGATAATATTTGCTATACGACCAACAATCTTAACAATTACGAGAATTAACAAAGAAATTAAAGACAAACAGAGGATTGACACAGCGCTAACTCAAAAGATTGAAACTTTAACAGAACTGGATAAGCAATATACACAGGCTAAAGATAGCTTTTCTGGCTTAGCTCTTATATATCCTGCTAACGCTAACTTCAGCTTGTTGCTTGCGAATATTGAATCTATTGTCTCAAGAAATGGGTATTCTCTAGGAAGCGTAGGATTCGACAAATATGACAAGAATGAGAATTACAATATAAGCGCGAAATATCTTGTTCCTTGGTCTCTAAGAGTTACAGCAAAGGGAAGGGTTGGTAATATAATTAATCTTCTTAAAGATTTTGAAAGTATGCCAATGTATCCAGTTGTTGAGTCACTCTCCTACTCTAGTCAGGTAGATAAAGATGGGTTAACGACATTTGGTATTAATATGAGGATATACCATATAGAAGATGTTAATTTCTATAAATAAAAAGATATGGAGATGTTAAAAAAAGCGATAATTGTTCTAATCCTTTTAGGAGTGGTTGTCTTGGCTTGGGTCGGAGGTTCCATCTATTATCAGAATAGTAGTGTTGAGGTAAATCCTAATGCACAGGGATATGTGAAAGCTCTTAGAGAATCGTTTGATCTTGAAGAATTAGAAAAGATAACAGAAAGAGCAAATAACTCTTTTCCTGTATCTCCATCTGAATTTACTGTTCTAATAAAAGGAGATTAATCGATATAGTCATCCAATTTCTGTTGTGCAGATTTCTCTTTTAATTTTTTTAATGCCTTTGCTTCTATCTGTCTAATTCTTTCTCTTGTTACTCCGAATTCTTTTCCTACCTCTTCTAATGTTCGTGATACACCATCTTCAAGGCCAAATCTCAATGAAAGGACCCTTCGTTCTCTATCTTGCAATGTATCTAGGATATCTTTCAGTTGATTTTTTAGATATTCAGCAGTTGCAAAATCTTCTGGAGATTGAGACCAATCGTCAGGGATGATATCTTGAAGCTTACTGTCCTTCTCTTCCCCAATTGGTGTCGAGAGTGGCGCAGGGTTTTGTTTAATCTTCCTTATCTCTGCAACTTTACTCAATTCGATATCCATTTCCTTTGCAATTTCATCATCTAGTGGAGGTCTTCCAAGTTTTGTAGTCAAAATATTGTTTACTTTGTTAAATTTGTTAATTGTTTCAATCATATGGACTGGAACACGGATTGTTCTTGCCTGATCAGCAATAGCTCTGGTTATGGCCTGTCTAATCCACCAAGTAGCATATGTTGAGAACTTGAAACCTTTTTTGTAATCGAATTTTTCTACAGCCCTCATTAAACCGATATTTCCCTCCTGTATTAAGTCGAGTAACTCCAATCCACTTTTGCTATATTTCTTCGCAATGCTAACGACCAGTCTTAAATTTGCAGTAATTAGTAATTGTCCTGCCTCTTTGTCTCCATTCTCAATTCTTTTTGCAAGAATTACCTCCTCCTCACCTGTCAAGAGAGGGATTCTTCCAATTTCATAGAGATACGATCTGATTGCATCAGTAGAAAGGCTGGATTGAATAGTTTTAAGTATTCGAATCTTCTTCTCGAGGGTCAATTCTTCCTTTACAACTTCTTCCAAAGTATCTTCTGGTTCAAGAACCTCAATCTCATTCTCCTGAAGTGATTTGAAAATATCGTCTAGCAATTCAACATCTTCCTCAATTGTTGGGAAAATATCTAAAAGATCTTCCTGTGTAAGGAATCCCTGGTCTTTTCCCTTATCTACAAGGTTTTTGATTGCTTTACTTTTATCGGTCATATTTTAATTATGGTATAATTTATATATATGGACAGCAAAAAAGACGATTTAAATGTCAAAAAACAATTTTTTATAGATACAATTGCAAGATTCTGCGATAAGTGTGGGTCTCCATTTGTAGTAGAAGATGTTAATATACTCCAGAGAACCGGAATATCCAGCATTATACACTTTTCATGTCATAATTGTAAATCAAAACATATCGCTACCTTCATTTCCCCTATTGGGATGAATCACAGAGTTCCTGTAAATACAGATTTATCAGTAAAAGAGATTAGTAAATTTGCCCAACAAAGTGAAACCTCTGCTCAAGAGATTCTTGATATATATATGTACTTGAAGAAGAACTCAAAAGTGTTAATTTAGTTTGCTTCTCTCCACACAATATCGAAGTTTGTATCCTTGTTTAGCTCGAACCTACTAGAGAGTTGATTTTGTATAGCGTTTAAATTGTCAGCATTTTCGATATTCCATGAAGATGGATAGATGATGTCTAACTTATATGCATGAGATTTCTCTCCTGGCTGTTTGAAGAGATCAATTGTTAGTAATATACTGTCGCCATTTTTTACAATGGGAAATGATGCATTCTCTGGTGTCCTCTTTAATTGGTATGTAACTTCGAGGGTGTTAACATCTTTGATATTAGTATTAAACCATCCACCCAGAACCTTAAAGCCACTCTCTTTGTATGTTGTGTATTTGTTGTCGTCCATTCCCTTGACTGCTCCTATCGTAGCGTATGAAGGAATATATATTCTTTGGTAGTTAACATAATTGCCTTGTGGGTAAACAAGATTTTCCGATGTGTTTTCTGTTGCAATCGTATATTTGAAAATTACGGTATTCTCATCTTTGATATCAACTTGTAAATTGTAATTCTTTTCAAGATAGAGGTTTGCTTTATTTGCTCCCCAGTTCCAATCGATTGCAATTGGAGCTTCATTGTATTTTGAGTCAATCGAATCAGCCCATGCTCTAGAGTTGAAGAAATTAAATGCGTCTCTATTCTTAAATGATGCTTGTAAATGTTTTTCGTCAAGAGATTCTCCGAAAACGTCAGAGAGAGATATTAGATTCGCAATATCTTTAGAGAGAAGCTTCTGAATAATTTCATTTGCTAGGTTTGCAAGGAAAGTGGTCTTTTGAGTTGTCCCTGGTGTGAAGTTCTCGTGTAATTTGAATATCTTGTCATAAAGATTTTCGCTTGTTACAAGCTCTGTCTCACCTGGAACTTCTATTCCTCCCCATTTGCTTAGTAGCTTCTGCACAAAGGTTATATCTATAGTTATAATCCCATCCAAATCATCCCCTTTCCCAAGGGCTCTAACGAATGGCTCTGCATTAAGGTATGTTTCTGTTAAATCTGGATACCAATTAACGAGAGAAAAGTTCCAAGTGCGCAAGCCAAGTGCTTGGCTCATTGATTTGGGTGCACTGAATGTTTTTCCTTGGACTTTCAATGTTCCGTCTGCATTGTATATATCGTCGACAAAGAGTTCTCTTACCTGTCCGCCCTCTATCCCTACTACGCCGTAGCTAGTTAACCATCCGCCAGTACTTCTAATCTCAGATTCGTTTTGTAGAAGTATGAGATATCTTTTTCGTTCATCTACGCCTAGTAAATCAGGGAGAAAAGTTATAATTTCTTTGTAATCAGATGTCGCTGAATCTAACTTTTCTACAAGATCTTTTAATTCTAAAACCTTACCCTGTAAATAATTAGGAAAAACCGAGGTATTAACACTATTTACAATATCGTTGGAAAGAGAAATCTTGTAAGCTGCATCGTCTATCTTGTATTGGTTCTCAGACATTGCTGTTAGGTATTCACGATACTCTCTCGAGGTAGATGGGAGTGAACCTTGTATATCTACTGCTGGTTGGAAATCTTTGATATATGAGGTTAATGGTTCTATGGAGTCTAGAAGACCAGAGGCTCCATCTGCTGCATATTGTGCACCAACTATTAATTCAACAGAGTTATTATAAAGGTCAGTTCCTCCAGTTATCTGGAATGCCCATTTCAGATTATTTAATGTCCCAGACACTCTGTCAATATTTCTATCTAAAACGGCAATCTCTCTTTTTGCTTTGGAAGTTTCGAGGTCAAGGAGAGAATTACTAAGCGTTTTGGCAGATGAAGAGATAATTGTTAATCCAATAAGTGTTCCTATCACTGGATAGACAACAAAGTAAGAAAAGAGAATTGTTAAGGCAGATATTCCGATATATTTATATATTTGTGAACTATCAAGGTCTTTTTTCACAAAAATGTTTTTTACAGGTGAAAGAAACTTTGATACAAGGTTTCCAAGGGAAGTTTTGTATACTTTTACATTACTTTTTTCTTTCTTTTCTGATCTTTGTTTGTCCTCAAAGTCCCATTTCTTGTTTATACTGTCATAGTATGTTTGAATTTGTTCAATGAGAGAATCTTCCAGAGTTACTTGCTGTATCCAGCCATATTTTGAGGCATGTGGAGCTGGAACATAGAGGTCTTGTATTACAAATTCAGTATTTTCACTCTCTGTGAATTTAATTGATTGTGATTCTGTATTCAATTCTAGTAATTTGTAAGCAATTGAGAGGGTTGTGTAGTTATTCTTGTTTGCCAAAGTTATTACTTCTCCCCGAGTTTTGTCCGAGAAAGTCAACTTCAAGATTCCATATGTAGCATCGTTTTCATTTATTATGTTGTGTAGATCTAGGCCTTCTCCTTTTATTGTTATTTGCGGTCTCTCTGTCGAATCTTTTAATAGATTATGTAATGTATCGTTATCTATCCGGTTGATTCCTTTGCCAAGAAGGTTTCCAATCCTCAATATTCTAATATTCAGATTTGTCTTATCTTTAAACTCAGCCGCCAAGGTCTCACAATACTTCTGTAACTCAATGTTAGAGTATGGAGAAGGAGATGCCACTTTTGAGTTATTAATCCTGTTAGAGAGCTCCCTGTTGAGAGCAAGGGAAGTTATAAGAGAGAATTTAGCGTTATTTTTTCTTGCATTTTTTAGTGTTAAATCTAAATACCCTGTCTCTCTAAGGAATTCTTTACTGTCGAAATCTTTCTGTGAAAGATGTTCGTTAAGAAGATAGAAGAGGTAGTCAAAACGTTTTAAATTTTTAAAAAGAGCCTCCATGCCTTTAAATTCGAAGAAGTCTACATTCTTAGATTTCTTTAATTCTGTGATATACCCTCGTGTTTGAGCATTAAACTTGTCAATGATAATGACGTGACTTCCTTGTTCTATAAGAGTTTTGGTTACTAAATAACCGATTCTTGAACCGCCATGTACTATGACTGTTACTGGTGTCTGGCTCTTGATTTTTGTTAGGGCAGAATTACTCATTTGTATCTTCTACATTATCAAAATTAACGGGGATAGGGAAATTGAAAACTTTTAAGTTCAGTAAATAGCCTTTTCTGATGATAACTGGAGCTTCAACATCCATATAACCCAATGCTGTAACTTTTACCTGATACTGATTTTCTTTTAAATTAACCTCTGTAATTGGTAAGTCATTTATATATTCTCCGTCAATATGTAATTTTGCTCTCTGAGCATTGCTTGTAACTGTTAGAAAGCCTTCGGAAGAAGATATCTTCGGTTCTGGTGAGTAATACATTATGCTTCCATGCAGGATATTCTCAGGACCAATCTCTAGATCTATTCTTGAGGATGTATTTTTGTAAAGGGGAATTTTAAAGGTTTGTTTTTTGTAAAAAGTTCCTTCGGAAGCTATCTTCTCAAGTTCAATTGTATATTCTCCCTCTTTGAGATTCTCAATTTCTTGTGGAGTTTCTCCATATTCTTTTCCATCTATCCATATTTTAGCCTTACCGTTTTGTAAGACTATTTCCAAAGTAGTGTTGTTGTAAAAGCGTTTAATGATTGGAAGAGAGCCAATTATTCTATTAATTGGAATGAAGTAGAAAAGGATGGAAAGCAGAAGTATGCTTCCTACTATTACGATGGCAGTTTTATAATTTCTCATCAGTTAAATTATATGGAAGAGCCCTCTGTTTGTCCACTAAAGACTAATATGAATACTTGGATTCAGGAGATTTCTCCTCTTCGTTTCCGGTTTTTTTTCTTGATGCTTTTATATTTATGAAGACTACAAAAGCGATACCGAGAGAAACACCTAGTATTAGGGCAAAATATCGTATAGCACCAGTAGTTAAAATTGCAAATGAACCAAGCAAGAGAGTTGCAGACATCTCAAGTAAAACGACCTGTTTTCTGGAGAGGTTAAGTTTTAGTAATTGATGATGAAGATGATTGGTATCATTAATACGAAGTAAAGCTAGTATATTCTTTGGTTTTAAAACAAAAATTCTTTTAACTATGACATATATGAAATCAATTAAAGGAAGTGCAAGCAACATTAAGGTTGTAGACATTTTACTGTCGGCAATAATGGCTAGGATGCAGATCAAAAACCCGTATGTTGTTTTTCCTGAAGAGCCACTCATAATCTTTTGAGGTGGAAATGCAAATATTACAAAAATAAGTAATATTCCAACTGCAAGAATACTAAGTGTTGAAGAAAAGATTGCAGTTTCTCTAAGTGCAATTACAAATATTAATGCAAATATTATTAGTGAATTTGCCTCTACTATACCCGGAGAGCCAGCTGTCCATTTAACTGCATTAATGCACATCAAAACCCATATAAATAGAATTAAATCTCCTGGAAATACAAATGATTGTTGGATATTTAAAATTGAGAAATCCCAAGCAGTACTTTGTAGTTCGATATTAAAAAAAGAGATATTTGTAAGATTAATTATTGAAAAAGAAATTACTAAAGCGGCAAGAATTTGATAGGAGAACTGTATCTTTGCCGGGAGATTAAGAATGTCATCAAGGAAAGAGCCGACTATTAAAATACCAAGCGCTATTAAAATAGGGACTGTAAAGCTATCAAGCTTGAAAAACATTAGTATAGCAACAAAAACCGAGAGAGAGAGGACTAATCCTCCTAGAGAGGGTGTAATTCCTTCGTGCATAGCTTTTTGTGGATTATCAAAATCTTTCTCGTTTCTCTTTGAGAAGGGCTTGTATGTAATATCATATTTCTGAGCGAAATGTCCAACTAATGGCGTCAATACAAGCGAAATTCCAATTCCAAGAAGTAAAATTGGCCAAAAATCCAAGTATTTCGAGTATGAGTCATTGGTAATTAAATCTGAGAAATGTGTAAGGAGTTTTTGCAATAGAATATTTGAAGAGGAGAAGTCCATTAAAACGTATTAATTAATTGAATTAAAGATATCGTCATAGATACGCAGCAAAGTAATGCGGCCAAGAGGAGTAGTTTGGTTAAGAACTTCTCTCTGTTGTAGATCTTTACGGCTAAAAAGGTTGCTGCGAAAAGAGAAAGTAAAGATATCGCTGGATATATCACAAGATATATTTTTGCGGTTAATTTCGCAGATGCAGCAATATTGTATCTAAGAATTGGAAGTAACGAGGGAAGATTATCTAGGTTTACAAATACTATATATACTTGGTATGCAATCATTAGGATTGAAATAACTAACACAAACCAAAAGAAGATATCCTTGAGAAACTTTCTTATTTCTAATTGGGTTAGAAGTGAATCTGTTTTACCCTTTATTTTGAAGAATTTGTTTTTAAAAGGTTCCTTTATCTTTAGACCTAATTGAGTGTTTTTATCCTCTTTTTTTCGCGGAGAAGAAATTTCCTTCTTTTTCATATTATTGATTATACCAGAACAGAGCTCTTGTCGTTAAAGAGTTGTAGATATTCTTCCAAGGAAAGATGTTGAGGTCTTTTTTGTAATAAATCTTCAAAATCACTACTAAATTTGTATCCTCTCAGGTTGTTGCGAAGGGTTTTTCTAGGATGTGCGAAGCATTGCTCAAGGAAAGAATTAAAAGTATGAATATCTACAGAAAGATTGAATTCAGTTGGGAAGAACATCACAAGGGAGCTGTTTACTTTCGGTGCTGGTTTAAAAGAAGATGGCCCGATATCAAGGATTTTCTTACAATTTGCATATATTTGGGCTCTAAGTGAGAGAAGGTTCGAATCTGGCGCTTTCGCGACATATTTCTCTGCAACTTCTTTCTGGACAATGAAGTAACAATTGTTTGTAAAGTGTTTTGAAGATAATATTTTTGAAATAATGGGTTTACTTACATTGTAGGGAAGAGATCCAAAGAAGATAGCGGATTCACCACCTAATTCCTTAAAGTCCCAATCAAGAAAATCTATATTTACAACATTTATTCCCTGCCCGGTGAGCTTTTCAGCCAAGTAATCATCTTTTTCTATTGCTAAAATCTTTTTCCCCATCTCCTTAAGCTTCATAGTGAAAAACCCAGCTCCTGGACCTATCTCTACAACATATGGACACGATTCGTTAGATATATGAGAGAGGATTTGATTTCCCAGATTCTCATTGATGAAAAAATTCTGACCTAACGATTTCTTTAATTCCATTTATTTAATCCTAAAATCCCAAATATCACTCTCTTTGACAAAAAGCTTGGAGCATTTTTTACACTTTGCTTCGTTGTTTGTAATCGAGAGAGTCCCTTTACACTGTGGGCAGGCGAGAATATCTTCGAGATGAGACGTATGTCTAATGTTTTCTTTAAGGTTCTTTTTAACCATGCTTTCATAAACAATACTTGGTGGTATATTGCTCCAAGAGAGTAGAGATTGAAGAATTCTTTCTTTTAGAATCATTAACTCCTCTCCGACGACTTTTTTGAGAAAAGCTGAGCGAATATATGAACAGCCATGTTTTTTAATTATTGTAAAACCGTTTTCTGTAAGTAAATCTTTGATATGTTTTGGATGATAATTAAAAAATATTGCCTCTTCGCCAGATTTTGTTCCTTCAAAATTGCCTTTTGTTGGTTGTTGGTATGGTTCTTTAGAAAAAAACTTGAGATTAAATCTTATAAGGGCTTTAAATGCTGAAACTAGATGGACTTTATTTGCGAACTCTTGTATGTAGAAAGAGTTTTTATTCATAACTCTGTGCAGTTCTTCAAAATATGTTGAGGGTTTTTCAATATGGTGTAGGACTCTTACCATTAATGCTCCGTCAAATGTATCATCCTTAAAGGGTAATTTATACGCATTTGCAGCTATTAGTTGGACATTAGGGTATTTTGTTTTTAAGGTATCTCTGTTTTTGACCAATGTTTGGAATGAATAATCAAGTATTATTGGGTTTGTATATTTTTTGTAATAAGTAGAACTTAATCTTCCATACGATCCACCTATGTCAAGAAACCAATTACCATTCTTATTTCCAAAGATTTTTGTTAGAAGTATTTTTTCTGACTCATTCTCATATCTTCTGTTTTCCCAGTAATTAGCATAATCATACCCAAAAAAATCATAATCTGTTACTTTAGTCATTATCTATCTCGTTTAATATTTTATTTATCTCCTGAACCTCACTGAGAAGCTTTTGGGACTGTTTGAACTCTCCCTTCTCTTCTGCCACTGCAATTTTTGTGTGTAAATCACGTCTGGTTTTTTCGTAGTAATTTCTTTTCAACCTTCGTGTGATCTGTTCTAACTCATTATATATCTCTTCCTCGTTGTTTGGTAACTTTGTTGTCTGAAAAATTATATCTTCAATTATATCTTTCATATCTTCGCTGTTCCCCAGATTCTTATATATCTGTTCGCGTGTAATGCCTGGGTTGGAAGAAAATTGCTCTACAAGGATTTGTCCTTGGGGTGAAGTAAGTAACTCTTTCCCCACTAGGTACTTAGTAGGTACTTTATCTAATAGCAACAATAGTTTTAGATATGTCAATTCTTGCCGTTCTTCCAGCGTTTTCACGGGAAGTTCGAGCGAGGCCTTACTGCCAGGTCGTTCCTGTGAAAATTGGTTTCCGTGAAAATCATTCGAGATGGTAAACGTTGTAATCTTTGCTACTTTTTCGATGTAGTGGGCTTTGATAATTGGGTCTTTTACATTTGAAAGCAACTCGTCGATAAATTTTTTTACAATGGTAACGCTGTTTAGTTTGTTAAGATCTTTATCTTCTATGTATGTCCCCAGAATGAAGGAGAAAGCTTCTGCTCTGTCCGTTATCTTTTTTTCGAAGAGTTTCTTATCTTTCTGTATTAATTCATCTATATCTTTGTATGGGGCTGGACTTGCGGCGTAAGGGTAGACTCCTAACTCAGATGAGAGTTCAAATGCTCTTACTACAGCTTTAAAGCCAGCCGTATCACTGTCAAAGAAGAAGAGAAAATTTCTTGTTAATTTAGAAAGCTTCTCTATTTGTTCTTTTGTAATACCTGTCCCAAGTGGTGCAACTATGTTTTTAATTCCTGCTTGATGTGCAGATATGACGTCTGTTTGACCTTCGCAAAGTATTGCTATGTCTTGTTTCCTGATCTCTTGTCTAGATTCATACTGTCCAAAAAGATTGTCTTTTTTATGAAAAAGTGGTGTTTCTGGAGAATTCATATATTTGGGACCCCAATCATTTCCAGGGAGTACTCTTCCTGAGAATGCTATTACTTTTCCACTTGAGGATCTTATTGGAAACATTATTCTATCACGGAATTTCTCGCGTATTTTACCCTCTTTTTCGACAAAAAGACCTGATTGAAGTAGTTCTTGTTTGGAATATTTTGTATTTTTCTGTATATAATCTAGTAGTTTTGGATATTTAGGAGTATATCCAATGCCGAAATTCTTTATGGAGTCATCACTAAATCCTCTCTCCTGCACATATTTCATTGCAGTTGTTGAAGCTTTTAGTTGATTGTAAAAGTATTTGGTTGAGAGGTAGTTTATATCTTCAAGTCTTTTGTATTTGCTATCTTTTTCGAATCTTTTAAGGTTAACGCCTGCTTCCTTGGCTAATTTTTCAAGAGCTTCAGCAAAATCTATATTTTCTATCTTTTGAACAAAGTTCAGAATATCTCCTGTTTCACCACATCCAAAGCACTTATATCTCTGAATATCTGGGCTTACTATGAAGGAGGGGGTTTTCTCTTTGTGAAATGGGCATAATCCAGAGAAGTTTTTACCAGCTTGTTTTAATTGAACATACTTGCCTACAACCTGAGCTATATCCAAACGGTTCTTAATCTCTTCTATCTGATTATTTTGATCCATACTTTAGCTGATTATACCATCAAAAGTGGATTATTTGCAGTTTAGTAATTGGTTGACAATCTCACAGGATATTTCTGCAACCCCAGTTGTTGTGTTTGTATTCCAAGAAATTGGAGCATCATTGAAAAAAATCTTTGTATTGGAGAGTCTTCCTGTTGTTATTCTAAAGTTTCTTACTACAGTAAAGTCCTGTTTTGATGGTTGAACATTTTGCGATATTTTGTTTTGACCATCAATATCTAGCTTTATCCATGCTACAGAATTAGATACCTCTAGTCGTAGTGTATTTGTCTGTGATTTTTCTTCTTCTGCTATTTGCTCCTGCTGTTTAGCATATGTAACTTTAAGAATTTCAGTTGATTCAAGAATTGTATTGCTATTTTTTCTAACTTTGATAGTTATTAAGTTAATACCTTCTTTCAAGGTTAATTCTTTTTCAAATGTCCCATCACTATTTATCTCAACTGGGGAGTTATTGATATCTAAAGAGGAGTTCTCGTCTGTTTTACCTTTTACGGTTAAATACTGCGATGTTGTTGTCTGATTGTCCATTGGTTCTGTTATTTGTAGCTTAGGAGGGCTTTGGAAGTTGTATATCTGTATTCCTATGTACCCAATAACAAGAAGTAGAAACAGTGAAATTGAAAAGGTTATGAAAAATTTTGGTGTAAGGAAGGATCTCTTTATATTAAAGAGATTTTTGCTTTTTGTTTTAAGGTCGCTTTTCTTTATTGTTGGCTTACTTCTTCTGAAAAGTGCAAGAACTTTTATTGAATCTAAGTCAAGATATTGTGCATATATTTTTATGAAGCCAGTTAGAAAGACATCAGAATCAAACTTTGAGAAATCATTATCTTCGATATATCTCAAAAAACGAATTTGAATCTTTGTGTCTTCTGATACGGTTTCTAAGCTTTTTCCTAGAGACTCTCTTTTAGTTTTTAATACTTCTCCTGCTGTAATCATGACCAATTCTACTACTTATTGGTCATTCTCGTCATCATTCTTTTTTCCAAGTATCTGTGAAGCAGAGGAGACTAATACTTGCCTTGGTTTTACTCCGTCTATTGGTCCAATCGCACCTGACTCATAAAGTTGGTCTATTAATCTTGCCGCTTTGTTGTATCCGATCTTCATTTTTCTTTGTAGGAAAGATGCTGAGATATGTTTGTTTAATATTGCTATCTCGAGGGCTCTTGGGAAGTCAGGGTCTCTTTCCTCTCTGTTTGAACCATCTCCTGTTTGTGGTCCTTTTTCAATTGCTTGTGCTAAATCCTCTGAATATTCAATTTCTTTACCCTGGACCTTATCTTTTATTGCATTTATTACAGCATCGTTATCTTCTGTAGAGGTATATGTTCCTTGGACTCTAATTGGTCTAGGTGTTGCTTGGTCTTTGAAAAGCATATCTCCATTTCCAAGAAGTGTTTCTGCACCTGTATCGTCTAAGATGACTCTAGAATCCATTGCGGTTGCTACTGCAAATGCCATTCTTCCTGGGACATTCGCTTTTATGAGACCGGTTATTACGTTAACTGTAGGTCTCTGTGTCGCCAGTATGAGGTGAACCCCTACGGCTCTTCCCATTTGTGCCAGTCTTTGGATTTTACCCTCAACATCTGCACCGCAGGAAAGCATTAGGTCGGCCATCTCGTCTATGACTACTACTATATATGGCATAGCTACGTATCCCATTTTCTTGTTGTATTCGGAGAGTTTCTTAGTATGTGCCTGCTTTAGTTGTCTGTATCTCTTGAACATTTCATTTATGGTCCACTGAAGTGCATTTACCACTAATTCCATGTCTGTAATTACTGGGTTTAGTAAATGTGGAATCCCGTTGTATGCTGCCATTTCTACACCCATTTTAGGGTCAATCATTATGAATTTGACTTCATCTGGAGTTTTTGTCATTAGTAATCCGGATATTATTGAGTTTATAGCTACAGATTTTCCTGTTCCGGTAGCTCCTGCAACTAGAAGATGTGGAATTTTACCTAAATCTCTTATCATTGTTTTTCCAGAGATATCTTTTCCCAGAATTAAAGGTAGCTCATACTTATCTGGTTCTTTTCGTAACCTTGCAATCATTTCTTTAATGTAAACGAAGTTTGGTGTTGGATTTGGAATTTCAACTCCGACAAAAGAGGTTCCTGGTATTGGGGCTTCAACTCTTACAGAAGATGTTTGAGATGCTAAGGCCAAAGCTAAATCGTTGCTGAGATTTTTGACTCTAGATACTTTTGTCCCGGTGCTAATACTTAGGGCAAACCTCAGAACAGTAGGTCCTACTGATATTTGAGCCACTTTTGCAGGGATACCGAAACTCTTCAATGTTTGCTCTATAACTATAGCCTTGTCTCTGTAAATTTGTTTATTCTGTTTTTGAATCTCTGCTTCTTGAAGAATATCTAAAGGAGGAAATTCCCAATCTAGATACTTAGGTTTCTCAGGTTCTCTATCTTCTACTTTTGCATCTACCTGTCTAACTGCACTGTCAAATTCTTCTTCAGTAGAGTTGTTTGGGACAATTGGTTGAATTGGAGGCTCTATACCCTCAGAAAATGCCTCATCTAGTCGCTTTTGATCATCTTCTTCTGGCTCTCCGTCTATTATTTCCAGATCTTTTCCATCCCCTAGTGAATCTTTCTTACCAAATAGTGAAAGAAGATCAAAACCTTTCTCATCTTCAGTATCTTTGTTTCCTGAAGATTCAAGGAAATCTCTTATCTGCTCAAGTGTAGTTCCTGTAATCAGGGAGAAGGCTATTACCAAAAGAATCAACACGATTATTATCTCT
>Ga0209467_1001771_pt1 | contig 17503 bp, 17 predicted proteins | sample Higcelwee11metaG_FD_187175 | JGI IMG/M metagenome (GOLD analysis project Ga0209467, IMG submission 187175) | Freshwater pond sediment microbial communities from the University of Edinburgh, under environmental carbon perturbations - High... | ecosystem: Environmental > Aquatic > Freshwater >...
GCCTTTTTTCATTAACGGCATGATTTGATTCACCACAGGAGTGTGGTATTTGTCAGGTGTTAAGTTCAAAACCAAATCACCTTTAGGAATCATGTTTTCGATGGTGTCAACTTCGAATTTGTTTTCGATAACATTTTGATAAGATACCTGATTTTCGTCAATCTCAACCTTACGAAGCGCATAAGCAACATCCAGACCGCTGTCGCGCATGTTAAGTCCCTGAGCTAAACCCTGAGCACCACAACCTACGACCACGATTTTTTTACCAATCAGTTTGTTTACTCCATCAGCGAATTCGCTGCTTTCCATAAAATCACATTTTCCCAATTCCTGAACTTTCAGGCGGTGTGGAAGTGAACTAAAATAATTTGCCATTTCTTGTTGTTTTAAAAAAAATTATTTAAAAATTATTGTGTTTTTAGATTAATCTGAATGATCCGACTAATCGTTTGTTTCTTAATTGATTACTTTTCAAATTTCTTCATGCTTTCCAACATGTCGCTCAACCTTTCCACTTTCGATTTGGTGATGGCCACACGACCGGAACGGATAAACTGCAACACACCTACTGTTTCGCTCAGTTCTTTGAATAAATCCTGTGTTTCGGCATAATGACCGGTTTTTTCAAAAACCACGAAAGTTTCGTTCATCTCTAAGATGTGAATATGGTGTTTGCGGATCAGCGGTTCAATACCACCCAGCGCTATCAGCTTGTCGGTGGCAATTTTGTACAGCGCGATTTCCTGGTACACCAGATCATCATCAGTGTTGTAATAGGATTTCAGGATATCCACCCTTTTATCGATTTGTTTCACTACTTTCTCCACCACATCTTTGGTTGTGTTGACCGTGATGGTGAATTTATGGATGCCTTTCAATGCTGAAGGCGATACCGATAATGTTTCGATATTGATCGCCCGGCGCGTGAAAATAATGGTGATCTGGTTAAGCAGACCCACCGTATTTTCTGAAAAGATGGTGATTGTATATAATGTATTTTCCATTGTTATAACTTTTTTGATTGAAGACTACTATTTTTTTTCTCCCAAAAGTATTTCTGCTACCGATGCCCCTGCAGGAATCATGGGATAAACCATCCCTTTCTTCTCAACATTTACTACCAGCAAATAGGGTTTGTCGTCTTTCAACATATCCGCGATGGCGGCATCCAACTCTTCCCTTTGATGTACTTCCGTTCCATCGATGCGATAGGCTTTGGCGATGGCGATGAAATCAGGATTCTGCATTTCGGTAAATGAATAACGTTCGTCGAAGAACATTTCCTGCCACTGGCGAACCATGCCCAGGAAGTGATTGTTCAGGATGATCATCTTTACACCGATTTGTTCCTGCATGATGGTGCCCAGTTCCTGGATCGTCATCTGAAAACCTCCGTCGCCGCTGAACATGCACACCGTACGTTCGGGAGCACCCATTTTTGCGCCCATAGCAGCCGGAATACCGAATCCCATGGTGCCTAATCCGCCTGAGGTAACCAAACTGCGTGTCTGCGTGTACTTCGAGTAACGGGCAGCCATCATCTGGTTCTGACCAACATCTGTTACGATAACGGCTTTATGTCCGGTCGCTTCAGATACCCTGCGGATTACTTCACCCATCGTCAGTTCGCCCGATGTGGGGTACAATTCACGTTGAATAACAATTTCATTTTCTTTGTCGTCGTATACTTTGAAGGAGTCGTTCCATTCAGTATGTTTGGTAGGCTTGATTTTAGCTGTCAGGGCAATTAAAGCTTCTTTGGCATCACCCAGCACCGGCGCAGCGTCGCCACCATCCAGATGCTGACCAATCTGCTGCTGGCGCGCGGCAACATCGGCAAGGCCGGCGCGGGTCCCTGCCCCGTGCGCGGCCATTCCAACGTGCAGGGCGACCGCACGATGGGCATCTACGAAAAGCCGGCGCCCGCGTTCCTCGATCGTCTCGGCGCGGAGTTCGCATTCGATCCGCCGCGCGCGCACGGCTTCGACACCATCGACGCCATCGAAGCGATGCGCGACGGTCGCGGCAAGGTGTTCTTCGCGATGGGCGGCAACTTCGCCGCGGCCACGCCCGACACGGAGGTCACCCACGCCGCGCTGCGTCGCTGCGCGCTGACGGTGCAGGTCAGCACCAAGCTCAACCGCTCGCACCTGGTGCATGGCCGCGAGGCGCTGATCCTGCCCTGCCTCGGCCGCACCGAGATCGATCTGCAGGCCGGCGGCCTGCAGGCGGTGACGGTGGAGGATTCGATGAGCATGGTGCATCTGTCCTCGGGGATGAACGCGCCGGCATCGCGCGAGCTGCTGTCGGAGCCGGCGATCGTCGCCCGGCTCGCGGCGGCGACGCTGCCGCGCAGCACGATTCCATGGCTGGCGCTGATCGAGGACTACGACCGCATCCGCAAGCGCATCGCGAAGGTGATTCCCGGCTTCGAGGATTTCAACGCGCGCGTACGCCATCCGGGCGGCTTCCATCTGCGTCATCCCTGCCGCGAGCGCATATTCCCGACGACGTCCGGCAAAGCGATGTTCTTCGCGCATCCGCTGGTGGACACCGCTGTTGTAGGAGGGGCTTCAGCCCCGAGCAAACCATTGCAGCATTTTCCGGAAAAATTACCGGCAGCGTCATCGGGGCTGAAGCCCCTCCTACAGTTGATGACGGTGCGTTCGCACGACCAGTACAACACCACCGTCTACAGCAGCAACGACCGCTACCGCGGCGTGCACGGCCTGCGCCGCGTGTGCTTCATCTCGCGCACCGATCTGGATGCGCTGGGTTTCGGCGACGGCGAACACGTCGATCTGGTCTCGGTCTGGAACGACGGCGAGCGCGTCGCGCGCGATTTCCGGCTGGTCGAATACGACATCCCCGCAGGCTGCCTCGCCGGCTATTTCCCGGAAACCAACGCGCTTGTGCCGCTGGGCAGCCACGCCGAACGCGCACGCACGCCGGCTTCGAAATCGATCCCGGTCTATCTGCGCCGCGCAGAGCGCACCGCAATGCCATGAGCGAGGACGCCGCCCTCGCGCTGATCCGCCTGCTCGCCGCGGAAAGCGAACTGTCGCTGCCGCGCGCCGCCAAGCGGCTGTCGTTGAGCGCCAGCGAATTACAGCGGGTATTGGTTGCGCTGGGCGACGACCCTCGCTTCGATGGCCTCGATCTGGTGGCGCAGCGCCGCGATGGCGAGCGCGTGCTGCTGCAGCTGACCGAACGTGGCCGCGCGCTGTGCGCGAGCGCCGCATGACGACCGGTCTGCGCGCCCGCGAGGCGCTGCACATCGGAGGAGACGCCAGTCGTCTCCGCGAAGAATGGGTGATCGAGGAAGTTCCGGTCGCCATGCTCTACAACGATCTGTCGTTCGCGGTGATGATGACCACACCCGCGGATCTCGAGGATTTCGCGCTGGGTTTCGCGATCTGCGAGGGCATCGTCGGGTCGGCGCAGGAATTCTCGCTGGTCGACATCGTCCGCAGCGACGACGGCATCGCACTGCACGCCGCCATCCCGCAGCGCCGCTTCGACGCCATCGAACAGCGCCAGCGCGGCCTCGAAGGTCGCAGCGGCTGCGGGCTGTGCGGCACGTCGAGCCTGCAGGCCGCCATGCGCCCGGCGCGGAAAGTCGGCATCGGCCCGCGCCTCGGCGTGGACAGCATCCACGATGGCCTTGCGCGACTCGCGCAGCAGCAGCCCTTGAATGCGCGCAGCGGCGGCGTGCATGCGGCCGGTTTCGTCGACGGAGAGCATCTGCTCGTACGCGAAGATGTCGGCCGCCACAACGCCGTCGACAAACTCATCGGCGCGATGCTGCATAGCACGCCGCACAGCGATCCGGACGACGGCTTCCTCGCCATCACCTCGCGCGCGTCGTACGAGATCGTGCACAAGGCCGCGAACGCGGGCATCGCCGTGGTCGCGGCGATGTCGGCGCCGACCGATCTGGCGATCCGCCACGCCGAAGCCGCCGGCATCACCCTGATCGCCTTCGCACGCGACGCGCGGATGAACGTCTATTGTGGACGCGAACGCTTGAATCAGTTGTAGAGCGGCCTTGAGGCCGCTGCCTCGCTCCCTCCCATTCGCGCTACGCTCGAATCTCCCTACCCCGCGATGCGTGGGAGGGTTGGGGTGATGGCAGCGGACTGAAGTCGGCTCTACGAAAATTGTCTCTCGTCACCGCGGCAACGCCTTCAAAGCAGCGAGCACGCCGGCCTTCATCCGTGCGATGTCCGGATCGTCGCTGAGGTGGATTTCGACATACAACACATGCAGGAACGCCGCGAGATCGTGCCGCCGCGCGAGCCATGCCTCATCCTTCCACGCCAACGCCGGGTCGCCCAATCGCGTCGACAGCGCTGCGAACCAGGCCGTCCATTCCGCTTCAGTGTGCAGTTTGCGTTTACCGACGAACAGCAGCGGCCTCGCGAGTCGTTCGGATTCGCCGAAGACATAAGCATGCCCGGCAGCGGGTACCGCCTGCACCGCTATCGCCTGCAGCAGGCGATCGAGCTGATCGCGATCCAGCGTCGGATTCAAGGTCAGCTGCATCGCCCAGTCGGCGCCGTGCGCAACGCCATGACGCCAGCCGACACTGACGTCGAAACCACGATGATCGTCGACGGATTCGAGATACTGCGCTGCGCGCTCGACCAGCGCGGCGCGCTCGTCGTCGCGCATCCACGGCTCGATGCGATCGGTGCGTGCGACCTCCGCCAGCGTCAGCGCGGCGAACGGTCGCGCGACACCTTGCGGATCGGGCGCATCCAGCATGGCGAACAGGCGCGTGCGCAAGGCACGCAGGGTTTCCGGCGCAATCGCTTTGGCACGCAGCCAATGCCGCAGACCTTCGTAGGCGATGCCGTCGCGTAGCGAAGGATCCGGCGATGCGAGGCAATCGATCAGAGCGAAGGCGAGCGTTTCCCGCGTCCGCGCATCGACGACCTCGAAACCAGCGTCCTTCAGCGCGACCAGCGACGCATCGGACGCGCACTGCGGCGGACAACCTGCCCATGCGGGCATCTGCATGCATGCGATAAAGAGTGCGATCGACATCGAAAGCCGCCTGCAGCGGATCATGCGCATTGCCCGCTGCAATCTGCTGCGGATTCATCTGCGGATGCGGATCCGGATGCCATCCGCAACGAACAGCGATGTCTTCGATACTGCATCGATCCGCCCTGAAGCGATGATGTCGGGGACAGCAGGATTCCGGCACCCAGCCGCCTGCCGCAGCATTCCGACGCGAGCATGGCAGATGCGGGCGATGGCGTTCCAGCCTATCCTTGGCGTCTTCGTTCAGCCGGAATAATCGACATGCGCATGACTCCGCTCGCTGTTGCCCTGCTTACCGCCACGCTCGCCGCCGGCACGGTGACGGGCGCTTCCGCCGCGTCACCCGCCACGCCGACCGCCGCGAAGGCGACCGCCGACGCCGCCGTCGATGCCAGGTTCGTCGACCTCAGCAAACGCTGGCTCGACGGGTTCCTGAAGCTCAACCCGGTCGGCGCCACCCAGCAGGGCGACCATCGTTTCGACGCCGAGATCGAGGATCTCAGCGCCGCAGGTCGCACGGCATACGTCGCATTCGCGAACACGATGCTGGCCGAACTCGACGCCATCGACGCGGGCAAGCTGTCGCGCGAGAATCAGATCGATGCGGCGATCCTGCGCAACCAGCTCAGGTCCGACGTCTGGGGCATGGAAACGCAGCAGGCCTGGGCGTGGGATCCGCAGATGTACAGCGGCCTCGCCGGCGGCGCGATCTACAACCTGATGGCGCGCGAATTCGCGCCGCTGCCCGAGCGCCTGAAATCGGCGACCGCGCGCATGGAGAAACTGCCGGCGCTGTTCGCGCAGATGCGCGCGAACATCGATCCGGCGCGCGTCCCGAAGATCCATGCCGAAACCGTCGCGAAACAGAACGGCGGCGTGATCTCGCTGGTCGAGCAGTTCATCGTGCCGAACGCGGGCCAGTTGCAGGGCGAGGACCGCAAACGCCTCGACGCCGCCATCGAAGGCCTCCGCAAGGCGGTCGCCGAACAGCAGCTGTGGCTGGACAAGACCCTGGTGCCGAACGCCAAGGGCGACTTCCGCATCGGCCGGAAACTCTACGACGAGAAACTCGAGTTCGCGCTGATGTCGACGCTGTCGCGCGCGGAGATCAAGCAGCGCGCCGAGGCCGAAGTCGTACGCGTGCGCGCCGAGATGTACAGGATCGCGCGGCAGGTGCTGAAGGACAAACCCGGCGCGCCGGAGATGCCGGAATCCCCGAACGCCGAACAGCAGCAGAAAGCCATCGAAGCCGCGCTGGAACTGGCCTATGCCGACAAACCGGCGCGCGACGCGGTGGTCGAGACAGCGAAGCAGACGCTGGCGCAGGCGACCGCATTCACCCGCGCGAAGGATCTGGTGACGGTGCCGGACGATCCGGTCGAGATCATCCTGATGCCGGAATTCCAGCGCGGCGTGGCGGTGGCCTACTGCGATTCGCCCGGCCCGCTCGACAAGGGGTTGAAGACCTATTACGCGATCTCGCCGATTCCCGACGAATGGACGGACGCGCAGAGCGATTCGTTCCTGCGCGAATACAACACGCGGATGATCCATCTGCTGTCGATCCACGAAGCGATGCCGGGCCATTACCTGGAAGGCGCGTTCTCGGCGCGCTACCCGTCCACGCTGCGCGGCGTTCTGCGCTCGGGCATGTTCGCCGAAGGTTGGGCGGTCTACACCGAGTCGGTGATGATGGATGCCGGTTATCTCGACAACGATCCGCTGTTCCATCTGGTGCGCCACAAGTTCTATCTGCGCGCGGTGGCCAACGCGATCCTGGACCAGGGCGTGCACGTCGACAACTGGAGCAAGGAGCAGGCGATGGAACTGATGGTCAAGCGCACCTTCCAGCAGGAGCGCGAGGCCGAAGGCAAGTGGGTGCGCGCCCAGCTGAGCATCGCGCAGTTGCCGACCTACTTCGTCGGCGTGCAGGAGCACTTCGACCTGCGCAAGGCGATGGAGCAGAAGCAGGGCAACGACTTCAAGCTCAAGGCCTACCACGACCAGGTGCTGTCCTACGGCGCGCCGCCGGTGCGATTCGTACGCGCGATGATGCTGGACGAGCCGATCAGGTAAGCAAGATCGGATAAACCCCGGCCCACCGGGCGTCGCCAGGAACGTGATGGCCCTCGCATCGGGGCCATCGCCGGCTTGGCCCGCCCGGCCCGGGGCCGTTATGCTTCGCGCGTCCGCCCCGGACCGTATTTGCCGTTCACTGGCTTGATGCGGACATCGCCTTGATGCAGGGCATTTCGATGCACGGCATGGGGGCATCCGGCAACCGGTCATGGGAGCACTGCTTGAGTATTTTCGATTCAGTCAAACGTTGGCGCGACACCCTGCGCGGGCGCGATGCGCCTGCCGCACAGGTCGCCGCGCCGCAGCCCGTCGCCATCCCGCTGCCGCCGCGCCCGCCGACGCCGACGCCCGAAGAACTCGATGCCCTGGCGGAGACCGCCACGCCCGAGGAACTGGTCGAAGCCGCAGTGGCGCCGCCGCCGGTGGAAGACGAATACGAAGGCCCCGAACGCCGCGAGAAGCCGCGTTCGAACATCCGCCCGGGCACCCGGGTGCTGATCGTCGACGACTCGACCACCATCGTCGCCGTGCTGCGCAAGATGCTGCAGCAGAATGGATTGCAGACGTTCGAGGCATACACCGCCGAGGAGGCGCTGGAACTGGCGCGCGATCTGGTGCCGGACCTGATCTTCCTCGACATCGTGCTGCCGGGCATGGACGGTTTCGCCGCCCTGCGCGCGCTGCGTCGGGAGCCCGCCACCAAGCCGGTGCCGATCATCATGATCAGCGGCAACGCACTGGCGACCGAGCAGTTCTACGTACAACGCATCGGCGCCGACGATTTCATGAAGAAACCCTTCTCGCGTCCGGAAGTGTTCGCACGGATCGAACGTCTGCTCGACGATGAAGGCGTGCCGCGCCGGGTAGCGACGCCGGCTGCGCCTGCGGCCACGTGGTGACTCGGCGGGACATGCCGTCGGTGCCGCGCATCGCGCGGTAGCACACCGTACCGATCAGGCCATCGGCTCGCCGCGATACCAGCGGTGATCGGCGATCTCCAGCAGCGCGAAATCTTCCGGCGTGTCGCCGTACGCGTGGATCGCATCGAAATCGCTGGGCGTATAACGTTCGCGAACACGCCGCGGCTTTTCTTCGCGCACGCACTGCGCGCCGTCGTAACGACCGGTGAGCGCACCGCTCACAACTTCGAGTGTCGAGCAGATCAGCTCCAGTCCGTGCGCGCGACACCAGGGCGAGAGATAGACATCGAATCCGCCGGAGACCACCACGACCGTATCGCCGCGTTCCTTGTGCCAGCCGATGCGCGCCATCACTTCGGGCCGCAGCACCGGCGGTAAAGCCTCGCGCGCGAAGCGTTCGCCGGCCGCAAGGTAATCCGCTTCGGGCATGCCGCGGAAAGCGGCATACGCGATTTTTTCGCGGATCGAGATGCCCGACACCCAGCCGAGCCTGTAACCCGCGATCCACGGCGCGAGCCGCAGTCTGCCGATGCGCAGCCGCTGCGGCGGGACCGCCGAATACACGAACGCCGGCAGCATCTCGTGGGTGGTGATGGTGCCGTCGAAGTCGAAGAGCGCGAGATTCATCGCAACGACGAATTCATCCGGAGCGGAGGTTCGATCTCAGCGAGTCGTCATCTCGAAAGGCAGACGCCCGGTGCCGGCGACGCCGGGCTTGAGCTTCAACTTCGTTGCCCATGCCACGATGGCCCTGTCGATCGCGTCGACCGTCGACGTCTTGACGAACCTCACCGCGGTGACGTCACCGGATGCGCTGTAATCGAGCTCGATCTCGGCATTCGCCCTGGAAAGATTGGCGTCGGCGATCGCACGCAACACCGGCTGCAGTGGCGGTTTTTCGACCACCATTGCCCGGACATCGATCTCCGGGACCATGGCCGTTTCAGATGCAACAGCTGCCGGCATATCTGAGGACGGCGGGGCGGATGCGGTTTGCGCGGAAGCGATATTGTTGAACGAGAGGATCAACAGCGCGCACATCGAAAGTCGAAACATGGGTATTCCTTCAATAAGGGGTCGGCAACCATCGTTAAAGCGTAGAAAGCGACGGAAGAGGGTCATCGCGACCCGGCTGCATGCATTGCATCCATCCCTGCGCATAAGCACGTGCGTGCCACGCGCCGGGACACACGCTTCACCCCCGCCCATACACATCCTCATACCGCACGATATCGTCCTCGCCCAGATAATCCCCGGACTGGACTTCGATCAGCTCAAGCATGTCTTCGCCCGGGTTTTCGAGGCGATGCTTGGCGCCGATGGGAATATATGTGGACTGGTTCGCGAACAGCTCGAACACGTCGTTGTTGCGGGTGACGCGGGCGGTGCCGCGGACGACGATCCAGTGCTCGGCGCGTCGTTCGTGCGATTGCAGGGACAGCGTGGCGCCGGGTTTGACCTTGATGCGTTTGACCTGGAAGCCGTCGCCCACGTCCACCGAGTCGTAGCTGCCCCAGGGACGGCTCACTTCGCGGTGCAGCGCGGCCTGGCTGCGCTGTTCGGCCTTCAGCCGCGCGACCACGTCCTTGACCTGCTGCACCTTGTCCTTCGCGGCGACCAGGATCGCGTCGTCGGTTTCGACTACGATCAGATCGTCGACGCCGACCAGCGCGACCAGGCGGCGCGCGTAGGCATAACTGTTGCGGGTGTCGATCGCGATCACGTCGCCGTGATGGGCGTTGCCGTCGGCGTCCTGCTCGCTCACGCCCCACAGCGCCGACCACGAACCGACATCGTTCCAGCCGATGTCGACCGGCAGCACCATCGCGGCGGCGGTGTTCTCCATCACCGCGTAGTCGATGGATTCGGACAGCGACGCGGCGAAGGCTTCGCGATCGAGGCGCAGGAATTCGATGTCGTGCAACTCGCCGTCGCGGTCCAGATGCGCGCAGGCGGCGCGCGCGGCGGCGAGGATGTCGGGACGATATCGTTCGAGTTCTTCCAGATAGCGCGAGGCGCGGAACAGGAACATGCCGCTGTTCCAGTAATAGCCGCCTTCGTCGAGATACGCCTGCGCGGTGGCGGCATCGGGTTTTTCGACGAAACGCAGCACCTTGCGCACGCCCTCGCCCACATCCGCCTGGATGTACCCGAAACCCGTTTCCGGGGCCTCCGGCACGATCCCGAACGTCACCAGGGCGCCCGCGTCCGCGGCGGGTACAGCGGCGATGACCGCGGCACGGAAGGCGGCATCGTCGCGGACCACGTGATCCGAGGGCAGCACCAGCAGCAGCGGATCGCCGCCGTCGAGCAGGGCGATCAGCGCCGCTGCGGCGATCGCCGGGGCGGTATTGCGGCCGACCGGTTCCAGCACGATCCGCGGTGTCGGCGCGCCGATCACCCGCAGTTGCTCGGCCACCAGGAAGCGGTGCTCCTCGTTCGCCACCACCAGCGGGGCGCGCCGGGACAGCGCCGCCACCCGGCGCCAGGTGGCCTGGAGCATGGTGTCGTCGCCCACCAGCGGCAGGAACTGCTTGGGATAGGCCTCGCGCGACAGCGGCCAGAGCCGGGTTCCGGAGCCGCCGGACAACAGGACCGGCAGCACGTCCGGCGGTGCTTCGGGCCGTACGTGGGGCGGTACGTGGGGCGGAACATCCGGCGACACTTCAATCATGGGGCCCGCTCCCGAAACGATGCCCGGCAGTTTACCCTGTCGTCTTTGCCGCCTCCGACCCGCGCATGACCCTGCAGACCCCGGTTTCCGTTTCGCCCGAAGACCTCCGCGCCGCGGACCCGCGCGCCGCCGCCCGCACCTCCTGGGCGCGCGCCGCCACCGGCGACCCGGCGCTCGACGTTCAGCGCGCCTCGATGGACGCGGGTTTCCGCAGTTACTGGCGCGGCCATCCCGCGGCCGGGCCGCATGCATCGAAAAGCGTGATCGTCATGGATTCGCCGCCGGACAAGGAAGCGGTATTGCCGTGGCTGGAGATCCGCACCCTGCTGAAGACCGGCCACGTGCGCGTGCCGGACGTGCTGGCCGAGGACGTCGAGCACGGCTTCCTGCTGCTGGAGGATCTGGGCCATCACACCTATCTGCATGCGATCGATGCCGACAACGCCGACGCGCTGTTCGACGCTGCCATCGGTCAACTGCTCAAACTGCAGCAAGTGGCGACGCCGGAAGGCTTCCCGGTCTACGACGAGGCGCTGCTGGCGCGCGAGCTGCGGCTGTTCGACGAATGGTTCCTGGGCCGTCATCTCGGCGTGACGCTGGACTGCGGCGATCTGGAGCGGCTGGAACTGGTGTACCGGCGTCTGATCGACGCCGCGCTGGCGCAGCCGCAGGTGCTGGTGCATCGCGATTTCATGCCGCGGAATCTCATGCCCTCCGCGGACGGCCCGGCGGTGCTGGATTTCCAGGACGCCGTGCTGGGACCGATCGCCTACGATCCGATCTGCCTGTTCAAGGACGCCTTCCTGAGCTGGCCGCAGACGCGTATCGACGCCTGGCTGGACCGCTACCACGCCCGCGCGCTGGCCGCCGGGCTGCCGGTGCCGCCCCTCGAGCGCTTCCGCCGCGATGCCGACTGGATCGGCGTGCATCGGCATCTGAAGGTGATCGGCATCTTCGCGCGGCTGAACCACCGCGACGCCAAGCCGAAATACCTGGCCGACGCACCGCGCTTCCTCGCCTATCTCGATGGCGTGGTGCCGAAGTATCCGGAGCTGGCACCGCTGGGCGAGCTGCTGGACCGCCACGTCAGGCCCGCGTTCGCCTGACGCCTTCGATTCGCCACGACGCCCACCACGTGCCGAACGGCACAGTCCGCGCAGCACGGTCCATGGCACAGTGCGCGACAGGTTCCTGGGGGGATCCAGCAAGATGAAAGCCTTGATATTCGCCGCTGGTCTGGGCGAACGCATGCGGCCGCTCACCGACACCACGCCCAAGCCGCTGCTCGCGGTCGGCGGCAAACCGCTGATCGTGTGGCATCTGGAGAAGCTGGCCGCGATCGGCATCCGCGAGGTGGTGATCAACACCAGTTGGCTGGCGACGCGCTTCCCGGAAGTGCTGGGCGACGGCAGCGCCTTCGACCTGCGCATCGAGTATTCCTACGAAGGCCCGACCCCGCTGGAAACCGGCGGCGGCATGTGGCACGCGCTGCCGCTGCTGGGCAGCCAGCGCATCAGCGAAGAACCGTTCATCGCCATCAACGGCGACATCTGGACCGACTACGATTTCGCCCTGCTGCCGCAGCACCCGGCGGGCGACGCGCACCTGGTGATGGTCGACAACCCGGAACACAACCCGCGTGGCGATTTCGTGCTGCTCGGCAGCGGCGCGCTGCGGAGCACCGCCCCGGACCCCGAGGAGTTCGCCGAAACCGGCGATGCCGGCACCCGGCTCACATTCTCGGGCATCGGCGTTTACCGGCCGAGCCTGTTCGACGACTGGCGCAGGATCATCGGCGGTGCGCCCGGCGCCCGCGACACGCCCCCGCGTTTCAAGCTGGCGCCGCTGCTGCGCGCAACGATGGGGCGCGCCAGCGCGACCGGCGGACACCACACCGGGCGCTGGACCGATGTGGGTACGCCGGAGCGTTTGGAGGAAATTGATCGCCTAATCTCGGCCGGCAGACAATGACTATCCAGCACCACATGCAGGGCATTAAAACATGGCGAATACATGGCTCGACGGGCAAGGTCCATGGTGGTTCAACGCCTACACTTGGCCCCTCAACGGCAGTGCTCACGCCCCGGATGCGTGGGGACGGTACGCCTACAGCTTCAAAGAAGCCGGAGATAGGCTAACCGGCGATATCCTTGCGGGAAAGCGTGCCAGCCTAGACCTGCTTCTCATGCCGATTCTTTACCTCTACAGGCATTGGATCGAACTGACCATCAAGTGTTCTCTGCGTGATCTTCATCGCCATCTTGGTCAGCCCTCGTCAATCAAAACCGGGCATACATTGAACGGATGGACGGCGATGTTCGACGCTGCTGGGCAGTTGGCGGGAGGCGCACCGCCCACATTCCCCGAAGCGGACGCATTCGTGAATGAACTGATCGCCATGGACCCCGGCGGAGAAACCTTCCGTTATCCGGAAAAGATCAACGGCGCGCCGACATGGTCTGGACCAGACTGGATCAACATCGAACGCCTCGCGTCTGGGATCGAACACGTACAAGAGGCTATCTACTGGGTAGAAAGCGTACTTAACGACGTAGACCAGGCAAACTCTGCCCCATAGCCTAGATGAAGCGGTGCCGGCTACGGACGATTAGGAGTTGTTACTCAGCGACTGCCGCAGAAACGGCACCGTCAACCGACGCTGCGCCGCCAGCGACTCGCGGTCGAGGCGGTCGAGCAATGCGGTCAGGCTGACGAGATCGCGATCCACGCGCTTGAGCAGCCAGTCGATCGCGGCATCGTCGATCTGCAGACCGCGGCGCTGCGCGCGCAGGCGCAAGACTTCGGCGCGACCGCTGTCGTCCAGCGGTTCCAGCGCGATCCGCGCGCACTGCGACAGCCGCGAACGCAGATCGGGCAACACCAGTTCCAGCGCGTCGGGCGCGACCCGCGCCGCGTAGAGCAGGCTGCGACCGGCGTCGCTGGCGCGATTGTGGGCATCGAACAGCGCCACTTCGTCTTCGCGATTACCGGCGACTGCGTCCAGACCGTCCAGCGCGACGACATCCGCATGCTCGAACGCATCCAGCGCATCGCGCAGGCGACCGGCGGCGGCGGCGAGGGGCAGATAGGCGGTGCGCCGGCCGGCGGCTTCGGCCTCGGCGCAGGCAGCGAGCAGCAGATGGGTCTTGCCGGTGGCCGCAGGCCCGGCGATGAAAATACCGGCGACCGCGCCGCCGGCATCATTCCTGCCGCACGCCAAGGCATGCAGCTGCGCGAGCGCGCCTTCCGGTGCGGCGACGAAGGATTCGAAACGCTGGTCGGGCGGGAAGCGCAGCGCCAGCGGCAGTTGCGCCGCGGGGCCGGAAAGCGAACGCTCGTTCACGCGGGGTCCGACGGCTCCGCGGCGCCCGCTTCGCGATTGTGGTGAGCGGTTGCGATCTCGATCCTCGGGCCGTGCGATTCGTCGCCGAGATAGAAACGACTCGCGGCGTACTGGCCATGCACGTGGCGGATCAGCACATTCGCGACCGCCGCCACCGGCAGCGCCAGCAGCATGCCGAGGAAACCGAACAGGGTGCCGCCGGCCATCACCGAGAACACCACGGTGACCGGGCTCAAGCCGACGCGGTCGCCGACCAGTTTCGGGGTGAGGACGTAGCTTTCGAGCAGCTGACCCACGCCCCAGACCGCGATCACGCCGACCAGATGCTGCCAGTCGCCGAACTGCATCAGCGCGGCGGCGGTGCCGCCGAGCAGCACGGTGGTCGGGCCGATGTACGGAATGAACGTGAGGATGCCGCCGAGTACGCCGATCAGCACGCCCACTTCAAGACCCACGCCCCACAGGCCGACGGCGTAGAAGATGCCCATCGCCAGCATCACCAGGAACTGGCCGCGCAGGAAACTGCCCAGCACGGCATCGGATTCCTTCGCCAGATGCGCCACGGTCGCGTAGCGATCGCGCGGCACCAGACCGCCGACGCGCTCCACCAGCTTGTTCCAGTCGCGCAGGAAGAAGAAGGTGATGAACGGGATCAGCACCAGATTCGCGAACCACCCCAGCACGGTGAAACCCGACCGGGTGACATAGCCCAGCACCTGGGTGGCGACGCCGCTGGCACCCTGCCAGTTGCGCTTGAGCATGTCCAGGAGATAGTCGGGATCGAGCCAGGTGGTGACTTCCAGCCCGGACTTGGCCTCCAGCCACGGCAATCCGGTCCGCACCACCCATTCCATGTAGGCCGGCGCCGACTTGGCCAACACCATGATCTGGTTCTGGATGACCGGGATCAGGATCAATACCAGCGCCACCACCATCAGCACCATCAGTGCGAACACCAGCACGACCGCGCTGTTGCGCGACAGGCCGCGCCGCTGCAGGCGTTCGACCACCGGATTGCCGAGCCACGCCAGCAGCGCGGCCGCCGCGAACGGGGTCAGCACCGGCGTCAGCACCCAGATCAGGGCGCCTACGCCGATGAACAGCAACGCCCATTGCAGACGCCGGAAAAAACGGGCGATGTCGTCGACCGACTCGGGTTTCATGCCACTCGATCCGTGTGAGCCCGCTGGATCGGAGCCTGCGGGATGGAAGTCGGAGTTCATCAGGTCGCCTCAGCGAAGATCGAACGTGGGGAGCGTGGTTTCGCCGGGTTCGGCATCGGCCGCGCTTTCGCTGCCGACCAGCATGCCGCGGCTGCCGATCATCTTGCGGAAGCCGGGCAGACCGCTGATCAGGTCCAACTCAAGCACCAGACCGTCGATACCGGCGCTGATCGGCCGCACTTTGCGCACGACCGAAATGTCCTGCAGATGACCCATCAGGCGGATGTAATCGTCGGCGCTGTCGATGCCGGTGAAGCGGATCCGGTACGCGCCGGCCGGGCCGGACGCGCCGCTGCTGCGGGCGTAACGGCGGATCAGGGCGTCGGCGGCGCCGTCCGCGCCGCCCGACATCGCCGCGCGCGCATCGGCGTTCTCGGTCGACCATTTCGACAGCTCGCGGCCGTTGTCGACGAAGATCCAGTCCGCCTTCCAGCCATTGCCTTTCCGATAGAGCTTGCCGATGAGCTGCATCGGCGGGCTGTAGCGCGCCGACACCCGTGCGATGGATCCGGTATCGCCGCGCCAGATCGCGCCGACCGCGGCCTGCTCGGCGGCGTTGCCCGAGGGCAGGCCGAGCCGATAGCCGCGTTCGATCGCGCGGTCCAGAACTGCACGGGCTGCGTTGCCTTGGCCCACGCCGACCAGGCGCGGGCCCTTGCCGTCGTCGATCGCCAGCCACAGCACCGGCTTGGGCCGCGGCTGCGGCCAGATCGGGAGGCCCAACGCGCCGATGACGCCGTCGACCTTCGCCTGGTCGAAACGCACCACCAGCTTGGTCTTGAAGGTCGGCGCGCCGTTGGCGGACACGCCCTGGTCCTGGCGGTAGTCGTAACCGGCGACATAGTCCTTGGCGCGGCGCAGTTCCTGGCCGACGCCGGGACGGCCGGTCGCGCTGCGATCGCCGCTGATCTTGGCCAACACCTGCGCCAGGGCCCGGGCGAAGCCGTTGTTGCGCTCGGTATCGGTCTGGCTGTTGACCGGGACCTCGGCCTCGTAGATGCCGCTGGCCGCGGCGCGATCGCCTTCGACCCGCTGCGCCTGGGCGACCGGCGCCACCATGGCCAAGGCCAGACACAGCCCCGTCATCCAACGCATTCCGGCCGACCACCGCACCAACCATCCACTCGACTGCCGCATTTTCACGTCCCAACCGTTGTTCCCAGTGGAAATGGTGCCACAAGTAGGGCGGGCCTTGGCCCGCCATCACGACCTTTCCGGTTGTTCCGGGCATCAAGGCAGAAGCTTTTGGGATCATTACGAGGCGCGATCGGAAAGTCCGCAATGGCGGGCCAGGGCCCGCCCTACTACAATTTCGCCTTTCCAGCGTACTGCGAGCCGCCGTGACCCAGACCCCGCCCGACTCCAGCGGCTCCGCTGCAAACGTTCCCGCCGCCGGCGGAATGACCTATCGCGATGCCGGCGTCGATATCGACGCGGGCAACGAAGTCGTCGAGCGCATCAAACCGCTGGTCAAGCGCAGCTTCCGCCCCGAAGTGATGGGCGGCCTGGGCGGCTTCGGCGCGCTGTTCGACCTGTCCGGCAAGTACAGGGAACCGGTGCTGGTCTCCGGCACCGACGGCGTGGGCACCAAACTCAAGCTCGCGCAGCAGCTGAACCGTCACGACACCATCGGCATCGATCTGGTGGCGATGTGCGTCAACGACGTACTGGTGCAGGGCGCCGAACCGCTGTTTTTCCTCGACTATTTCGCCACCGGCAAGCTCGATGTCGACACGACGGTCGCGGTCGTCGGCGGCATCGCCAAGGGCTGCGAACTGTCCGGCTGCGCGCTGATCGGCGGCGAAACCGCGGAAATGCCCGACATGTACCCGCCGGGCGAATACGACCTCGCCGGTTTCTGCGTGGCGGGCGTCGAGAAATCGAAGATCCTCGACGGCGCCCGGGTCCGCGAAGGCGACGTGCTGATCGGCATCGCCTCCAGCGGCCCGCATTCCAACGGCTATTCGCTGATCCGCAGGATCTACGACCGCGCCGGCCGGCCGGCCGACCTGGATCTGGACGGCACGACGCTGGTCGATGCGTTGATGGCGCCGACCCGGCTGTACGTCAAACCGATCCTCGAACTGCTGGGCGGCGCGCAGGGGAACGACATCCATGCGATGGCGCATATCACCGGCGGCGGCCTGACCGAGAACATCATCCGCGTGGTGCCCGACGGTCTGGGCCTGGACATCGATGCATCGAGCTGGCCGCA
>Ga0209467_1001772_pt1 | contig 17501 bp, 12 predicted proteins | sample Higcelwee11metaG_FD_187175 | JGI IMG/M metagenome (GOLD analysis project Ga0209467, IMG submission 187175) | Freshwater pond sediment microbial communities from the University of Edinburgh, under environmental carbon perturbations - High... | ecosystem: Environmental > Aquatic > Freshwater >...
ATAACTTAAAGCTAACTTACAGAATTTTGCCGGACGGATTTCGGGCGGTCATCAAAATGATTGTGAATTCTTTCCGCACTTGTTTTAAATTTGCAGGGCACTGAACAGTCAGTCAGCATGGAAAAAGGGAATCAGAAAGTCGGTTTGCGTTTGGCGGGAATTCTGCTGCTGCTTTACATGCTGAGCTTCACCTCTTGCGATACGGTTGAGATCTGCTGGTATTGCGAGAATCGTCATAATCCCAGTGAATGGCAGCAGGTATGCAATTCCATGACGAAAAACAAGCTGGAGTCTTACGGGTGGGAGTGCACACCGTTCTGATCTTCAGGGCATTCTTTGGTAAACAGCTTCCAGAAATTCTGTCTTTTTCCTGTGAATCATAATTGTTATCTTGTACCCCTTAACCTGAATAAGCCTCCGGCAATGAAGACAAATATGAAAAGAATCAGCCTTGTAACAGTGATGATACTGTCGGGACTGGTCCTTGCAGGACAGAACCAGGTGCCTGATGACGGTCCATGGGAGGATGAAAAGTTCTTCAGTGCAGGATTCAGCCTCGGGCTCAATACAATGAACTTCCGGATCAATCCCTCTGACCAGTTCACTGCCGTTGACTCCCTCTCTCCTGAAGGAGTAAGCGTTTTCCCGGGAATCAATGTCCACCTTTCCCTGAACTTCAGGCTGAACCAGTTCTTTGATATAAGAATCCTACCCGGTTTGTCTTTCGGACAGAGGAATGTTAATTTCTCTACCACCAGCCAGGTCGATACAATCTTCAGCCCGCAGAAGATTGAATCGAGCTTCATTGAGGTCCCTCTGACGCTGAGGTACGGTTGGCGCATGAAAAACATCAAGCCTTACATTATCGGGGGCATAAATTACCGTTATGACTTCTATGCCCAGGAGAAGTACAGGCTTGAAAGGCCTGTTTATCTAAGGTTGAACAAGCCGGACCTTTACTATGAGGCTGGTGCCGGCGTAGGGTTTTTCCTGTCCGATATAAGGCTGTCGGTTGAGATCAAGATGTCAAACGGTCTGAATGACGTTCTTGCCCATGACCCTCATGCGGAATACCCCGAATATTGTAACTCAATAGAGTCACTGAAATCGCGGATGTGGGTGCTTTCGCTGCACTTCGAGTGATCGGTGCAGGTCTGTAGCAGGCTCTCAGCGAATCTATTCAACCGCCGTTTGAGAGTTATCTAAGAACTCTGCCCATTTGTCCTCTCCACTCCTTTGTTGGTCAAAATTATACCGCTTTTAAGGGCTGTAGCCCTCAATTTATGAGGTTTATTCGCGAAATTTGGACAGGAATTGGGAGAACTGCAGCCTATCGCAGGCCATGTCCAAACTGACAATATCGATGAAATACAACTACAAAAGCCTCTTTGCGTCGCAGCACGAGAAATTCACAGCGATATTGGGTCAGGATTATTTTTCATCCCTGCTGGTTGATGACGATCTGGCAGATTCAGCCATTATCGTTTCAGACAAGAGAGTATACCAGGTGGGAAAACTGTATGAGTCGCGTACGCGGTTCCCCGGTGGTGGGTTCAGGGTCAGCAGGGGTAAAAAGATAGTCAGTCTTCTCGATGTTACAGGCACTGCCAGCAAGGAGGTTTCGAGGCCACTGGCGGGTTCAGCACTTATAACGTTTGGTGTGCTTGCAGCCACCCTCGGGTTGCTTACCGAAGTAAAACAGTCGGCCTATATAATGTTTGGTATAGCAGTGCTCGCTATAGCGGGGGGGGTGTGGCTCATCATAAAACTCAAAAGCAGGTACCTGGTTATTGAATATGCCGGTGGCAGTATGGCACAGCCGGTCAAGTTCATAACGGACACCGAACTCAACCTCTTCCAGGGTATCCTGTCAGATGAAAAGGAGAGGCTGATGTCCGGAGCGGGTGACCTGAAGGAATGCGCAAACTGCGGCGAAAAGATACAGCTCAGTGCAAAAATATGCCGCTTCTGCGGCGAGGAACAGAAAGATCCTGCAGCGGAAGAATCGCGCTGACAAATTTTCAGAATTGCACTGCCCCGGGGCCGGAAACAATGAGCACCGGCCAATACAATCCTTTATACCCCAAGGCTCTTAAAGGCTTCCATGACCAGGAAAACCGGCCAGACTATTGCCTTCAGGAATCCGAGAACCCCCATCCAGAATCCGGTGGCCTGAGAGATAAAGTAGATGGCTGCCCCTATGAGTCCAAGGCCGTAAACGGCACCGGACGAAGGAGAACACTCCTGCATTCTTTCTTTCATTGTAACTTCTTTCTTTGGTACGTTCAACAAAAATATAACATTTCATCTCTCAAAGGAATAATCCGGAGCCAATTATTGAGAGAGTCAGGCAGTTAAAGCCAAATATTCATGAGAACAAGAACATTTACCGTTTTCACTGGTTAATTTATCAACTGAATGCAGTTGTTCGTCAAATCGTGAATTCCGTTCACCGGGAGTCGGAATGGACAAATAGTGCCGATTAATGGCTCCCGGCGGCAACAATTGCTAAAGGTTGAGAATATCGGGTAATCAAATTATCTTTGCATAAGCCTGGTATCGTCTCTAACTTGTAACTTTTTAGGGCCGGCAGAAAAGGCTGGTTCTGATAAACGAAAGAGGAATGTCAAAAAAAACAGCAATAACGTTATTACTCATTGCATTGCCTTTTCTGACAGCGTTCAGCCTCTCCGACAGAATCAGCGGAGAGGTCAAATCCTCGACTTCCGGCCGGCTGTTTGTCAATCCGGTTCCCGTAATGCAGGCTTTTACAAATGACTTTGGCGATGCGCCGGCAAGTTACGGATCTGCTGATCATGTCATGGACGGACGGCGGTACCTCGGATCAGAACCTGACGGAGAGGCTTCACAGCAATACTCTGACGAGGCTAACGGCGATGACCAGGGCGGAGGTGATGATGAGGACGGGATCACAATTCCGGACCTTACACAGGGAAATAAGGCAACAATCAGATACCAGGTTGTAACTCCAACCTTTTCAACCGTCTACCTGAATGCCTGGATCGACTGGAACGGAGACGGCGACTTTGGTGACACCAATGAAAGAATTGCAAGCAATATAGGCAGGTCGTCATCCAACACCTACAATCTGGACATAACTGTTCCTGCCGACGCAATTGGCTCGAGGCCCACCTTTGCCCGGTTCAGGCTTGGCCCGAGATCAACGTCCACTCCCGTTTACGGCAGTACCGGGACAGCCAACTACGGCGAAGTTGAGGATTACATTATCAAGATTGCCTGCGTCGGTCCGGCTGCTCCGAGGGTTGGACTGGTCACGCAGCCCTCGTGTGAAACCTTAACCGGCTCAGTGAGGCTTGAAGGTCTTCCCGGTACCGGGACATGGACTCTTACACGACTGCCTGACGGAGAGACAACTTCTGGTAGCGGAACAGCATATACAGATACAGGCCTGGCGCCCGGCACATGGACATATACTGTCACCAATCAAAGTGGGTGTACTTCGACGGCTTCAGCCCCGGTTACAATCGAACCAGCCCCCGTTACCCCTGCCGCTCCGATTATTGACGCAGCACTGCAGCCCTCATGTGCCACACCTGCCGGCAGTATTTCGCTCAGCGGACTGCCTGCCGAGGGCGCCTGGACAGTGCGTCTCTATCCGGGAGCAAGGCAATACAATGGCAGCGGTACAACTCTTACAATTGGAGACCTGGCAGCAGGAACCTATTATTTTACGGTCACCAATGCCGCAGGATGCACTTCGGTTCCCTCCTCCGACGTGGTGATCAATGAACCGCCTGTGGTCCCTTCACCGCCGGTACCCGGTGCAATCACCCACCCCTCCTGCAGTTCCCCAACAGGTTCCGTTCAGCTGTCAGGACTTCCTTCAGCAGGGACCTGGAGTGTTACGCGCACGCCCGGAGCTGTTGTAACGACTGGCTCGGGAAGCAGCTCCCTCATCACCGGCATCCCTGCCGGGACATATACATTCACTGTGACAAACGCAGCAGGATGCACCTCCGGACCGTCGTCTGAAGTGGTCATAAACGCTGGTCCTGAGCTTCCGGGTACGCCGGTGCCCGGTATAATAAACCAACCCACCTGCAATGTCTCAACCGGGGCCGTTCCGTTATCCGGTCTCCCGGCATCAGGCTCCTGGACACTCACCCGCCTTCCTGACGGGGCCATCTATACAGGAATTGGTGCAAGCACCACAATTACAGGTCTCCAGCCCGGCACATATACATTTACGGTCGCAGGTACATCAGGATGCACATCACTTCCTTCGTCGCCAGTGACAATCAATCCGCAGCCGCTGATACCTGGTCAGCCGGTACCAGGCACCATTACCCAGCCGACATGTGACCAGCCTGCCGGCAGCGCAGTGATCAACGGACTTCCTGCCGAAGGCACCTGGACTCTTACCCGTTTCCCGGGAAGCATCACTGTCAACGCTTCGGGAACCACGTTCACAGTACAGGGTCTGACTCCCGGCTCCTACAACTTCACCGTTACAAATGCCGGGGGTTGTACATCAGCCGTATCCGCTGACGTCATAATTAACCCGCAGCCCGGTCCTTTCCCGACGCTGGTGATTCATAATCCCGACCCTGTCTGTTCTCCCGGCACGGCTGACCTGACAAGACCTGCCGTAACTGCCGGATCAACCCCAGGCCTCACCTTCACCTACTGGAGAGATGTCCAGGCCACCGTTCCTCTGAACACGCCGGCAGCAGCATCCGGAGGCACTTATTTCATCAGGGGCACAATCCCCGGCGGCTGCTCTGCAATCAGCCCGGTGACAGTTACCGCTCTTCAGCAGCCTGCCGCAAATGCAGGAGACGATCAGGAACTGACATATATCTTCACGACCACTCTGAACGCCTCCGAACCTGACCAGTATTCAACAGGTACATGGTCAGTTGAATCCGGAACAGGCGCCATCTCTGATCAGAACAACCCGAAGGCAACCGTTGCAAGCCTCTCCGAAGGTGAAAACAGACTGTTGTGGACTGTCTCCAACAGTGTCTGTCCGCCCGCTGAGGACGAGATGCTGATCACAGTCAGTAAAATAGACATCCCTTCCCTGATTACCCCTAATATGGACAACAAAAACGATTATTTTGAACTAAGGGGTATTGAGGTGCTTGGGAATGTTGAACTGACAGTGATTGACAGAAGGGGTGCGCTGGTTTACGAGAATCCCGCATATGACAACCTGTGGCACGGAACAGACTACAACGGCGAACCGTTGCCTGACGATGTCTATTTTTATATTATCGAGGCCGAGAACGGCCTGGCAATCAGCGGATATCTCTATATTAGGAACTGAATATAACAACATAAGGCCAATAAAAAAGTCCGGTGTTGAGCCGGACTTTTTTATTTCCATTACAATCAGTTCATTTCTTTGCACTGGCTTTTTCGAACCACATGAACCATGCGAGTTTGTAAAAGCCGTCGGGTACATTTTCAGTCTTCTGATCGGTTACGGGCGGAACCGAAATAATAAGGTCGTCGCCGGGTTTCCAGTCAGAGGGTGTCATGTGCACATCATTTGCTGCCTGCAGTGCCTTTACCGATCTAAGCAGTTCTTCACTGCTCCGTCCGACGTTCATGGGATAAAAATATACAGCCTGGATTTTATTATCGGGGTCAATTATAAATACACCGCGAACACTTTTAGTTCCGCTGATCGCAGGATGTATCATCCCGTATAATTTTGAAACCGCCTTGTTGTCATCATCAATCAGCGGAAACTTTATCTTCACTGCAGCCCGTCCCTTGTAATCCACCTCTTCGAGGGCTTTCTTCCACTGTTTATGGGTTTCAAGGGTACTGGTTGAAATCACTGCCAGTTTCACGTTCAGTTTGTCGAACTCCTGCTGAAGAAATGCCAGTTCAAGAAGCTCTGAAGAACACACCGGGGTGAAGTCTGCGGGATGTGCAAATAGTATCTTCCATTTACTTCCGAAATCGGAAGGAAAGGCTATGGGGCCATTTGTGCTCTCGGCATTAAAGGAGGGAGCCTTTTCCCCGATCAGGGGAATATTAAAGTTCTTTTCCTCATCTGCCTGGGCCATTGACAGACCGGATGAAAGAAGAACTGCTGCTGCAAGAAGAACCACTTTTTTCATCGGTGAAATTTTTCGTTTATTTAGACTCTGTTTAAATAATGGTTTAGTAATAACATACATGGAGCAACAATTGTTCAGTCTCCTCAGGTATAATACCTTCAAAATTGGCATAAAAAAACGGGGGCGCTCATTGGATGGCGCCCCCGTACTTAAACAAAACCCAAAATCTTAATAACCTGTGTTTTGCTGTGGTTTAATTGCCGGGTTGGCATCAAGCTCTGACTTCGAAATTGGCAGGATGGTCTTGTAGAATGTCCTGTCAATTGTCTTGGTACGGTGTGTGATAACAACGGCCGGTGATATGAATTCGTCATTGAATTCTATGGTCCTGTTGAGCCTGAGCATGTCAAAGTATCTCAGCCCTTCGGCGAAGAATTCCTTGCTCTTTTCGTCAATTATCATGTCAAGAGTTACGGTTGTTTCGTCAGAAGCCGTTAGGCCCGGAGCCCTTTTACGTATCTGGTTTAGGTAACCCGAAGCTTTCACCCTGTCAGGAGTGGGCAGCCTCAGGGCAGCTTCCGCTGCGATGAGATAGATCTCCGAGAGACGGATTACTTTCACATTCACTGCAGAACGTGAGGACTTATCGCCTGTCAGCGCAGAGCCTCCGACATACTTAAGAGAAGACCCCTTTCTGGATGTTGAAGATTCATCACGTTCCATAATCCCCCATCTTATATCAGTGGGATCCTCGTTCATCCTGGCAATCCAGTAATCGCTTGCCATGAACCAGCCCATAGCTCCAGTTACCTTTCCGTTGCGAAGCAGGTAGTAACCCAGGGAACCGGTCGTAAGGTCTGCCTCGGATGGGAAGATAGCCAGCTCAAATATGGACTCTGATCCGAACTGAGTTGCCCATGATCCCACCCAGTCGGTATTGGAATAGAGTGAATACTTTCCACTGTTAATTATTTCTTCAGCAGCAGTAAGGCTGGCTGTGAAGTCGTCCATAAAGAGATAAACCCTAGCCTGTATAGCCTTGTTAGCCCAGTAGTTCAGATACCCTTTGGTAGCGGCTTTGTCTTTTGACAAAAACGGGGCTGCATCAGAAAGGTCCTTCAGTATCTGTGTGTAAACAGCCTCAACAGATGACCTTGTCGGTTGAGCCGTAAATTCGAGGAGCTCTAAAACAAGGGGAACACCATATGATTCTTTGTCCATGTTGTATGGCTTGCCATAGAGTCTCACCAGGTCAAAATACATCAACGCCCTGGCAGTCATAGCCTGGGCTTTGTATTCGCTGAGCAAAGCACTTCCGCTACCTGCATCCTCTATCTTCTGGATACTCAGTATCAGGTTATTGGCCTGTAGAATATTATGATATATCTGGTTCCAGAAGCCTGCGCCCGAACCTGATGTGGCAGAGTGGTTAAATGAGTAGTAGTAGTCAAGTCCTCTGCCCTGTGACCGGATCGCAAAGTCACCTCCCTTGGCATCGCCGTAGATGATGAAGTTACGGCCGTAGTAATCTGCTGCGGTCATTTTCCTCATCAACCCGTTAATTGCCACTTTTGCATCAGTGGCTGTAGTAATTGATGTCTCAGGATTAGCGTAGTTGCTGGGCTTGATATCAAGAAATTCCTCGCATGATGTCATCAGCATAAGGCCCAGTACCGTAATTATGATATTTAACTTTTTCATCGTAGTACCTTTTAGAGATTAGAAACTGGCTTCAATGCCGAATGTATAAGTCTTGCCGATGGGCATCTCCCATCCCCTTGAACCGTACTCGTTCACTTCCGGGTCATACACCTTCCAGGCGGCAAGCGTCCAGAGGTTGGCACCGTTAAAGTAAACCCTGGCTCCCGACAGTTTGACCTTGCTTATAATGGTCTGAGGCAGGTTGTAACCAAGGGTGATACTCTTCAGCCTCGTGAAATCGGCAGGATGCATATGCCTGCTGCTCTTCTGGTTGACGTCTTCGAAGTCGACTGCTACCCTCTGAGGATACCTGGCGTCCTTATTATCAGGAGTCCACCTGTTTTCATAGGCATCGAGAGACATGATCCTTTCCCAATAGTATCCGTCATCATTTACGTCTCTTCCGGCAGCATCGTATGTAGATCCGCCCAGCTTGTAAATGAAGTTGAGCCCGAGTGAGATTCCTTTCCATCCCAGGTCAGTGTTGAATCCGCCGAAGAGTTTGGGATGAGCGTCGCCAACTATGACTTCACTGGCATCTTTGTAATCATATGTTGCAGGACGTCCGTCAACCATCAGGTCAGCCTCTTCATCGTTGTTGAGGAACCAAAGGTTAAGGCCGGTCTCACGCTCTACTCCTGCCCACTCCAGACCATATATTGCCAATGTGGATTCCCCTTCGGTATAAATAAATTTGGTTCGGTCATCACCTCCGGTTGGTTCATACCATATTATATTCTGCCCTCCGTATAATTTGGTTACCGTTGATTTGACATGAGAAGCTGTCAGGCCGGCGGTCCATGTGAATCCTCCGGATTTGATAATCTCGCCGAAGAGTTCAAACTCAAATCCCCGGTTATTTATTTCTCCAACATTCCGAAGAGTTGAGCCGAAACCTGTAACATTTGAAATAGGAACATCCTGAAGGAGGTTCTTTGAAGCCCTGTTGAAGAACTCTACTGATCCTGTCAGTCTCTGCTCCAGCACCCCAAACTCAAGTGCTATGTTCGAAGTGTAACTGGTTTCCCAAGACAGGTTGGGGTCAACAATGTTACTTACACCGCCACCTGGTTGTTCCATGTATTTGCTAGCGTAGCTGGTAAGCGATCTCCATCCGTAATTGGATGATGGAAGGGTTCCGTTCACGCCGTATGAAGCCCTGAGCCTGAGGCTGCTGATTACAGGAACATTATCCATAAAGCTCTCCTGGTCTATCCTCCATGATCCTGCAAGGGACCAGAAGTTACCCCAGCGAGAGTCGGGACCCAGTTTTGATGAACCATCCCGGCGGAACGAAGCTGATGCATAATATTTGTTATTGTAGTTGTATTCAGCCCGTGAAAGCATGGAGACCATAGAATTGCCCCAGAAATAGGCGTTTGCATCGAGCTTGCCGGCCGTAGCCACAGTATGGAGCTCGCTGGTTGCCAGGTTAGTGCCTGACGATCTCATGTAGTCGGTCATGTTCTTACTAACTTCCCATCCAACCAGCGCGCTAACATTGTGAGCTCCCCCAAATGTCTTGTTGTAGTTGAGGGTGGTGGAAGAGAGCAATTCATTGATTTTAGTACTATTTTCTGTCACCGATCCGATGAGACTCGAGCCACTGAAGTGCAATGCGCTGTAATAAAGATGGTCAAAGGTCTGGGTATTGTCAAATGAGAATATCGACCTGAGATGCAGTTCGGGGAGAATCTTGATTGTGACTGTTTCCGTAGCAAAAACCCTCTGAGTCTTGGACCAGTTTTCCCACTCATTGTTGTAGTAAATTGGGTTGTAGGCGTAGCTGCCGTACCTGGCAGTCCATGGCAATCCTGTTGCAATGTCTGTCGGCCAGTACATGCCCCACAGCAGGTTGCGGCTCTGCAGGAAGTAGTTGTTGCCGAGAGCACGTGTATCATTGAACCCCTCCTGGTTGCTTGTGGAGACGTTGATATTCGTATTCAGCTCGATGAACCTGCCAATCTTCTGCCCGAAATTCATCCTGCCCGTGATACGGTCAAACTCATTGATTACGCTTCTGCCAAGGTCATTTGTGTATGAAAAAGAAGTATAGTAGTTTGAAGTTTCCGTTCCGCCGCTGACCGAGATATCATAAGCCTGGTAGACAGCCGTGCGGAAGAGCTCGCTCTCCCAGTCGAAATACTTGCCTGCCCTCTCCCCTCCGATTGTCAGTGAGTTGACAGTGTTATCCGGAGCCGTGAAGGTATAGCCATGCTTGTTGAACCTCTTGCTGAGCTGTGCCAGAGCGCTGGCACTTGCCTCTGCGTCGGTCATATCATCATAGAGTTTACCGGCATTCCAGAAGTTTTCATAGTAAAGCTCCACCTGCTGCTCAGTGCTGGCAGCCTCATAGTTGTCAGTGGCAAAAGATGGGGTGATACCCACGGAAGCCTTGAAGTTTATTACAGGTTTGCCCTGCTTGCCCTGCTTTGTGGTGATGACGATCACACCGTTGGCGGCCCTGGATCCATAAAGTGCCGAAGCTGCGGCATCCTTGAGTACGGTGATCGACTCAATATCATTGGGATTGATTGTGTTCATCACGTTGCTCGAAGTGTAGATCCCCATCTGGGTAACGTTGCCCGAAATCACAGGTACTCCGTCGATAACGTACAAAGGCTCGTTTGATGCGTTCATAGAACCGAGACCTCGCACCCTTATTGATGCGGTGGACCCTGCCTGACCGGAGAGTGTTGTGATCTGGAGACCTGCGATCTTACCGCTCATGGCGTTCTGAAAGGAGAGTGTCGGCACATCCTTGATTGCATCAGCCTTTACCACACTGGCAGCACCCGTAAAGGTGCCCTTTGTGGATGTACCGTAAGCAACAACGATCACTTCGTCGAGTGCAAGGGCATCTGTAACCAGTTCGACATTGACCACGGTCCTTCCTGCCACCTGTATTTCCTGGGTCTTGTAACCGACATAGCTGAACACAAGTACAGCGTCGGAAGGGACATTGCCAAGGCTGTATTTGCCATCAGCATCAGTGTTGGTTCCTACTCCTCTCGCTCCCTTCAGCAGTACAACTGCATAAGGGACAGGAGAACCATCTTCAGAGGCGGTCACCGTCCCGGTAACACGCGTCTGCGCCATGCCGGCATTGACAAAAATCACCGACATGAGAATGAAGATCAGTTTTTTCATGAAAAAAGAGTATTAGTTTGTATAGGTTTACTCTCACAAGTTATAACGAAAATTAAAATATTTAAAAAAAATTTGTATTACATCATACTGTTTTAAAGCATACGATACTATCCGGTGGCGCCATGCACTGTGAGGCACATTGGATGGAGCCGTGAGAAATTTCTGAAAATCCCTCAGGTATCCAGACCTCTGGAAAAAATCCGGAAAGTTATGTCATACATATATTTTCGGGAGGCTAAATTTCACCTCTGCACCGCTGAAAACCGGATTGTTTTGAATAGATTTACTGTCGCTTTACAATAAATTTCAAATTAATATAACCCCGGCATGAAACTTTTAAAAGCACTCGTTCCGCTGTTGTTAATATTTTTCGGTTGCTCCACGCCCGAAAGATTTGATGTTCTGATCAGTAACGGCAATATCATTGACGGCTCAGGCAATGTCGCCTACATAGCTGATATTGGTATTATGTCCGACAGCATTGCGGCCATCGGCGACCTCAGAAAAGCCAGCGCTGAAACTGTGATTGATGCCACAGGCATGACTGTTGCGCCGGGATTCATAAATATGCTTAGCTGGGCGGTGGAGTCGCTGATCGAAGACGGAAGATCTCTTGGCGACATATGCCAGGGGGTGACCCTTGAAGTGCTCGGCGAGGGCGATTCATGGGGTCCCTGGAATGAAAGTATGAAGCTTGAGATGAAGGCCTCACAGGGCGACATAAAATATGATGTCGAATGGACCACTCTCGGTGAATACCTTGAATATCTTGAGAAGAAGGGTGTTTCAACTAACATAGCATCATTTGTTGGCACCTCCACCCTTCGGATACATACAATCGGATACGAAGACCGGCCACCGACTGCAGCAGAGATGGACTCGATGAAGCTGCTTGTCAGGCAGGCAATGGAGGAGGGGGCCATCGGAGTAAGCTCTGCACTTGAATATATTCCTGCAAGCTTCGCCTCTACTGATGAGCTCGCAGAACTGTGCCGTGTGGCAAAAGAGTATGACGGTATGTATATCTCCCATATCAGGAACGAGGATGAGACGTTCCTTGAGGCCATCGACGACTTTCTCAGGGTGCCCCGGGAGACCGGCATCAGGTCGGAGATATACCACCTGAAGCAGGTTGGCCGTACCAACTGGGACAAGCTTGATCAGGCAATAGCAAAGATCGATTCCGCCAGAGCCGCTGGGCTGCAAATAACTGCAGACATGTACAATTACCCGGCCAGCTCAACCGGCCTGGGAATCCTGATGCCCGAATGGGTTCAGGAGGGCGGTTTCACGAAGTGGGTCGCCAGGCTGAAGGATCCCGCCATAAGAAAAGTGGTAGGTCCTGAGATCATCAAAACAATCATGAAAAAGCAGGGCACCCCCGAAAAAGTGCTCCTGATTGGGTTCAACACCGACTCACTGAAGTACCTGCAGGGAAAAACCCTGGCAGAGATAGCCGCGATGCGTGGTAAATCGCCCGAAGAGACAGTCATGGATCTCGTGATTGATGACGGGAGCAATGTATCTGCTGTCTTCTTCTCAATGTCTGAAGACAACCTGAGAAAACAGATAGCTCAACCATGGATGAGCTTCGGCTCCGACGGCAAGTCGATGGCGCCGGAAGGGGTTTCCCTCCTGTCGGCCACCCATCCGAGGGCATACGGTAACTTCGCCAGGCTCCTCGGCAAATATGTACGTGACGAGCAGGTCATAACCCTCGAGGAGGCTGTGCGCAGGCTTACCTCCCTTCCGGCTGAAAGCATGAAGATCGAAAGGCGCGGGGCGCTTAAGGAGGGATTCTATGCCGACGTGGTTGTATTTGACCCTGCTGAAATCCGGGATCACTCAACCTTTGAAAACCCGCATCAGCTCTCCACGGGGATGTCTCATGTCTTTGTGAACGGGGTGCAGGTTCTGCGCGATGGGGTGCATACCGATGCCACTCCGGGCCGCGTTGTCAGGGGACCGGGATATACAGGAAAATAGAATTGCCTTGCCAGGGGTTGATGGCGGACAAGCCATGGGTGTCGGGACTGGCCGCCTGACTAACCGGCATATCCTGTGATGCTGAAAAAGGACCAACCGGCGACGGCAAAATGTTACCCTGCCGATTCGGACTCCTTAAGTTAGAATAGTCTTTACTTTTTTCTGAAAATCAAATTGATAAGAAGGAGTATGACTATGGCACCAATGGCGCCCGTCAGAATTGCGCCAATCCAACCCCCACCGAGAGTCACACCAAGCTTGCCAAGTATCCAGTAACCCAGCGGAGCACCAATGATACCAACTATTATGTTGCCCAGAAGGCCCAGTCCGCTGCCCCTGTAGATCATGCTGCCAAGCCACCCGGCAGCAGCACCGATGATAAGAGTCACAAGAATTTCCATAATCACAATATTTAGATTAATACTTAAAGGTTTTTCCGGATGCAAATCATAAACGTCAATTTGTACCCACGTGCTGAGAACCTCTAAGATAACAATTAAAACATTACCAGCGTTTTCTATTCACTATAAAAGGGCCTTTCCACAGGCAATTCCTCATCAGTGAGAACCCTGAACAAGACCGGGTCTTTCAGAAGGTCACGCACATCGGCAGGACGGCCGTCGAGAAGAACCTGACTGTTCATGAACCGGATACCGTGACTGTAATCGACATACCAGTAAATGTGACCGCTGTATACGGGCTGTATCGGACTGCCGTCCGGCTTATGCCAGCCATAAATCACAACCCTGTCAGGCCTTTCAGCTATCCGGGATGAGATTATCACATCTTTCTTGATGCCCGCCACAAGCTGTCCATGACGCCCGCCTGCATCAGCCAGCTGCCTCTCTATCTGTGCATTATGCTCTTCAAACTTCGTCACCAGCTCATTTACATTGCCAACCGGTCTGTAAAAGAAGGGTTCCGGTTTCAACACTGCCTGCGACCATATATGGTCACTCAGCCTTGACGTCAGCAGTGAAGCCCCGAACAGGTCAGCGAGCCTCTGGGCCGTACGCGGATTCATCGGGATGCGGCAGAAGTCGTCATCACTTCCGATTGCCAGATAATCCGGCATCACCTCGTATTCGAGAGTGTGAGGGTTTCCGCTAAGATCACTAAAAACGCCCCTGAGGGTCACCGTCTCCCGGAGGAATGCCGGGATATTTCCCGAGGCTGCCGCACGGAAGATCTCTTCCTCCCTCTCCTCCCGCGGAAGATCACGGAGGCGTGCCATAAACTGCGAGCCTGTCTCAGCCAGGGGCTCGCGCGCTTGGATGTTCAGTCTCCTAACGGGAACAATAACCGTATCAGCTATGAAGCCGGAATAAGCCCTTTCGCCAAAATACCGGTAGCCTTTCTGCTCATGCTTTATTCCACTGAGTATGCTGTGGATGAATCCGTTATACTCAACCTGGTGTGTGTGGAATATCTTGCCCCCGGGATTGGGTTTGAAGATGAACTCAATCCGTCTGTCGCGTGACCTGTACCATATGAGGGAATCGCGTTCGATTCCTTTCATCCTGAATGACCGGGCGAGGAAATCCTTCATCATCCTGCTGCGGTACCAGGTGCCTCCTGTCGGCGACACAAGAGGCTTCCCATTGTAGATCACCACGCTGTCATTGTATGCCAGGGTGCACAGGTGCCTGCCGGAACCCGGCTTCAGCCAGTTTGTGAGCTTCGGTCCGTAGAGGGTGTCATCATAGCCGTAGTTGCTGTCGATAAAAGCTATCCGAACCACCTGTGACGGTATCTGCTCATGTGCGTCGATGTAACTGAAGATGAACCGTCCGCCGCCGCTGTGACCGTTGAGCACCAGTTCAGGGTCCCACGGGGCAAACATAGCCGTTATCTCCTCAACAATCTGCCTGACCTGCTCCCTGTAATCCGGTGTGGCCGCGTTCCATGCCGGCCAGCTCTTGCGGTTGTTTTCAAGATATGCAACAACCAGAGTCCTGTCAGCAATTGTCTCCCTCAGGAAACGTGTCTGGGCGCCTATATGCTGGATGTCATAATGCCAGTCGTCTCCCTCCTTAAGCCTTTTGCCAGATGTCTGCTCAATTGTGTTGCCGTTCGGGAGAGCATACAGGACCAGCAGGACGCGGTCATTCTTTCCGAATCCCTCCAGTGGTGCATTGATGAGTATCCTTATGCCCGGGGGAGAATCTTCAATTACAGTCTGCTGTTCGTCATACAGCCCCGAGGCTTTAAATCCCGGCAGAAGCTGGGCCCTGGCCGTCAGGGCCAAAGCGGCCATTACCACACCCAGGAGCAGTTTTTTCATTTGCTGCCGATGCCGTTGATATACTCCTCAAGCATCGTATATCCTGAGGCAGCAACGGTGTTCCTGTCTGCAGGATCAGATGGGTTGAGTCCCCTTTTTGTCTCCCATTTGTCCGGCATTCCGTCACCGTCAGTGTCAGCCGGGACATCATCTGTCAGCAGCAGCGGCCATCCGCCTGCACTGTCCTGGCTGTCGATTATGCCTGTACCGGCTCCGTATGTATCGCCGTAGGCACACTTGCCGCTCTTCGTCTCACTGATGATCCTGCTGTCATAGCTGTCGCGGCGCGGCAGGGTTGCTCCGGTATTCTTCAGAACAGATTTATAGGCACAGCTGGCCTTTTCTGTTTTAACAGGTGCAGAAGGAAACGGACTGGAGGAAAGGATCGATGCCACCCCGGCATAGTCGCCCTCCACCCCGGCCCGGTTATCGGAGGTTACTGCCGGGCTGCCTTTCATGTAATTGCCTGATATATACCAAATGCCCAGGGAATCAAACGGTTCCAGTATCCGGCTGAGAACCGATTTCTTCGTTGCGGGGCCCGGTTTGTAGTAGTTGTTTACAATGTTCTGCTGACCCAGTTCACCTCCGTATGAGCTGTTGAATCCCCAGTTGAAGATTACGTTGTTCCGGAAATCCACTATCTCTGTCCCGCGGGTGTCAGGGTGGTACCTCGCCCCGCAGAAACGAGGCAGCCTGCTTGTATGGCTGGCAAGGAGGTTATGATGGAATGTGGCTCCCTTCCCGCCCCAGATTCCACCGTAGCCATGCTCCCCCTTGGGGTGACCTGCATCATAGAGGCTCTCGGCAATGAGGCACCACTGAAGCGTGAAGTTCTCATTGTCGTAAAACGAAGCAGTCTCATCAACAGACCAGCTCATTGAACAGTGGTCAACGATAATGTTTTTATGTCTTATGCATGAGATTGCGTCTTTCGGCTCCTCGCCGGGAACCCTGTTGCCGCACCTGAACCTGACGTATCTTATAATCACGTTGTCAGACTCGATAGAGACCGTCTCCCCGCTGATGCAGATACCATCACCCGGTGCTGTCTGCCCTGCAATTGTCACATCGCCTTTTGAGATGTTCAGCCTCCGTTTAAGCTCTATGGTTCCCGAGACGGCGAAAACTATCGTCTTCGGCCCCGGCTTGTTCAGAGCCCAGCGGAGAGAACCCTCGGCAGGCTTGACCACGGAGTCTGTGAGATTGGTAACGGCGTAGACCGCACCGCCCCTGCCTCCCGTAGTGAACCGGCCGAATCCCTCAGCACCCGGGAATGCGGGTATCTGCGCTGATGCAAGTGATCCTGCCAGGATGAAGAATACAAATGCGAAAAATCTGTTCATCTTACTTTGTTTACACTGACCCTTCCGTCAGGCGTTACAGTCTCCACTGTAATTTCAGCATTACCGTCACCACGCAACTCAACAATACCGGTTGTCTCCTCCCGGACCTGCAGACCGCTTATATTCACATCCGAACTGTTAAGAAAAAAGAGAAGCGGCTTGTTTTCAGCAACCAGACGCATGTTCTTGATTCTTATCCCCTTTGAGTCAATGCATGCCATTCCGTTTTCGGCGGTCATATCAATATTCTCCATTGTGATATTCTCAAGGTTCAGTTCCGGCAGTCCCTGGAGGTAAATAGCCTGTTGCGCCCCCCTGCAAGTTATGTTTTTCATCGATATGTTTTTAAACTGCGGGGTCTCCTCCGTGACCGGCGGTATTTCGCCAAAAGTTGTTTCGATGTTTTTGCCCTCCGCCAGCATCTCCGAGACCGATAGGCCGCCGTAATAGAGGTTGAACGAGATGGCCTGTGTGGGAATATCTGTCATCAGGATGTCATTGAACCATATGTTCTCAACCACTCCTCCCCTGCCACGGTTGCTCTTGAAGCGTATCCCCACGTCAGTGCCCATGAAGGTGCATCCGGCCACCGAGACATTCCTTACACCGCCCGACATCTCGCTGCCGATTGTTACCCCGCCGTGCCCGTGGTAGACGATGCAGTTCCTTATGATGAGGTTCTCTGTGGGCATGCCTCTCTTCCTGCCGTCCTCATTCTTGCCTGATTTGATGCAGATTGCATCGTCGCCCACATCGAAGCTGCTGTTGTAAAGCAACGCATTGCGGCATGATTCTATATCTATCCCGTCACCGTTCTGCGAGTACCAGGGATTACGGACGGTGATGTTCCTGATGGTGAGATCCTCGCACATGAGGGGATGGAGGCACCACGCAGGGGAGTTCTGGAACACAGGACCGTCAAACATTATCTTTTTACAGCTGACAAGGCTCACCATCACAGGACGGAGAAAATCTCTC
>Ga0209467_1001774_pt1 | contig 17487 bp, 11 predicted proteins | sample Higcelwee11metaG_FD_187175 | JGI IMG/M metagenome (GOLD analysis project Ga0209467, IMG submission 187175) | Freshwater pond sediment microbial communities from the University of Edinburgh, under environmental carbon perturbations - High... | ecosystem: Environmental > Aquatic > Freshwater >...
CGGCGAAGAGCAGGGCCAGCGCTGTCAGTGTCCGCTCCCCACCCGAAAGGAGCGAGAGGATTTGCTGTTTCTTGCCCGGCGGGGCTGCGATGATCTCAAGGCCCGCATTCATCGGGTCTTCATTGTCGATCAGCTCCAAATACGCTTTGCCGCCGCCGAACAGGCCGGTGAAGAGCGTTTGGAAGCGTTCGTTGACTTGCGTAAAGGCGTTATTCAAACGCTCACGCGCTTCGCGGTTAAGCTGGCCGATGCCTTGGCGCAGTTTGGCGATGGCGGCGACGAGGTCGTCTTTTTCCTTCGTCAATTTATCAATCTCAGTTTGCGCGGCCTCGGATTCCACTTCGGCGCGAAGGTTGACCGGGCCCATATTATCCCGTTCGCGCAAATGACGGCCCAAAAGCTGTTCCAGTTCGAACACGCTCGGCAAATTGGCGGTGTCGTCGAAAGCCGCAATTTCCTGAAGATTCTCGGGTTCGCAGTTCAGCTTCTCCGCCATGCGTTCGCGCAGGGTGTTGAAGTGCTCTTGCGCGGCCGCCACAGCGCCTTCGGCGCGCACGCGCTCTTCGCGGGCGGTGCCGAGCGTGGCTTCGTCCTGTTTAAGCTGATGCTCGGTGACGGAAAGCTTTTGTTCCGTGGCGATCAAAATATCCGCGGCTTCACGGCGCTTGGCTTCGGCGCTTTCAAGTTCGGTGAGCAGGCCCGCGCGTGAGGCGTCAAGCTCCGCTGGACGGGCGCGTAGGCTTTCAAGCTCCGCTTTCATCGCCGCGATACGTTCGGCCAGCGCGGTTGCTTGCGCTTCGGCGCTTTCCATGCGGTTTTGCCAAGCTTTGCTTTCTTGCTCAACCGTTTTCTCACGTGTTGCGCAGAGTTCAAGCTCACGGGCGAGGCGATCGCGTTCGCTTTGCTGCGTGGCTTGTTGGCCCCGCGCTTCGGCCAGCGCGACACGCTGATTGCCGATGGATTCACGCAGCGCATCGATGGCGGGCAGGCTGGCGCGTTCTTCCTCAATCGCTGTGGCGCGGGTGCGCACAGCTTCCATGTCTTCCGCAATTTGACGCAAATTATCATTCAAAGCGTTTAGCTTGGCGTTCATCGCGGCTGTTTCGCGTTCTTGCTGCGCCAAGTTGTTGCGCGCGTCATTGAGCGCCGCGAAAGCGGCTTGCAGCGCGGTGCGGGTTTGTTGATCGAGCGTTTGGCATTGCTGCAAGAGCGAGGTCGCCTCTAAAAGCGTTGCCGTTTGTTGCGCGCAAAGCTCTTCGGCTTGCGTGATGGACTCTTGCAATGCGGCAAGGCGGTTGCGTTGCTGCAAGCGCATGGCCGAAGCTGTTTTGGCTTCCGGCGAGAGCGTAAAGCCATCCCACCGCCAAGCCCAACCTTCGCGGCTAACAAGGATTTGGCCGGGTTGAAGTGCGGCGCAGGCGGCTTCGCCTTGGCTGCGATCTTCCACAAGCCCAATTTGCGAAAGGCTGCGGGCCAAAGCGGCTGGCGCTTTGACAAACGAGGCTAAAGGTTGCGTGCCTGTGGGCAAAGCCGGGGCATTTGCCAACGGCGCGAGCTCGCGCCAATGCATCGCAGCTTGGGAATCAAGCGCTGCGGTCAGCGCTTCGCCCAGCGCCACGGCGAGCGCGTTTTCAAGGCCCGGCGTGACGGTGATAAGGTCGATGACTTGATCAAACTGCGCGTCATTCTGATGTGCGAGCAAGGCCGAAATAGCATCGGCTTCGGCGCGGAGCTTCGTGCGGCTTGTTTCGGCCAGCTGGTGATCTTCGCGAGCTTTGCTCTGCGTTTCTTCAGCCTGCGCCTTGGCGGTTTCTGCGTCCTGGGCTTGCGCCTTGCGGCGTTCCAGTTCCGTTTCGCATGCTTCCAGCATGGCTGCGGCCAAAGAGATGTCCGGGCGTGTGGCGATTTCGCTGGCCAGCGCGGTGCGCTGCGCGTCGAACTCGGCGCGGCGCTGCGTGAGCGACGCTTGACGGTTGGTCAGGCTGAGCAGTTCGCGTTGCAAAGCGTTTTCACGCGCTTCGGCATTGGCGGCCTGTTCCATCAGCGAGGCGAGAGATGTTTCAAGCTCATGCACTGTGGCTGTCGTGGCTTGGAGCCTTTCGCTCAGGCTGGGCAGCATTTCTGTGATGTCTTGTTTTTTCTGCGCCAGCTCTGTGCTTTCGCTGCCAAGGCGGGTCAAGGCTTCAAGCCCGTCTTTATGGCGGCTTTGTTCGCGGGTTTGATCGCTTTCCGCTTGGTTCAGGCGGCCTTCGGTCGCGCCGATTTGCTCATGCGTACGCTTCGCTTCGGCGTCGATTTGTTCGCGCGCAAGCGTCAGCTTTTGCACCACGGCGGCGGCGACGGCTTCGGTTTGGCGCAAGGCCGGAAGATCGGCGGCGATGTTGGCACGATCCGTATTGCCACGTGTGACAATCGCGAGCAGTTCATTCACGCGGGATTCGGCGGCTTGCAATGCTTCGATGGCCTTGCCCGCATCAACCTCGGCTTCAAGCCAACGCAAGTGCAAAAGGGCGGCTTCGGTCTTGCGGATATGTTCGGCCAGATTGCGATAGCGGCTGGCTTGGCGGACTTGTTGTTTCAAGCTGCGGAGTTGCGTATCAAGCGTGCGCAGTACGTCATCGACGCGTGTTAGATTTTGCTCGGCGCCCTTGAGTTTTAGTTCGGCTTCGTGGCGGCGGGCTTGCAGGCCAGCCGTGCCAGAGGCTTCTTCAAGAATCTGGCGACGATCCTGCGGCTTAGCGCGGATGAGCGCGTCGATCTGGCCTTGGCCCACAACGCTTGTGGACTGCGCGCCCGTCGATTGATCGGCAAAGATTAATTGTACGTCGCGTTGACGCATCGGTTTGCCGTTGAGACGATAATCCGAGCCGCCGCCGCGTTCGATCTTGCGCGTGACGCATAGCTCATCGGAATCGTTATATTCGGCAGTCGCGCTGCGGTCTTCGTTGTCGAGGACGAGCGAGACTTCGGCCAGATTGCGCGAAGGCCGCGTGGCTGTGCCCGCGAAAATCACGTCTTCCATACCTGCGCCGCGCATGCGTTTGGGTGAGGTTTCCCCCATGACCCATTTGAGCGCTTCGACAAGATTCGATTTGCCGCACCCGTTCGGCCCGACAATGCCGGTCAGGCCTTCGCTGATGTGAAGGTCTGTCGGATCGACAAAAGACTTAAAGCCATGAAGGCGCAAACGCGTAAAATGCAAAGGCTTACTCCAATGATAATAGTATCGAACGACTTACTGTTTTTTCTGCGCCAAAATTTTGTCAAAAGCGGCTTCGAAAACTTCTAAATGCTGCGAGCCCATAATGTGATCTGCGCTATCGTTGATGATGAAGGTCGGCGTGCCTTCAATATTATATTTACTCATCGCTTCGGTGCGGGCGGCAACAAGCTTATCGAACATGGCCGTGTCTTCAAGGCAAGCCTTGCTCTTTTCGGCGCTTAACCCCGCGAGCATAGCGTATTGTTGCAAGACAGTTTCCGGTTTGGGCGAGCCGAGCCACGCGTTGCGGTTATGATAGATCACCGAAATAAAGGGGAAAAATTTATCGTCCGGCATACATTCTGCCAAGGCCGCGCCTTTAAGCGCGATGCCGTCCACAGGAAAGTCGCGATAGATCAAACGAACCTTGCCCGTGCTGATATAGCGTTTCTCAAGTTCAGGTAGGACGTTGTTGTAAAAATCAGCGCAGTGCGAGCAGGTCATGCTTGAATATTCCACGACCGTAATAGGAGCCTTGGGGTCGCCCTTTGCATGATCGGCAAGCGCGGGAGCTGCACCAGCCTGCGCTGCGCTGACGCTGAAAACCATCATGACGCCCGAGAGGACGAGAAACCGTTGAAGTGCAAACATTTTACCACCCAGATCAAGATGTTATCGGTGTAAGCGCAACCAAAGTTAGAGCCTGCGTCGCGCACGTTTATTGTGCTTTGTTCAAAGAGGCGCTTGGCGTCACTCTTTTTCGCCTTCTCTTATAACAGATTCGCCCAGCTGGTGAAGAATTTCCCTTAATTCTTCATTTTCGACGTCTTTTAAGCTTTCTGAAAGTAGGGCTTTGTCGGATTCGCTTAAAACGGCGGGCTCCTGTGCCGGAAGAGGGTGGCTTGTCGGGTAATAGGTCTCAAGGACAATGCGGCTTACGGCGGTATAGCCGAAAAAAGCGTTAATTCGGGAGCGGACGGTTTCGTTCAGGAAGCCAAACGACATGGCCAAGCCCTGCGGCAGGCGGATGTGTAAGGTGCCTTCAGCGCGCTGACCTGCCCATTTATCGCCGTCCTTTTTGCCTTTGGGAAAGGTGATTTTGACTGGCGACGTACTTTTGGCATATTCCTCCCCTACGATTTCGCGCCAATGCTCTATAAGGGAAGCATACAAAGCCCAATCTTTACCGACCGCATCACGGGCGATTTTATCAAGGGCAAGCGAAAGGGTGCGAGGAAAAGCCATGGGAGCAAGTTTGTCGCATAACGGAACAACGGACAAGAGGGCAAAACCGTCGGCCTCAAAACTTTTGCGCTGGTATGACAAGCATCGTCGGCAAATGCCATGGCGCGCTTTGCCTGGCCAGACGCCTAATCCTTATCATGTGTGGCTTTCCGAAGTGATGTTGCAACAGACGACTGTGGCGGCTGTCGGGCCATATTTTATGGCCTTTTTAAAGCGCTGGCCGACGGTTAAGGCTCTGGCTGCCGCTGATTTAGATCAGGTTTTACAAATGTGGGCGGGCCTTGGCTATTACCGGCGGGCGCGTGGGCTTCATGCGTGCGCACGCGTGATTATGGAAACTTATGGCGGCCTTTTTCCTTCGGATGAAAAAGAACTTCGCGCTTTGCCGGGGCTTGGGCCCTATACGGCGGCGGCGATCAGGGCGATTGCGTTTGACCAGCGGGCCAATGTGGTCGATGGCAATGTCGAGCGCGTGATGGCGCGGCTTTTTACCGTTTCTACGCCGCTGCCACAGGCAAAAAAAGAGCTGACGGTGCTGGCGGAAACGCTCTTGCCCAAAGCGCGTTATGGCGATTATGCGCAAGCGCTGATGGACCTTGGCGCAACGGTTTGCACGCCCAAAAGCCCCAAATGCGCGAGCTGCCCTTGGCTGCGCGTGTGTGCCGCGCAGGCGCAGGACGATCCTACCGCTTGGCCGCGTCGGGGCAAGCCAAAGGCTAAACCCGTGCGGCGTGGTTTGGCCTTTGTGGCTTGGAATGCGAAGGGGTGCGTGTTTTTGCAAACCCGATCCGATTCCGGGCTTTTGGCTGGGATGATGGAGGTGCCATCGACCGCTTGGACGGAAGGCCCCATGCTTTCGTGGGCCAAGGCTCGTGTTCAGGAGCCTTTTTCAGCTGATTGGGTGGTTTTATCGGGTCTTGTTCATCATCCTTTTACTCATTTTGATCTTGAATTGGGCGTTGCTGTCGCCACGATCTCCGGCAAGCCCAAAGGCCTTTGGGTTGCTCCGGAAGATCTTCAAGCGCAAGCGTTGCCTAGCTTGATGCGTAAGGTTTTACGTCGCGCTTTTGATTGGAAGAAAATGGAGAAGAGCCATGAGGCTTAAGACCCTACGTTTTTTGTTTGCTGTTGTGTTGGTCAGCGTTGGGCTTAGTGCCACAACGCGCGCGTGGGCGGATGATGCCTATGTTACGCCGTCGTTGCGCAACTTTATGCAAACGCTTGTACGTTTTGGGGCTTTGGATTTGCGGCGTGACGATATTATCGACGATTACGGACGCATCGTTGAGTGTAAAATTTATCAGAAATTTTATACAGACGATTTTAAATGGCAAGAAATTCGCGCGGCTTTGCGTAAAGCTATCAAGCAAAATATTGCGACCTTTCCGACGGCTTATCGGTTTGATGCCGTTTTGCAACTGGATCGTTATGATTTTAAGGACAATCTGTTCCGGTTTACCGCTAAGACGGCGCAGGCTAGTTCGAACACCTTTACGGTTAAAGGCCATGAGGAAGAGACCTGTATCGTTCAAAGCTATGATGATTTTCCGCCGATGACTTATAAATTTGTATTGGATCAACCGCTCAAATTGCTCGGCATTCCGGTAAGTCAAAAAGATGGCGAGCTTTTGTTGGCGCGCATGAACGAGGCTAAAAATAAAGATCGTTTGATTTATGCGCGATTTAATCTGCGCGTTTCCTACATCGCGCCGATTTCGCCAAAGGTCAAAGACACCGTGCCAAAGACCAAGGCCCAGCGCATGGTGGGGCCGATGGTAACACAAGAACTTGAATCTAATATTGCGTTGTTGGACTCGCGCGTTGATTCCATCGAATATTTTGAAGATCCAGAACGAACGAAGCTGATCTATAGCTTTACGCCTTAATCAGCCTGCTCAATCTTGATAAGCTTGACCTTGTGACCTTTGACGGCAAGCGCGAGTTTGCCTGCCTTGAGTGCGAGCGCGGTTTCGCCGAACAACGTCAAGCGCCAGCCTTGCAGCGATTTTACATCCGGCGCGTCTTGTGCGGCGATGGCTTCGAGATCGTCTGTGGAGGCGATGAGTTTGGAGGCCACGCCATATTCCGTGGTGACCTGTTTGAGCAGGACTTTTAGTAAATCGAAAACGGCGCTTGCACCGTTTGGCAAGGAGCGTCTTTCTTCCACCGCAGGGCAGGCCTCGTTCGGAAGCGCCTTGGCTTTTTCAACGGCTTCGAGGATGGCGGTGCCATAACGGCCTTCGGCAAGGCCGTGGTTCAGGCCGCGCGTGCGGGCTAATTCAGCAACGGTGGATGGCGCATGGCTGGCGATTTCGAAAAGCGCTTCGTCTTTCATAACCCGACCACGCGGCAGGTTGGCGTGTTGCGCTTCTCTTTCGCGCCACGCGGCGATTTCGCGCAAAACAGCTAGACGGCGTGGTTTGTCGGAATGGAACTTGAGCCGTTTCCAGACTTCCTGCGGATCGGTTTGATAGGTGTCGAGCGAGGTGAGGATGGCCAGCTCTTCCTGCACCCAATCGCTGCGTTTGGTCTCAGCCAATTTGGCGGCCAAGCTTTCGTAAATGACGCGCAGATGAGTCACGTCGGCCAGCGCATATTCAATTTGACGTTCGGTCAGCGGGCGCTGCGACCAATCGGTAAAGCGGCTCGATTTATCGACTTTTTCATGAGCCAACGTGCTGACAAGGGATTCATAGCTGATGCTATCGCCAAAGCCGCAGACCATGGCGGCGATTTGCGTATCGAAAAGCGGCGTGGGCACGCGCTCCGTAAGATTGACAAAAATCTCGACATCCTGTCGTGCGGCGTGGAAAACTTTAAGGATTTTGGGGTTCGCCATAAGCTCGAAGAGCGGGGTGAGATCGATCCCTTCAGCCAGCGGGTCGATGGCGGCGGCTTCGTCCGGCCCGCCCACTTGCACTAGGCACAGTTTGGCATAGTACGTGCGCTCGCGCATGAACTCGGTGTCAACGGTTACGAAAGAGGCCTGCGCGAGCGAGGCGCAAAAGCGCGCCAGCTCGGCTGTGGTGGTGATGTAAGTCGTCATACGCCCGTGATACGGCTTTCGGGCGCAGGACGCAAGGGTTACAGCAGATTACATCGCGTAAACGGCGCGCAATTCCTTAATTGCAGCACGCACAGAAGCCAGTTTGTCAGGCCGTGTTCTGGCAGCGAAAGCAATCGTTTGATCCGCAGCGGGGCGACCTTCGCTCAAAACGGCATGGAAGATTGCTTTGGAAATATTCCGTGCTGTGCCCATGCCGTTGCGCAAGCAATACGAAAGACCGCTATTGGCAAGATGCCCCAACGAAGAATCTGTTTCGCCTGTTTCCTGAGCTAATGTGGCCGCTTCACGATACAGGAAAAAGGCGGCCTGTCTGACCTTTGCAAGCTGGTCGGGTGATGAAACTGTTTTATTGAGCAAGAAATACGCCGCATCCGTCATGCCCAGCATGGCTTTGTGGGGCGTGAGCTTGCCTGCACATTCCGTAACCAATCTTTCGCGAAGGTCTTGCGGGATCAGCGCAAAGACCTTCGGGCTCATCAAACCGGAGAAAACGTCCGGCATTGGCGTTTGTGTGAGAATGACGGTCACGTCTGACACGCTAGGTTTAGACAGCACGAGATTTGTGTCCGCGAGATCTTTCGGTAAAGGATAAATCGATGTCGGCTTGTCCGCATTTATGAGCGTATCCGAGGCGATTTGATGAAGGTCTGGGTGTTTCGCCCCCGTGGCGAGGGATAAAAAATCCTTGTCCATCGCTTCACGTGCTGTGTGCACGCCAAGCGGCGCTTGCGGGATTTTCAAATCAAGCGGAGCCCCATGAACAGGCGCACCGCAGGGAACAACCGGAGCCGATGGGGCGCAAGCGGGCGAGATCGTTTCGTGAAGATTCAGATTGGGGACGTAAAGGCCCTTGGGCAAAAAGCGCATCAAGTGATCGATGGGCGGAATGCCGGAAATCGCGGACAAAATCGTCTGGCGAATGTTCGGGCGCGGCGCGTTGGCGAAGGAATCGAACTCGTTTTGCATCAGCACATTGAGGTGCGAGGTTGTTTGACGAATGGAAGCTGTAATTGTCTTGCCCACCGTCGTAATGCTTGCGGCAAAGGCTTCGGTTGGGCGCGTAAACGTGGCTGTTGCCCACGCTTTCACACCGTTCCAACTGCCATGGAGCCTATCGCCCCAAGAGGCCATAGAGGTGCCGAGCTTGGCGCTGACATGCTCGCCAACAAAACCGCTGAGCGAACCCCAATGCGAAAGCGTTTCAGCAACCAGGCCGCCGAAAGCGCCACCCAAAGCGCCAGAAAGTGAACCGTGAATTAATGAGCTGGAAAGCCAACCGCGCTTTTCGGTGACCTTGCCATCTTTGCCGACGACGGTGCGACGTTTGGCGCGATCGCGCCACGCGAGGCCAAGCGCTTTGCGCCAGGTCAGTTCTTGTTCGGCTTTTTCGCGGTGATCAATGGCAGACTTAACAAATTCCCGCACGAACAGCGAAGCCGCGCCACCGACAGCGCCGAAGAGCATGCCGCCAATGACGAAGGGGATTAAGGCGCTGGCTGTGGCAACCACCGGAATTGTCGTAAGGGCAGCGGCAACGCCAAATTGCATCACGATCAATTTGACAAGTGTACGGCTAGCAAATCCGGCACCGAAGCCGAAGGCGATGCCCATGACGGTCTTGTTTTTCAAAATCGATTTTGAGGAGGCGTGACGTTTGGTTTCCATTTTGCCGAGCATCATGTCGGGTGTCAGGTCGATAACGTCCTCTTGGCGGGCTGGAACTTTGATTTCTGGAAAAACGCTTTTGCCTTGCTTTTTTGCGGCAGTCTTTGCGGATTGTTTCTGACGCTTAGCTTTTTCAACTGCATTGCGCTGAGCAGCGTCTGCTTGGCTTTGTTGAACCTTGCAAGCGTTTTCAGCTTTTAGCGCTTTGGCGCGGGCCCGCGTTTTTTCAGCGTTCTTTTTTGCGATGGCGGTCTTGTTGCTCATGGAACGGCCTCAAAAAATAAAATCAATCAAATGAAAAAGCAAAGAAGGCACTTCGTTTATGGTCTTTATTCCCCCGCGGCGTTTTTATGAAACAACCGCGAGGGAAGGTCTTTAGGTTGGTCTATAGCTTAGTAATCACAGTTGTCGCCGTTATGGCCATGACCACCATGATCGGGGCGCCCCGGCTTGACATTAATTTGCGAACCAGAAACAGCGCCGGCTTTTGATTCACTGTTTGCTGAGGTGTTGACGTTCGTTTTGTCAGCTTTGGGTTCGTATTTGATTGCAGCATCAAGGATCCCAACACCAGTAGCAAAACGACCAAGGTTGCCAAGGAAACCGCCAACTTCAGCTGCTTGCGAGGGAGCTGTTTGTTCTGTCATGTCAGCGCCTTGCAGATCTTCTTCAGCCGTGACTGCGCCGAGCGTCTTGGTTTTGTTCGAATCGAAGAACCCTTCCCCATCGCGAACGAAGCCTGTAATGGCGGTGCCTTCACCAAATTCTTTTGTAGTGGTCGTGGTTACGGTCGTCTTATCGACGACGGGTTTCATAACCGTTTCTTTTTTGTTTACTCTTTTTGTCGGTGTGAAAAGAATTTTTGCTGGAATACCGCATTGTTCACAACCCGGTTTGCGGTTTGGGTTGTCAATCAAGGTGGGCTGGCCTTTTTCGACGGAAGAAACCGCTAGCGTAACCGGAACTTCGCGAGTTACCGTCGTTTCAGTCTTTGTGCGCGAAACAATCTTTTCGCCGCCTTTAAACTTGATGGGTTCTTTTTCGCCAGGCATATAGGCCTTGACGGCAACGTCCCTATAAAGTTCAGGCGCAGGGGATTCTTTTTTGTACCCGGCGCATCCGGCGATGGAGAAAGCTGTTACCAGCGCAGCGGCTTTGATAAATTTATTCAGCATGAGCAAATCCTTCCTTCTTATGGCTATGGACGTTATATGCGATTTTCGAAATCCGAGGCGAAACTATCATAATGAAAGGTAAACAAACAAGGAGAAAGTATAGTTTCTGTTAACCTTGAAAAGAACAAAAATCACATTTTTATAGTTAACGGAGAGAGTAATTCCTATTGGGGTTGAACGTTAAACCCATCGCAAAGGGCCGGGCGCTTGAGGGGGCGTGTGAACTCGCCCAATGTCTTTATTTCTTTGTCGATCTTGGCGCAGGTTTCTTCAAGGCGCTTATGCGCTTCGCTTTTTGCTTTTTCCGCTGCCTCAATTTTGGCTTGGCGGGTGGCTTCTTCTTGAAGACGCTTTTCTTCCTTGGCTTTTTGATCGGCCCTTATGATTTCCCGGAGTTTCTTGGCTGCAGCCCGTGCCGCTTTTTCATCCTCAAAAATTAAGGCTCTGCGGGCGAGCTGCAGATCGTCCTTACAGACAGGGACAATAAAGACTTCATAGGTCAAAAACATTTCGTTATTGCTGTTACGCGTTGGCGGGTGGACAAACCCCTCGATAAGCGGGCGATTTTTTTCATCGCGCAAAACCGTTTTATCGTCGTCTGTTGCCCAAAGCGGCCCGCAGGCATATGGCGTTTGTCGTGCGTCATAAAATTTTCCGGCGTATTCTTCGGGGATGGGCAACGTATTGCGCGGATCGTTTTCGATTTGGTCTGGGGGGACAAGGCCTGCTCTCACCGTTTTCTTTGCACAGGCCGTCAGCGTGCCGGGCGCAACCATGGCGAGGAAAGCCATTTTCAGGAAAGAGCGGCGTGATAAAGTCATTTTTGGTTAAATCCTTCTTAAAATCTGGCCTACAATAAGGGATTTCCGGGTCTGAAAGCAATATCACGGGCCGAAAAAAACAAGGCCAACAGGCCGTAAGGGCGGGTGGCGGCGCACATTAACCCTTTTCTCCGGCGCTAAACGAGGTATAAAGGCGGCTTACGCGTTGGTTTTTGGAGTTTTTGTCCTATGCATCCCTATCGTTCGCATACGTGCGGTCAATTACGCGCCGAGCATATCGGCCAAGAGGTTCGCCTTTCTGGTTGGGTTCACCGGAAACGTGATCATGGCGGTTTGCTGTTTATTGATCTGCGCGACCATTACGGTCTTACGCAATGCGTGATTGATCAATCGAGCCCGCTTCTTGCCACCATTGAGCAAGTAAAGAACGAAAGCGTTGTGACGGTCACGGGCAAAGTCGTGGCGCGTCCTGATGAAACATTGAACAAAAAACTGCCGACCGGTGAGATTGAAATCGATATTCAAGCGTTTGTGATTGAAAGCGCTGCCGATCCGTTGCCGATGCAGGTCAATGCTGACGCTGATACGGGGGAAGAGGTGCGCCTCAAATATCGCTTCCTCGATCTGCGTCGCGAGCATTTGCAAAATAGTATGAAATTGCGTTCAGATGTGATCGCCTATTTGCGCCGCACGATGTGGGATCTGGGCTTCCGCGAATATCAAACGCCAATCTTGACATCGTCCAGCCCCGAAGGCGCGCGCGACTTTTTGGTACCGAGCCGTTTGCATCCGGGCAAGTTCTACGCGTTGCCGCAAGCGCCGCAGCAGTTCAAGCAACTGCTCATGGTCGCTGGCTTCGACCGCTATTTCCAAATCGCGCCGTGCTTCCGTGATGAAGATCCGCGTGCTGATCGCAGCCCCGGTGAGTTTTATCAGCTCGATCTTGAGATGAGTTATGTCACGCAAGACGACGTGTTCGCCGTGGTTGAGCCCGTTCTTCATGGCATGTTTGAGACATTCGGCAGCTATGGGCGCGAGGTGAAGCCTGCGGTCACGCCGCTGCCGTTCCCGCGCATTCCGTTTGATGAGGCGATGCTGAAATACGGCACCGACAAGCCCGATTTGCGTAACCCGCTTTTGATTTCCGATGTGACGTCGGTTTTTGCGCGGGCTGATGTCGAATTCCGCGCCTTCCGTTCGACGATTGATGCAGGCGGTGTGGTGCGCGCCATCCGTGCGCCTCAAGTTTTGGGCAAGCCGCGCAGCTTCTTTGATAAGCTCAACGATTGGGCGAAAGATATTGGCGCGCCGGGCCTTGGTTATATCGTTTTTGAAAACGGGGCAGGCAAGGGGCCAATTGCGCGTTTCGTTGGCGAAGAAGCGCAAAAGGAATTGCGTGCGTTGACGGGTTGTGAAGATGGCGATGCCGTCTTCTTTATCTGCGACAAGAAAGGCGCTGCCGCCAAGATGGCCGGGCAGGCGCGTACAAAAATCGCGCAGGATATGGACGTCATCGAAAAGAACGCGTTCCGCTTCTGCTGGATCGTTGATTTCCCGATGTATGAGTACGACGAAGAGCGTAAGAAGATCGATTTCTCACACAATCCGTTCTCCATGCCGCAAGGCGGGATGAAGGCTTTGAGTGAGCAAGACCCGCTGACGCTTAAGGCCTATCAATATGACACGGTTTGCAACGGGCTTGAGATTTCATCGGGCGCGATCCGCAACCATTTGCCGGAAGTTATGTATAAGGCCTTCGCTATCGCGGGCTATCCGCCGGAAACGGTCGAGGCTAAGTTCAGCGGCATGCTTTCTGCGTTTAAGCTTGGCGCACCGCCGCATGGTGGGGCCGCACCGGGTATTGATCGTTTGCTTATGCTTTTGACTGATGCGCCGAATATTCGCGAAGTCATAGCTTTCCCGCTCAATGGGGCGGCTGAAGATTTGATGATGCAAGCGCCGAATGTCGTGGAGCAGGAACGGTTGCAAGAACTGCATATCCGTCTCGCGCCACCGCCGATAAAGAAATAAGTTTTTCGCATAAAAAAACACCGTCCTCTCACAGGACGGTGTTTTTTTTGTTTGCAGTTTAGGCGGCGCGGACTTTTTTCAGGAAGCTTTGAACTTTGTCACTCAACATCCCCGATTGTTGGGTCAGCTTGGTCGCTGCCGATTGCACCGTGCCGGAGATGTTGCCCGTTTCTTCGGCGGCGCGGCTGACGCCGCCCACATTGCGGGACACATCGCGTGTGCCAACGGTGGCTTCCGTGATGTTGCGTGCAATTTCCTGCGTGGCTGTGCCTTGCTCTTCGACGGCGGCTGCGATCCGCGTTGAGACTTGGTTGATCCCGACGATGGTTTCGCGAATGCGTTCGATTTCACCGACCGTCGTATGAATGGCCAGCTGGACGTTGCTGATCTGGCTTGTGATTTCTTCCGTCGCTTTGGCTGTTTGCGTGGCAAGCGATTTCACTTCGCTGGCCACAACCGCAAAGCCTTTGCCTGCTTCGCCTGCGCGGGCGGCTTCGATCGTCGCGTTGAGGGCCAGGAGGTTGGTTTGGCTTGCAATCTCGCCGATCAGGCTGATGACCTGACCAATACGTTCAGCCGTCTCCGCAAGGTCGCGAACGGTTTTGTCTGTGGCATTGGCTTGGTCCACGGCTTTGTGAGTGATGTCGGAAGATTCTGACACCTGACGGCTGATTTCATTGATGGAGGAGGTGAGCTCTTCCGTGGCTGTCGCAACGGTTTGCATGTTGGAGGAGGTTTGCTCCGCTGCCGCTGCGACCGTGCCGGTCAATTTATTGGTGTCCTGAGAGGTTGTGGCCAACGTATCGGCAGCGATTTTCAGATCGAGCGCCGAACTTGTGACATCGTCCACGACGACCTTGACGCTGCTTTCAAACTCTTCGGCCAATGTCATCATTTCTTCGTGGCGTTGACGAATGGCCCCGCTGACGACCCAGAACAGAATGGCGTACACAATGCCGATGCCGATAATGGAGGTCAGGAGGTGATTGATCTTGATGTTGTTCGCTGAGGATTCCATGGATTCTTTTTGCTCTTTGATGGATTCCTTGTAGGAATCGATCATCTTCGCGAGATCGTTGCGCGCACTGACACGCTCCGTTCCGGCTTCCGCCGCGAGTTCGAGGGCCATCGGGATGTTGTTTGCTTTTCGCGCCACGGCCACCTTTCTCGCTTGGGTATCATAGTTCTTCATATGCGCAATCGAGGTTTCGATCAGCTGTTTCCGGCTTGGGCTTTTGATGATGCTGGAGAAGGCCGCATAATCCTCGGTGAGGTCTGTATAGAGCGTCTCATAATTTTTCTCAGCCGTTGCGATGCTGCTGGCATCGGGAGCAAGGATGATGCTTTTGACCGTGCCTTCAATTTGATTGAGTTTCGAGCGAAGCTCAAGCGCCGTGATAATGCGTTGAACCTCGTTGCCCAGAATATTGGCGGTTCCCTCGTTAAGACTATTAAATCCGGATCGCGCCGTAACGATGAGGACGATGCAAACGAGAATAACCAAGACTTGCGGTAAGAAGATCTTGGTCATCAAGCTTTGTTTGTTCCACCAACTAAACATGGGCGGCGCTCCCTATATGGTCATGAAGATTCGTTTCGCCAGACAGAGAACGATGATTTTGGTGAACAAAGTGTTACTGGCTCAATAGCATTGTATTCTAATTGAAAATGAAATAGCGGCGTATGCCGGTTTGAATACCTTGATGTGGTCGTTTTCTTTTAAGCCGAAAGATCGATCAGATTTTGCAGCATGCTATCTACTGTTGTGATCGTTTTTGAGTTCGCTGAATAAGCCTGTTGCGCCACGACGAGCGTTGTAAACTCGCTGGCGATATCGACGTTTGACGATTCAAGCGAACTTGTCGAAAGACTGCCTGCACCGTTTGTGCCTACCGCTGTGTAGGTGGCGGCCCCGGAGGTTGTCGTCGCGAGATAGGCGTTGCCCGAAACGGCGGATAAATTATCGGCGGAGGTAAAGACTGCGAGCGGAAGTTCGTAATACGTTAGGCTTACGTCGTTATCATATTCGACGGAGATATTGCCGCTGCTATCGATGGAGACGCTGCTGAATGAACCTTCCGCAACGCCATCCTGACTTAGGCTTGTGACCGAATAGGCGTCGTCCTCCTGTTGCGTGATGCCGGAAAGGTCGAGCGTTACTGTTTGCGCATCGGCTCCGTCATAGGAGAGGGCTAGGCCGATGCTCGTGCCGTCAATGGTGCTGCCGCTGCCGTTATCTTCGACGGACTCAATGTTGCCATTCTCATCAAAGGTTACCGTATAGACGGCTGAATAATCGCTTGTGATGTCTGTGTCGGAATCATAAGAGGCATCTTCGCCTGTGACGGTTAACTCCCATGTGCTGGTGTCAACTTTGGTCCATGAGAAGGAAACGTTGTGTGCCGTGCCTGTGGAATCATAGACTTCAACTGTTGAAGATGATGTCGTCGAGCCATCGTCGGCGCTTGCCGGAAGGTTAGCTGTATAATCGATGTTGGCTGTTGTAACGGAGGCGTTGAGAAGATCAGAGATCTGTACAGGAACCAAAGTACTTTCATTCACGGTGCCTGTCGTCGGATCAACACTCCATCCCATAAGATAATAGCCCTCGCCATTGACGAGATAGCCATCGCTGTTGACCGAAAAATCGCCGCTTCGTGTGTAATACGTTTCGTCGCTTAAAGTGACGTTGCCATCGGCGTCTGTACTCGCTGCTTTAACGGCAAAATACCCATTACCTGAGATGGCCATATAGGTATCGGAATCGACGCTGGTGATCGTGCCTTGCGCGCCGTTGTAATAATGTGTGGCCGCTGAAACGCTGGTCGAAACGGTGTCTTCGGACGAGACCATTTCTTCAAACATGGTCGTGCCGGACTTGTAGGCCGTTGTGGAGGAGTTGGCGAGGTTGCCCGAAACCGTTGAGATCGATTTCGATTGCGCGTTCATGCCGGATACGGCAGTGGCGATGGCTGTTGTTAGGGACATGTGCGCCTCTTCACTTTAGGAAAGACAAGACCCGTGGGGTGGGATAAAACTTCTACGTTCTCTTCTATGCAAGAGCGGGGCCAAAAGAGGAATGTTATTAATTCGTTGTTTTATAATGATAAAAACAAGCTCCTCTTTTTGGACTTTCCTGAACCTGTTTTGGGGGAGGGCAATTTTTTCCTCTTCTTTCCGGCTCCGGTTTGAAGTTTAACATTATGCTAAATGTAAGAATTTGAGCAGGGGGATAACCTAAAATCTTGTTTTGCCTTTTGGGTTAAAAATGCTTATCTCTCCTCCATCTATGAGCACGTTGTCCAAAAAACGATCTAAGGTTTCAAGGCAAGCTACGGCACCTATGGTGCCGGCGGCGTTGCCGCCTGGTCCGGTGGCTGCCCCCACGTCGCACGTGCGACATGCGGTTGCGGTTGGGATGCTGCTTGTCGTTTTTCTCTTGATTGGTTTGTGGCTCTCGATGCCGGAAACCCCACTTGTGACACCGCCCCCCGCGCCAGCGCCCGTGGTTCATCTCACACAACAAACGACAGCTAAGCCCGCCGTAGCCCCTAAGCTTGGGACACAAGGCGTGACGCCTTCTTATGAAAAGGCCCCCGACGATTCCGCTGGCATCAATCTTTCGATCGAGAGCCAAGCAACGGAAGTGAAAGCTGATGAGCTATTAGCGCGCGCCAAACGTAAGGCTGCTGCATCAGAGACTGCCGTGCAAGAAGAGGCTACGCCAGTACCGCCCGTTGCCAAGAGTCCTCCGGTAGAGAAATCAGATAAGGTGACGGACTCTGTCGCCGTTTTACCTAAGAAAGAGCAAGAAGCCGCTGCGTCTAAGCCAAAACCGGCTGCCGTTTCCAAAAAAGACCTGCCGAAGAAAGTCGTTGTTAAAAAAGAACCGGTGAAGAAAGAAGCGGCCAAGAAAGAAAAAACGAAGAAGCCGGAGCTGAAGCTTGTTGTGCAAGAGGCAAAGATATCGCCGACCGATGAGGCTTTGAATAAGGCGGAAGCTTGTCTTCAGGCGAAGGATTGGAAGGGGGCTCTGGCGCTTTATGATGAGGTTTTGAAGACGGATAAAACCAATCGCGCTGCGCTGAAGGGCAAGGTTTTCCTCATCGAACAAAAGAGCCCTGAATCTGCTTTGGATTCGCTGGATGCGCTGGCCGATCGTTACCCAAGCGTCGCTTTTATTCATGCGGCGCGGGCTCGGATTCTTGTGCGTGAGAATGATACGCTTGAGGCGCTCAAAGCGTGGGAACGTGCCGTGCGACTTGAACCTCAGAATAACGATTATCGCTTAGGGCTTGCGGTTTTACAGGATCGCTTGGG